>Ga0302320_10001371_pt1 | contig 58630 bp, 52 predicted proteins | sample Bog_T0_3_FD_202130 | JGI IMG/M metagenome (GOLD analysis project Ga0302320, IMG submission 202130) | Peat permafrost microbial communities from Stordalen Mire near Abisko, Sweden - Bog_T0_3 | ecosystem: Environmental > Terrestrial > Soil > Wetlands > Peat | place: Sweden: Abisko, Stordalen Mire... | reverse complement strand
TCACGACACTCGAAAGCCTGCGCGAGCACGTCCAAGGTGCGCTCGAACTCGAACACTCCACGCTCCCGCCGTATCTCTGCGCCCTCTTTTCAATTCACGCCGGAACGAACGGCGAAAGTGTCGAGGTGATCCGGTCCGTCTTCATCGAGGAGATGTTGCACCTGGCGCTCGCGGCCAACGTCTTGAACGCGATCGGCGGCAGACCGACACTCAACGAGCCGGGCTTCGTGCCGATCTATCCCTCGGCGCTGCCTCACAGCGACAACTCCTTCGTCGTGCCGCTGGCGCCCTTCACCCCCGCGACGATCGAGACCTTCATGAGGGTCGAGCGTCCGGGCGAGCGTCACGCCGTCTCCGAGGCCGACAACTTCGAGACGATCGGACAGTTCTATCGGGCGATCGAAGAGGGTCTCAAGATGCTCTGCGCGACACTGGGTGAGGACGCCGTGTTCACCGGTGACGGCGATCGCCAGATCACCCCTGAGATGCTCGGTTTCGTCGGGGACCGTCGGGTGGTCGTCGTGCACAATCTGAAGACGGCCCTCGAGGCGATCGATGAGATCGAGGAGCAGGGCGAGGGGTTAAAGCATCGTCAGGTGTGGGACGGCGACCGCGACATGTTTCACCCTGAACGCGAGGAGGTCGCGCACTACTTCCGCTTCAGCGAGATAATGCAGGGCCGCTCCTACGTCCGTGGCGACTCACCGCGATCGGGACCGAGCGGCGAGGCCTTCGCAGTCGACTGGAGCGCGGTCTATCCGATGCGGCCGAATCCCAAGGTCGACGACTATCCGAAGGGCAGTCCCGTTCGGTCCAAGATGGTTGAGTTCAACACCAAATACTGCGAGATGCTCGCGACACTGCATCGGACGTTCAACGGTGAGACGGCACGCCTGTCGCCGGCGATATCGATGATGTTTGAACTCCAGTCGATCGCCACCGAGTTGTTGGCGATGCCGAGCGGTGACGGTGTCACCACGGCGGGACCGTCATTCGAGTTTGTGACGATCCACGTCAGTGCGTGAGATGCCGTTCGCCGCGTCTGTCGAACGCGACTAACGCCGGACGTATTGCGGTTTCGATTTTCGCGATCGGCCCGTGGTGGCGTCGAGCAACTCCGCGACGTCACGCGCGCTGACCGCTCGAGAGTAGAGGTGCCCTTGACCGAAGCGACAACCCAACCCGACGAGTTTCTTACGTTGGCGCTCGGTCTCAATCCCCTCGGCGAGGAGCGTGACGTTGAGCTTGTGGCTCAACGCGATTATGGACTCGAGTAGCAACTCATTGGGTCCGGAGTCCATCGAGGAGTTGACGAACGATCCGTCGATCTTGATGACGTTCGGGTCCAACTGCACGAGGTACGAGAGCGACGAATAGCCGGTACCGAAGTCGTCCAAGGCGATGTCGATTCCCTTCAATCGCAGTTCACCCAGCACGTTCAGGGTCTCGATGACGTCGAAGAGTGCCGACGTCTCGGTTATCTCCAAGACGAGTCGCGCCGGCGAGAGATGGCTGTCGCGCAGTGCCGTATCGATCACGGTGAGGAGATCGGGATCGTGCAGTTGTTGCACGGAGAGATTCACCGACACGTAGGGAAAGGCACCGAATTCGTTCGCCGTCCACGAACTCGCCACGTTGGTCGCTTCGCGCAACGCGAAGGCCCCGAGTTTGAGGATGATGTCGCTCTGTTCGGCGAGCGGTATGAACACGTCAGGGCCAACGAATCCCCGTTGCGGATGCTCCCAACGCATCAAGGCCTCGAAGCCGACGATCTCTTGGGTCTCGAGGTCGATGATCGGTTGATAGTGCATAGAGAGCTGATCGTTCCCCAAGGCCTCACGGAGCTCCTCGTTGAGTGTGAATCGTGACGCCACCAGATGGCGCATCGACTCGTCAAAGGACTGGTACGAGCCTTTGTTCTGTCGTTTCGCCTCGTACAGCGCCACGTCGGCGTTCTGGATGAGGGCGTAGTTCTCCGTCGACTTCGGGTCCCAGACCACGATGCCGATGCTGGCTCGCTGGGTGATCTCGGCATCCTCGAGAGAGAACGGCTTCTCGAGCGTCTCCAGAAAGCGCCTCGCAATCTCCTCGGCCTCGGCCATGGTCGCGAGACCTTCGGCGAGGTAGAGAAACTCATCACCACCGAAGCGACACAACGTGTCCGATGGACGCGCGACGAAGGCGAAGCGGTCGGCGACACCACGTAGAAGTTGATCGCCCACGAGGTGCCCGTAGGTGTCGTTGACGCCCTTGAAGTCATCGAGGTCGATGACGAGTACCGCGACGAGTCCGCCGAGTCGCGTGGCCCGCGCCCGTGCCAGGTCCAGACGGTCGTCGAGCAAGACCCGATTTGCGAGGCCGGTCAACGAATCGTGGAGCGCTTGATGCGAGAGCGTTGAAGAGAGTTCGCGCTCTACCGTGATGTCGCGTTCGGAACTCACAAAGTAGAGGGTTTGACCGTTCTCGTCGCGGGCCGTCGATTGCGACACCTCCGAGACAACAATTTGACCGTCCTTGCGGAGATAGCGCTTGACGTAACGGACTTGGTTTGCGCGTTTCGATACGAGACTTTCGTGAGACTCTCGGGTAATCGCGACGTCTTCAGGGAAAGTGAAGTGGGTGGAATCGTGGCCGAGTAGTTCGTCGCGCGAGAACCCGACCATTTCGCAGAACGCGTCGTTCACGGCGATTGCCAGATCATCGGCGTCACTGAAGATCATCGGCGCCATGTTGTCCTCGAAGGCCAAGCGGAACTTCTGTTCGGAGAGACCATTGAGACGCTCGCTCTCCGCGAGCACCTCCATCGCATCGGACGTCTGTTGCAGCGACTCTCTGATCTTCGTCACGTAGCGCTGAGCGGCAACCCCGTTTTCGACCTCACGGGTAATCTCCACGAGACCTTCAACCGTCACGTCGTCGAAGACGAAGGGGTGTCGATCGTAGATCGAAAGGACGGCGCGCCGGCCCCCCGGAAAGAAGGGCACGGCGACACTGGAGGAGAGCCCGAACTCGGAGGCCCGACTGGACCAGGTCCCGTACTGCGGTTGATGTTTGAGGTCGTTCGCCACTTGGGTCGTTCCCGTTCGAAGGGCAGTACCCGTTGGGCCAACGCCGGTATCCTCCCACGCCAACGTCGACACGATGTCGTCGTAGAGATAGTCGGTCTGACCCGACGAGTAGCAGATGTGGACGATGCCGGTCTCGGTCGCCGAAGGCTCGCCAATCCATGCCAGGGCATAGTCGCCGAAGGCCACGATCTCGTCACAGAGACGTTGAAAGAGTTCGACTTCATCAGACGATGTCATGGCGAGTCGATTCACCTCCTGCATCAGTTGCATCGTGTGCTCGTGCTGGATTTGCTTGGTCACGTCGACGAACGACGAGATGACGCCGACCGTGACTCCGTCGACTCGAGCGAGACACGTGGTGACGTTCAACCACCGCCGAGCTTTGGCGAGGATGTCGAATCCGAGGATCGTACCTTTCGTCGCCCGGCCTTCTCGGAGCGTGATCATCTCCGGGCGATCGCGAAGCTGGAACGGAGTTCCGTCCTCGCGCACGATTCCCCAATCAGCGTCCAGGAAGGCACGGCCAACGAGGTTCGCCTGTGTGGTCCCGAAAAGTGCAGCGGCCGTGGCGTTGCATTCCAAGACGACGCCGTTCTCGTCGTGCAGGATGACGCCCACGCTGGTGAAATCCAGGAAGTCGACGGTCGACAGCAGTGTCTCGAGACTCCACGTCGGGAACTGCGCTTCGCTTTGGGTCGTCGCACGTTGCGTCGTGTGGCGTCCAAGAAGGCGAGTCACGTCGAACTCTCGCTGAGATAAACGTTCGGGTCCCGTCGTCGAGTATCGAGGTGAGGCGAACTCGACGTGCTACTTGAAAAGTGTGCCGAATGCCGTGTGAGCCTCTTGCCGCCGGTTGACCCGCGCGAAGGCCGAACACTCGAGGCGAAGCACCGCCGGGAAACGACCCAACTCATAGTTCCTCCACGTCAGTCGAGGGAGGGAAGCTGGGTCCAGACGTCCAAACCCAACGCTACTGGCGTGACGGGGCGTTGAACCGACATTGTTTGACAATTCACGCAATCGGTCGGGTTTCCGAGGAAAGTGCTGGCGTTTCATCACGTTCGATCTCTTCGTCGGACGTCGTGTTCGTGGACCGTCTCAACATCAGATAGGTCACGCCTGCGAATCGCAACGAGACAAAAGTGTTCGATTTGGTCCACGTAAAGCTCAGAACGTGAGAACTAGCATCGATGGTGGACGTCCGGACCTCGCATCCTTTTCACCGACTGATCGTCGGTGTGCGCGAAGGGATGACGTGGACTCTGTTGACGGTTGCACATCCTCAAAGTCCGCCATTGGGCGCGAGCGATCCCTTCGCGGGTCAATACACGAATCCCCCACGAGCATTTCCCAGTTCATCGGGCGTGCTTGGCGGAGATATCGGGGATTGCCCGAAAGGGCGCAGGAATGTAGATCATGTCTCTGATCGACGAATCACGTACTCACGACAATGCCCCTGCGACGGGACTACGTGATGGAGTCACCGGAGAAGGTTTGACGCGTTGTTGCCGAGCTTTTCGTATACTTTGGAGCCCCCTTCAGCGAGTACGACGTACCGTCATAGAGTTCGTTGTCCGATTAGGCAACACTCAGATCTGGCGCAAATGCTCGTCTCCGATATCCGGAGCGGTGCAGGAGCCACATCGGTCCTGCACCGCTCCGTAATCTCTCCGTGGTGGACCAGGGGACCTGAAAGCCCCGTAGTTACTCGCCGCGTAGCACCCGAGCGGTCGACGTATGCGCTGCAGTGCTTCCAGGTAAAGCGGCGACGACGTTGACGAGCACCATCGTCACGAGGGCGACGACGACGATCGAGAGCACGGGTACGGTCGGCCTCGGTACGGCGTCGATGTGGCGCGCGAACAACGTCCACAGCCAACGTCCTAAGAGGATGCCGATCGGCAACCCCGCCACCACTCCCACGAAGCCGTTCACCGAGGCCTGCCACACCACCACGGACCGGAGTTGCCTACTCGTGAATCCCAGCGTGCGCAGCATGGCGAGGTCGCGACGCCGCCGTCGCACCGATGTGCTGAGCGTGAATCCCAGCGCGACCATGGCGCCGACGGCGAGCGCGAGCGCGAGGACCGCGGGCGTGGCGCCGATGGTTCGGTAGTTCTCGATCTCGGCGGGGTATTGAACGCCGAGTAACGCAACGCTGTCCCCTCCACCGAGGCCGTCCGGCAACGCCGCGAGGGCCCGGTTGCCCACGTTCACGATCTCTTTGAGCTCCGCTTCGCCGGCGGCCGTCGAGACACCTGGGCGAAAGCGTACGAAGACCAACTTGGGACCGTTCAGCGTGGCGTTGGGTTGTCGCAGGAACTTCTTCATGGCCGGCGGTTGTATGCCCTGGGGGATGATGGCGCCGACGCCCATCGAGGGGTGTTCCGACAGCGAGGCACCCACGGCCGGGAAGGTGGCCGTGCCGACGATCACCAGCGTCGTCGGCGGAACGTAGACCGGCGCGTCCTGGGGCGCGCCGTAGCCACCCGTCACCTTGTCGCCCAGGTGCTTGTGCAACTCAGCCATCGTCTGGGCGCCGAGCACGATCTGATTGGACGCGTCGACTTCATGCCCCGAGAGCAGCGGCGGGGCGGTCGTCGCGTGGGCCTTCACGATGAGGGCCGGTACCGTCAAGCCGTCGATCTGCACGTTCGCGTAGTTGAAGCCCGACCACGATGCCACGAGCGGGCTGTGGCTCAAGAGGGCGGTCGATTGGGGCGGCACGTCTTGATCACCGGTGAGCGCCATGTTCCAGTTCCAACCGTAGAGCGACGGGTGCGATATCAGGGTTGACAGTCCGCTGCCGAATGTCAAGGTCGCAACGACAATCGTCACCGCGAGCGCCGCGCCGACGAGCGCCGACCGAATGGGCACGGCGTCGCGGTCTCTCCCCGGTTCGAGCGCGAAGCGCACGCCCGTCACGCCGGTCACGGCGAGACCGGCTCGCGCGAGTCCGTTGGCCAGGCGCGAACTGACGGGCGCGGCAAACGTCTGCTTCTTCACGACCGTACGACGCGAATGTCGCTGGGCCAAGAGGGCAGCGGCGCCACCGAGCGCGACGACGAAGAACGCGAACGCGGTGCCCAGCACGGTCCAGTCGAAGCCGATCCCACCGTGGGGGTAGACCGGCCGAACTGGTCCAATCGGACCGATGGGCGACAAGGCCACTCCGACGACGAGGGCGAGGACGCTCCCCGCGAGCACTGCGCTCAACACCCCGAGCACTCCCGCGAAGGCGACGGTCCGGGGGCCGGCCCCGAGCGCGCGCAGCACCACGAAGTCACCGTCCTCACTCGACAGTGTGCGTGCGAGAAGTCCTCCCGTAATGACCAGGGTCGCGAGGGCGGCGATCAGGCCGAACACGCTGAGCGCGATTCCGATCGGTTCGATGGAGCGGTTCACCTGGGTGACGACGTCGGAGGTGACGTGGAAGGTATACGTGGTTCCCCTCGGGAGGGCCTTGATGATCTCGAGTTCGACCTTGGAGACCGAGCGGGCCCCGTGTTTCAGTTGCAGGTCGTAGTCGATGTAGTTGCCAGCGCTGGCCACGAACGGTCTCGTGAGTGCCGGAGTGAAGATCATGGGCGCCGGGTAGAGGTCGACCTCGTCGAGCACGACCTGACTGTTGAGCACCACGGTGCCGACCAGGTGTTCGCTGATGCGCAGCGTTGGCTTTACCTTGGCCGTGCCCCAACCCGGTAGGAAGGTGTGAGGAATCGAATAGAAGTACATGGTGACCGTGTGACCGACGTGCCATCCCATGAGGCGCTCGCCCTCCGCCGTCATGACAAATTCGTCGGCCCGGCGGGGATTGGCCATGCGACCCTGGGTGACGGCGAGTTTGTCTTGTCGAAAGTACTCCGCCCCGAGGCTTCCGAAAGGCGAGACGTCACCGTCGCCGATGGGACCTGTGAGGTTCGGCGCACCGTGAGACCCCGCGGTGAAGCCGGCGAGGAAGAACTGAACGCCCGCCACGTGGCGCACGAGTGGAAGTCGCGCGAGGTGCGACGTGAGGTTCGGTCCGGGAAGCAGAACGCTCAGGTCCGATGGATTCGTACTCTTCAAGAAGACGTTGAAGGACGACTCGGTCCGTCTCGCCGCGACGATCGATCCGATGGATAATCCGCCCACCATTCCGACGAGCAGCATGATCACTAAGTAGCTGGACCAGCGGCGCGCGAAGTTGTGGCGCAGAAAGTACCACGCGATACGAAGTGTGTTGCCCTTCATCATCGTGTGTTCTTCGACACGAGTTTGGTCATGCGATGGCGACCCCTCAGCGACTCTCGTACTTCTCTGGGTCAGTATTCCCGACGAGATCAGGTCTTCAAAGGATGACAGCACCCGAGCAAACGTGGTATCACCACCACGCGTCGCGTTGAAGGTCGACCTCCAGGAAGTTCACTTCGTATGCCAACACGTGGGCCACGGACGCCAGTTAGTGGGCGAGGCAGCACGTTACGTCTCGCGCGGCGTGTCGCGTGTCGCCCAACGCGGCAGGCGGAATGTCGCCACCGTAGTATGAGGCCAGCCGCGAGAGGCCGGCGGCGTGGAGGGAGTTTTGATGCGCGCATCGAACGAGGGTGTCGAGATCAACTACGAAGTCTCGGGCGAGGGTCCTCCCGTGATCCTCTTGCATGGGTTCCCCGACACGGGGAACCTGTGGCGCCACCAGGTTGCGGCACTCAGCACGGCTGGCTACCGAGTGATCACTCCGGATCTGCGCGGCTACGGCCTCTCGGACAAGCCCACCGACGTCGACGCCTACAACGTGCTCAGTCTCGCTGGCGACGTCGTCGCGGTACTCGACGATGCCGGGGTCGAGCGTGCCCACGTCGTGGGCCACGACTGGGGGGCCGCGCTGTCGTGGGCGTTGGCCTCATTCTTGCCTGACCGGATTGACCACCTCGCCGTGCTCTCGGTGGGTCACCCGTCGACCTTCCGTGGCGAAGGGTTCGAGCAGCTCGAGAAATCTTGGTACATGCTGTTGTTTCAGTTCGAGGGCGTCGCAGAGCGATGGCTGTCCGACGACGACTGGCACAACTTTCGTCGATGGGCGCGCCATCCTGAGGCGGACGCGGCCATCGCGTTGCTCAACGCGAACGATTCGCTCACCCCGGGGCTCAACTACTACCGCGCCAACCTGTCGCCTGAGTCCTACGTCGCTCCGCGACTCGAGCTGCCACCCGTGGCGGCCCCGACGATGGGCGTATGGAGCACCGGCGACATCGCATTGACCGAGGGACAGATGACGCGTTCGGCATCGTCGGTCACCGGCCCGTGGCGTTACGAGCGGCTGGAAGGTCCCGGTCACTGGATGCAGCTCGAGGCTCCCGATGCGGTCAACGAACTGCTGCTCGATTTCCTCCCCCGCTGAGGCGCTGGCCCGCGCGTGACTTCGCTGCTATCGTCCTGGCGCTAAAGGGAGGGCGAGATGGCGCGGGCGGTCGTGATCGGAGCGGGTCCCACCGGACTGACGACGGCGATTCTCCTCGCCAGTGCGGGACTGCAAGTCGTCGTCCTCGACCGTGACGATCCAGCGCCCGCGGAGGCGTCGGACGCGTGGGAGAACTGGGAGCGGCGTAGCGTCGCCCAGTTCCATCAGGTTCACTTGCTCCAGCCCGGCGGACGAGCCCTGCTCGAGGCGCGCTTACCGGCCGTGATCGAGGCGATGGTCGCAGCCGGTCTTCCCCGGCTCAACCTCGCCGAGCTGCGCGCGCGCCACCTCGAGTTACCGGGCGACGCGGACCTCACGCCCTTCGAGACTTGGACCACCTGTCGGCGCCCGATGCTGGAGTTCGGTTTCACGAGCGCCGCGCGAACGACGCCGGGCGTCGAGATCCGCAATAACGCCGCCGTGACGGGGCTCGTCACCGGCACCGAAGTGATCGCCGGCGTGCCCCACGTCACGGGGGTTCGCACCGAGTCTGGTGAGGTCGTTACGGGCGATGTCGTCATCGACGCCGGAGGGCGTCGAACGCCGGTGCCGGCGCTGATCGAAGCCGTGGGAGGCACCCGACCCGAAGAGCACTCCGTCGACCTCGGTTTCGCGTACAACAGCCGCTACTACCGCGGCGACGCACTGCCGGAGTATCTCGAAGACGTGCTCTGCCCCCTCGGGTCGATCTCGGTTCTCACCCTGCCCGGCGATGACGGCTACTGGAGCGTGACGATCTACCACTCCTCCAAGGACAAGAACATGCGCAAGGTCCGCGACCCCGAGGTCTTCGAACGGGTTCTGCGATCGCTGCCGCGCCACGCCCACTGGGCCGACGGCATCCCAATGGGCGGTGTGGACACAATGGTGAGTTCGGCCAACACCACCCGAGAGTTCGTCGTCGACGGGCGGCCCTGCGTCACCGGGCTGGTGCCAATCGGGGACGCGTGGGGATTCACCAATCCCTCGCTCGGCCGCGGCATCAGCCTCGCGGTGATGCACGCCGTGGCGTTCGCCGACGCGGCGGTGCCGTTCGTCGATCAGCCCGACGAGCTCTTTCAGCGCTGGGACGAGGTGACGCGCACCGTAGCGGCGCCGTGGCACGCGTCGACGGTCTCCTACGACGCCGTGCGAGGTCCCGAGATCGAAGCACTGCGTCAGGGCCTCCCTGACCCGTCTGATGCCGACGACCCTTCGGTCGCGGGAGCTCGTGCGTTCAACTCCGCGCTCCATTACGACCGTCAGGTCTTCGCGTGGGGCCAAGAGATCGGGGGGTGCCTCGCGCTGCCCGATGAGGTCGTCGGACGCGCTGGCGTCTTCGAGCGCGTTCTCGAGGTCGCGCTGGCGCATCCCTTGTACGAGGCGCCGGCACCGAGTCGCGCAGAACTTGAGGAATTGCTCGCCGGCTAGAGAATCATGTGCGCGTGTCGGCATTGAGAACGTCGTATTTTGCGTTTTGTTCAGGAAACCGTGATCGACAGATGTTCACGTAAGAGAAATGGTGGGACGCAATGGCGGTCGATCCACAGGTGCAGATGATCCTTGACGTGATGGCGGCACTACCGCAACGCGAGATCTCCGAGGAGACACCCGAACAGTTTCGCGACGTGTTGATCGGTCTCGCTTCGATCAAAGGACCGGTCGCCAACGCAGCCCGGACCGAGGATCTTGTGATACCGGGACCAGGTGGCGAGATTCCCGTCCGGGTCTACCGACCGGAGAGCCGTCAGTTGTTGCCGGTGATCGTCTACTTCCACGGCGGTGGATTCGTGGGCGGCAACATCGCGACGCATGACGGCGTGTGTCACGGTCTCTCCGTCGGCGTGCCAGCGGTGGTCGTCAGCGTTGACTATCGACTCGCACCCGAGGCCCCCTTTCCCGCGGCGGTCGATGACTGCGAGGCCGCGGTTCGTTGGGTCAGCGGCCACGCTGAGGAGTTCGGCGCAATCGGTTCAAGACTCGCCGTCGCCGGGGACAGCGCGGGTGGGAATCTGGCCGCGGTGGTTGCACGCCGAGCACGTGACTCGGGCGGACCGTCGATCTCGTTCCAACTCTTGATCTATCCGTGCACGGACGTGACGTGCTCGAAACCTTCGCAGGTGGAGAACGGCGAAGGCTATCTACTCACCGCCGAACTCATGCAATGGTTCTATGGTCATTACCTTGCCGGGTCCGATCCGAGAGACCCTGATCTATCCCCACTGCTGGTCGATGACCTGAGGGGCCTTCCTCCGGCTCTCATCATCACGGCGGAGTTCGATCCTCTCCGCGACGAAGGCGAGGCATACGCTGCGCGACTCACCGAAGCGGGCGTTTCGGCCACGTCAACTCGCTACGACGGGATGATCCATGCATTCTTCGGGATGAGTGGCACCGTTGATGCTGCCGATCGGGCGATGTCCGAGGCGGTTCTTGCTCTTCGCAAAGCGATCGGTTGATTCAGTTCAGCGTCGTTCGCGAACGCCACGCGAAGGGCCGTGAAGCAGCGTAAGTCTCGAGGTCGGCTTCAGAGAACGCTCGTCCGCATTGGGTGAACGATGGCCCACGAGTACACCGCCGTGCCACGGCTGAATGACCTCATGTCGACGAATCAGTCGTCGCCACCACCACCATCGCCACCACCGTCGCCGCCACCACCGTCGCCACCACCATCATCGTCGTTACCACCTCCGCCGTTCTGAATGGACGTCGTGGTCGTGCTCGACGACCTTGGTGCGGTGGGCGACGAGGTCGTCGTCGTGGCATTCGGAGTGTCCGTTTCAACCGTCGTCGTGGTCGATGGTGCTGCGTGCACAACTCTTGAGGCTTCGTGTATTGGGCTGACTCCGGAGGACTGTCGGACTACGACGAGTGAAGAATGCTCAATCTGGGTCGTGAGACTGGCGGAGGGTTGCGAACTCGTGGTCGTGTCCGACGATGAGAAGCCAGGAGATTGATAGTGCGAGACCACCGTCGCCACTACGAGCATCGACAGCACACCGGTCATGAGCCAAGATCCGAAAGCCCGAACGCGATTCATCTAATCTCCTCGCCCTTGAATCGAAGTTAAGCGCGGTCCTTGGTCGTTGTTTAGATTTTGTGATGTCAATCCTGTTACGCAACGCGACGCATGAACACGACCGCGCAGAGTTGACGCTCTGACTGAATGGACACGTGGCCGACCCGATACAGAAAGGGCGACCTCTGCGAGCATCGACTCGCGTAGACGCCGTCCCCAGGCAGCCCAATGGGGTCCCGTGATCGATTCAATGTGCCCTGGACCAACGAGCGCGACCACTCCGCGCGTCCGGAACGGACCTTCGCCGAGTGGTCCCGCACGGCGTTGAAAATCTCCGGACAAGTTGCGCTCGTTACCCGCGCGGGTACCGGCGTCGATCGCGCTGCTGCAGTGGCGCGAAGGAGTTGTAACGGTCCTCGGTGTCTCACGAAGGGACCGTGAGGCGCGAACGATGGATGGCAATCGGCACGGTAATTGTCGTTGGAAGTACCTCGGTCCAATAGGACCTCAGTTGGTGGGCGAGGGGGGACTTGAACCCCCACATCCTTTCGAATACAGGCACCTGAAGCCTGCGCGTCTGCCAATTTCGCCACTCGCCCCGAGACCTTGCAACATTACTCGACCCATCTGAGAGCTCTTGCGCCGACGATTGCGTGGAGCCGCCGGTACAGTTGGTATCGGTATGGTCCTGAAGAGCGTAGAAAATCGCCTCGAGCGGATCTTCGAAAAGACGTTCTCACGTACTTTCAAGAGCACGCTGCAGCCGATTGAGATCGGCACGCGCATCGTGCGCGAGGTTGACCTCACGCGCCGGCTGTCGAGCCAAGGTCCGATTTCCCCGAACCAAATCCGCGTCTGGCTCGGACCGGTCGACGCACAACGCTTCGACGGATTCCAAAAGGCCCTGGTGAGTGAGCTCGAAGAGACGGTGCGCCAGCACGCCATCAGTGAAGGCTTCAGTTTCGTGGGTCCCGTCAAAGTCGAAGTCTTCATCGACGACGACATCAAGCCCGGCAATGTCGAAGTGAAGACCGAATTCCTCGGCGGCGAGAGCCAGCCCCGATTAATCGTGAACGACGGTCGGTCCTTCGACGTGGGCGAGCGCCCACTGGTGATCGGGCGCAGCCCCGACGTCGAGGTCGTCATCAACGACTCCAACGTGTCGCGCCAGCACGCCGAAGTATGGCGCACGAGCGAGGGTGTGGCGATCCGCGACCTCCAGTCAACCAACGGAACGTTCGTGAACGGCCACCGCGTCACCGCCGTCTCACTGTCGCCGCGTGACGACGTCACGATCGGCACGCTCCATTTTCGGATTGAGCTCGCTTGAGTCTTGTGGCCGCGACGTCGAATTATGCGGCGATCGTTCGGCCGCTCCAAGTGCTCGTCATGGTCATCGCGGTCCTGTTCTTCCTGCGGATCACTCGCGTCGCTGCGGTACAGGCGCGACCAATCGACTACGAGAAGCGTTCGCGCCGTCGTCGCAGTGGGACACTCTCCTTGAAGTTCGTCGAGCCGACGGATCGCACAGGTGAACGCATCGCCGTGGACTCCGCGGTAACGATTGGTCGCAGCGCCGACTGCGACCTGAGTCTGTCCGACACGTTCCTCTCGTCTCGACACGCTCGTCTCTCCAACGATGACGGTGATCTGTCGATCGAGGACCTCGGATCGACCAACGGGACGTACGTGAACCAGGAACTCGTCGACGGACGGGTGCACCTCGAGCGAGGTGACATCGTGCAAGTCGGGGGCGTTCTGTTCGAGGTGGTTCGTTGACGCATTGGCGTCACGCCGAGGCGACCGACACCGGACTGGTACGTCAATCGAATCAAGACGCGGTCTACGTTGACGAGTCGCTCGCGATCGTGGCCGACGGCATGGGCGGACACGCGGCGGGCGAAGTCGCCTCAGAGATGACCATCGAGATGCTGCACTCGGGCTTCGTCGAGAACTCAACCGTTGAAGGTCTCTACAACGCGATTAACGCCGCGAACATCACCGTGTTGAATGACGCGCGCGAGAATCCCAACCACTTCGGCATGGGTACGACGGTCATCGCACTGGGCCTCACGGTCGATGACGAAGGCGTCACGTCGCCGACGTTGTGTCACGTCGGCGACTCCCGGGCCTACCAACTTCGCGACGGCGCGCTTCGTCTACTGACCGAGGACCACAGCGTGGCCGAAGAGTGGGTGCGAATGGGTCGACTCACACCCGAAGAGGCGGCGGTGCATCCGCGTCGCCACCAGCTCACGCGCGGCATCGGCGTCGAAGAGACGATCGCCGTCGACGTGATGTCGGTGCACGCGATCGCCGGCGATCGACTGCTGCTCTGCAGTGACGGACTCTCCAATGAACTGGACAGCGACACACTGGCACGACTGTCGAGCGCGCCCTTCACACTCGAAGAGGCGGTCGTGCAATTAGTCGAGGCGGCCAAGGAGGCCGGCGGTCGCGACAACATCACCGCCGTACTCGTCGAGTTCGACGAAGTTTCCGTCGCATCGACACCTATCAAGCGAACGATCTCTTCGACCACGCCGCCGGTCGCACGCGCCGCGACGCCCGTCGCGCCGAAACGCCGCAAACGCCGTCGCCTGTCGTGGCGCGCCCCCGCCGCGGTACTGATCTTCGTCGGCGTATTCGTCGGCGCGTACTTCATCGTCCACTGGTACGCCTATTCGACCTATTACCTGGGGAACGATGCCGGCAACGTGGCGATCTATCAAGGTCAACCGGGCGGTGTCCTTTGGTTCAAGCCGATCAACGTCGCTGACACGAACTACAAGGTCAAGGATCTGAACAACATCGATCAGAGCCTGTTGTCCCAGACGATCCAGAGGCCGACACTCGGCAACGCGTTGACCTATGCGACGTACCTTTGTAGTCAGTCAACGAGCTGCGCGGCCTCCACGACCGGCCCGACCACCCCGACGACCACGACGACGACAACGTTGAAGGCGGGCTGATGTCGCGACGTCTTCGCATCCTGGCCACGATCATCCTCTTGCTGTTCGCGGTCATCGTCGCGCAGTCGGCGAACATCCAGTTCTTTCGAGCGCCCGCGCTCATCGCCAGTCCGAGCAATCCGCGTAACACGAACCCGTCGGCACAGTTCCCGCGCGGTGAGATTCTCGCGGCCAACGGTGCCGTACTGGCCTACTCGGCCAAGCAGACCGCGTCGTCCAATCCGAACATCCCGTATTTCCCGTATCGCCGCGTCTACCCGTTCGGCTCGTTGATGTCGGGCGTGGTGGGCTACTCGTCTCCCTACTACGGCGTGTACGGCATCGAAGAGGAGTACAACGGACTGCTCGCGGCCCATCAACAACCGCCGCAGAGCTTCGAACAACTACTCGCGCCGACCAGCGCCGCCGACACCGTGACGTTGACGATTGAACCGGCGCTCCAACAGGTCGCGCGATCGGCCCTGAAGGGAATCGACGGGGCCGCCGTGGCGCTCGACCCGAAGACGGGGGCCGTGCTCGCCATGTACTCGAATCCGAACTACAACCCCGTTCCCCTGACGTCGCCAATCGAAGCCGTTGATACGGCTGCTCGGATCCGCTATATCAAACCGGACGCCAACGGATTTCCGCCGCTGGGACTCGTGGCCACGCAACAGACGTTCCCACCGGGTTCGACCTTCAAGGTGATCACGACGGCCGCGGCGGTCGTGAGTAAACCGGCCGATCTGCTCAAAGACTTCAACAGCAATCGTGACGGCGGCGCGTGCACGACGCTGCCCGATACGACCTCAGTGCTCTGCAACAGCGGGGGCAAGCCGTGCGGCGGCGACATCGCAGAGATGCTGCCTCCGTCGTGCGACCCCGGCTTCGCGTTGCTCGGGATCGACCTCGGCGCGGACTACATGTTCAAGGCGGCGACGTCGTTCGGCTACGACTCGATACCGCCCCTCGACCTCCCGAACCCGCTCGTCTCGTCGAGTTACTTTCCGACCGCCGCGTCGTTCGCGAACGACATACCCGGCCTGGCCAAATCGGCGATCGGACAACAGAATGTGCGTGCCTCGGCGCTGCAAGACGCCCTCGTCGCCGCGGCGGTCGGTAACGGCGGCGTCGAGATGACCCCGCACCTCTTGAACTTCGTCACGGGCCCCAACGGCAACGTCATCGAGCGCTACAAGGACTCGGTGTGGAAGACGCCGTTGACCGCGACCCAGGCCGGATTCATCGTCCCGTTGATGGAAAAAGTCGTCACCGAAGGCACAGCGTCAGGCGTGGGGTTCCCCGCCCAATACGACGTCGCGGCCAAGACCGGTACCGCCCAGACGGGAAACGTGAAGAAGGAAACCGACGACTGGCTGATCGCCTTTGCGCCGGCCACCAATCCGACGATTGCCGTCGCCGTCGTCCTGCCGTTTCAGCCGACCGCGAACTTCGGTGCGACGGTCGCGGGTCCAGTCGTGAAGGCGCTCATCGATGCGTTCTTCGAGATGCAAGCGGGGACGTATCCAACGGCGACAACGACGACGACCGTACACAAATGAGAATTTGCCCGAATCGTGAGAGCGTAGGCTAGGCGCCATATGGAGCCTGTAGATGACCCCCGACTGTATTCAGGTCGCTATCAGGTAACGCACCTCATCGCGCGCGGTGGAATGGCCATCGTCTATCGGGCACAGGACACCCTGCTGAACCGCCCGGTCGCCTTGAAAACGCTGTATCCCGAACTCAGCGCCGACCCGTTGTTCGTCGCCGGATTCCGACGAGAAGCGCAGGCGGCGGCGAACCTCTCGCACCCCAACATCGTGCCGGTCTTTGACTGGGGCGAGGACAACGGAACGTACTTCATCGTCATGGAGTTGGTCGACGGAACGTCGCTCGCCGACATGTTGCGCGGTGGGCGAACGCTCACGGCGTCGCATTCAGCGATTTTGATGGCGCAGGTCGCGGCCGCCCTCGGCTACGCGCATCGCAACGGCGTCGTCCACCGCGACGTGAAGCCGGGCAACATCTTGATCGCCAGTGACGGGCAAGTGAAGGTGACCGACTTCGGCATCGCCCAGGCAATGTCGGTCGAAGACCAGTTGGCCGAGGAGGGCTCGGTCATGGGGACCGCCACGTACTTCTCGCCCGAACAGGCCGAGGGCGCGGCGGTCGATGGACGAAGCGATATCTATTCGCTCGGCGTCGTCCTCTACGAGATGCTCGCCGGACGTCCCCCGTTCATCGGCGACTCACCCGTCGAAGTGTCGAGTCAGCACGTGCACGGTACGGTTCCGCCGCCGTCGGAGTTCAACCCAGCGATCCCCTCGGACCTGCAAGCGATCGTGATGGAGGCGTTGGCGAAGTCTCCCGATCGCCGCTACCAGTCGGCCGAGGACCTGCGCTCGGACCTCGTGCGGTTCAGCGAAGGTCAGCCGGTCCGTGCCGCGCAACGCGACGTCGCCTTCTTCGGACAAGACGCGACGCGCGCCGTGAGCAAGGTCGCGCCCGGCGAACGCACGCAGGCGGTGCCGATGATGACGGGACCGCGCACGGACATCCGTCGACGTCGCAGTAGTTCGGGGATCATCGTGGTCATCATCATCTTGCTCCTCATCGGCGGCGGTCTGGCATACGGGCTCACGCGAAAGTCAGCGCCGCCCACTGCGGCGATGCCCGATCTCGTCGGTAAGAGCGAGGGCGCCGCACTCTCGAAGATTGCCAACACCGGGATCTCGGTGAAGCCGAAAGTGGTGTCAATCAACTCGTCGACGGTGAGCGTAGGACACGTCATCTCGACCGACCCCGCGTCCGGGGCCACGTTGAGCAAGGGGGAGCACGTCATCGTGACAGTGAGCCTCGGTGCTCAAGCGGCGCCAGAGATAATTCCGAGCGTGAAGGGTCTCTCCGTGACGGCCGCGACAACGGAACTGGAGGCCTCGCCGTTAAACTTCAACGTCCACCTCCTCACTCTCAAAACAGTGCCGCCAGGAACGACCAACATCAATCCGAACACGGTATTGTCGCAAGTCCCGGCGGCACTGACACATGGTCGTGCCGGTGAGGTCGTCACGATCTACGTGCTGTCACCGGATGCGCAGTTCCCGGCGCCTTCGCTCCTCAACGACTCGACCAACCAAGCGAACGCGGTAATTCTTCAGGACGGTCTCTCACTTGCACCTACCCAGTTGAAGGCCTGTTCCGACACCGTGGGCATCGGGCTGGTGGTGAGTTCGAATCCCGCGGCCTACACGTTGGTCAATCCCGGTGATCAAGTGACCCTGACGGTGTCGACGGGGTACTGCAAGATCCAGGTGCCGTCGGTCATCGACGAGTCCCAGACCCAGGCGACCTCGATTCTCTCGGGCGATCACTTCCAGGTGAATGTAACTCCGGCCGACCCCTCGACGTGCTCGCCGAGTCAAGCGGCCTCGAACATCGTGACCATGGAGAGCCTCGCGGTCACCACGTACGTGCCCTACAACTCGAACATCACCATCTCGGTCTGTGAATCGTCGACGGAACCACCGCCGACCACGACCACGACGTTGTAGTTGGCCCGTTCAGTAGCATTGAGCCCCATGGCGAAATCGACATCGAAACCGGGTAGCCGAAAGAACGTGGGACGCTACGTCGCCCCTGAGGCGCGCGGCAAGGTCACCGCGAAGCGTCCCGTCGGCGAGGACCACAGCCCTCGTTGGTACGGATGGCTGATCGTCTCGTTACTGGCGGCGGGGATGCTCATCGTCGTCTTGAACTACCTGTCGGTCTTGCCCGGCTCGGTGTCGTCCTGGTATCTCGTCAGCGGACTGCTGGTGATGTTCGTGGGCTTCTACCTCGCCACGCGTTACAAGTAACCTCGCGCCGAATTAACCCACGCGCTCGATGATCGTCGCGTTGGCGAGTCCGCCGCCCTCGCACATCGTGAGCAGCCCGTAGCGACCACCGGTGCGCTCGAGTTCGTTCACCAACGTGGCGCACAGCTTCGCGCCCGAGGCACCCAGCGGGTGACCCAGCGCGATCGCGCCGCCGTTGACGTTCACCTTCGAGAGGTCGACGTCGAGCTCCTTCTGCCAGGCCAACACGACCGAAGCAAAGGCCTCATTGATCTCGATGAGGTCGATGTCGTCCAAGGTCAATCCCGCGCGCTCCAGCACCTTCTTGGTCGCGGGGATCGGACCGGTCAGCATCGTGACCGGGTCGACGCCGGCGAGAGCGAACGAGTGGAAGCGGGCCCGGGGTGTGTAGCCCAGTTCCCTGGCCTTCTCCTCACTCATGATCAAGACCGCTGAGGCGCCGTCGGTGATCTGGGACGAGTTACCGGCCGTGACCTTGCCGTCCTCTTTGAAGGCGGGCTTGAGATTCCCGAGCGTCGCGACCGAAGAGTCCGGGCGGATGCCCTCGTCGGTCTTCATCAGTTCGTCGGTGGCGTGACCTTCGTCGTCGCGCACGTAGACCGGGACGATCTCATTGTCGAATCGACCCTCGGCCGTCGCCTGGGCCGCGCGGCGGTGGCTCTCGGCCGAGAAAGTGTCGAGGTCCTCGCGCGAGACGTCCCACTGGTCGGCGATCATCTCGGCCCCGATGCCCTGATTTTTCAGTCCACCGACCGGTTCGTAACGCGCGGTCACGCTCGGACCGAAGGGCCAACCGGAGTCCTTGCCGATCGACGAGCCCATGGTGACGCGCGACATCACTTCGACACCGGCGGCGACGACGATGTCGTAGGCGCCGGACATGACGCCCTGGGCGGCGAAGTGCAGCGCCTGCTGGGACGAACCACACTGGCGGTCGATCGTCGTGGCCGGCACCGACTCGGGCCAACCGGCCGCCAAGACGGCGCTTCGTCCGACGTTGAAGGCCTGCTCACCCACCTGGGAGACGCAGCCCATGATGACGTCATCGACCAACGCGGGGTCGAGGTTGTTACGACTCGCGATGGCCTTCAGGGCCTCGGCGGCGAGGTCGACGGCGTGCCAGTTCTTCAGTTTCCCGTTGCGCTTGCCCCCGGGTGTGCGTACTGCGTCCACGATCACTGCTACTGGCATCTCGAGCCTTTCGTCCTTCGCGGGCTCTACCCGCAGGGGAATCCTACTGGCGAGTACGGCTAGCGTCGCTGGCGTGAGCGAACGAAAGAGCATGGAACGCTGGCTCGGCGACGGAGGGATGGCGGTCATCGGCGCCATTGGGGGTGCCTTCGAGACCTACGGCGTCGACGGCGAGGACCTCGGGTGGGTGAGCGGCACCTTCACGCCGACGGCGCTGGCGTGCAATCCCCACGGCGCGGTCCAGGCCGGTGTCCATTCGGTCATCTTGGACGCCGCGATGAACTTCGCCATCAACGCCGCGCTGGTCGGTCGCGACCGCACGGAGGCGACGATCGAGATGACGACCGAACTGATGCGACCGGCCCTGCTCGAGGGCCACTACGTCGTGCGCGGTGACGTGGTCCGCCTGGCGCGCCAGATCGCCTACGCCGAGGCGACGATCGCGAGTGACGAGGGCAAGCTCATTAGTCGCTCGACGGGCACGTTCCTCGTGCACCGATCGACGCAGACCTAGATGTGCTCGGCCGGGATCTGACCGAGACGACCGGCCTCGTAGTCCTCGAAGGCCTGCTGTAGTTCAGCGCGCGTGTTCATCACGAACGGTCCGTAGGTCGCGACGGGCTCGCGAATCGGCTCACCGCCCAGAATCAGCACTTCGAAGGCCCGCGTCCGCGAGTCCTGGGATGCATTGGCGCTCAGTTCCAGGTACTCACCGTCGACGTGCACGGCCATCTGGCCCATCTCGACCGGGCTGCGATCGAGCCCGACGGTGCCCTGACCGGCGAGCACGTAGGTGAGTGCGTTGTAGGCGGGGTTCCAGGGGAGCGAGAGCTGCGCGCCGGGCAGGAGCGACACGTGTGAGATCGCGATCGGCGTGTGGGTCGATCCCGGCCCGTCGATGCCGCCGAGTGAGCCGGCGATGACGCGGATGATCGCGTCGCCGTTCTCATTGGTCAACAGTGCAACCGACTCGGCCTCGATGTCCTGGTAGCGGGGATTGGTCATCTTGAGCTTCGCCGGCAGGTTGACCCAGAGCTGGATGCCATGGAACAGACCACCGGAGTCGATCAACGCGTCCGGCGGGCGCTCGATGTGCAAGATGCCCGCGCCGGCGGTCATCCACTGCGTCGCGCCGTTTTGGATCACGCCACCGCCACCGATGGAGTCCTGGTGCAAGAAGGTGCCGTCGATCATGTAGGTCACGGTCTCGAAACCACGGTGCGGGTGCCACGGCGTGCCCTTGGGTTCGCCCGGGCCGTAGTCGACCTCGCCCATCTGGTCCATATGGACGAACGGGTCGAGGTCGGCCATGTCGATACCGGCGAAGGCGCGGCGAACCGGGAATCCCTCTCCCTCGAGTCCGCGCGGCGCGGTGGTGATCGACGTCACGCGACGTGGTCGATCGGTGGTTTCGGGCTTGATGGCCTTCGCTAATTCGAGTGGATTGTCAACGGAGATGGCGGGCATTGGACCATATTAAGGACGAACGTCGCGATTCGAACGCCCCGCCAACAGCGCCAAAACGCCGACGGCGACGGCGATGATGCTCGTCAGTGTCAGTGACACGTTGCCCGATCCCCAACCAAGCCCCCCGACGATCTTCGGCTTGCCCATCCAGTCGGCGAAGGACGCCCCGAGGGGCCGCGTGAGTACGTAGGCAGTCCAGAACATGAACACGGAGTTCCAGCGCCCGAGCCAGTTGCCCAACGCCGGCACGAGAATTAGTCCGGTGAACAGGAGACCGGAGCTGAAGTAGCCGAGTTTCGCCACGACGGCGGTGATGTCTCCGACTGCGGTTCCGAGGGCGAAAGCGACGGTGACCGTCGCCCAGTAGAACAGTTCGCGCCGGGTCGAGACGATGCTGTGGATCGACAGCGTGCCCTCGACCCGGAACCACGCCCAGAAGAGCGCAACCAACACGATCGCGAAGGCGATCGCCGAGACGACGTAGGGAACGCCGAACTCGACGTGGACGACGTCGGCGCACATCGTGCCAAAGACGCTGACCATCACGACGCCGGACCAGTAGGGGACGGTCCGGTACGTGGACCTACTGAGTTGCCACCAGAGCACGGCGATGAAGACGACCGCGGCGCACACGACGGCGAGACGAGGGTCGAAGCGGTTCACGAAGTAGTCCGACGTCGCTTCACCCATCGCCGTGGTGAGGACTTTCAATCCCCAGAACGTCGGCGTGATCGTGCGCGGGACCTTGCTCGAACCGAACTCGTGGCGAAGGGAGAGTGCCAATTAGTCCTCGGAGGAGAGAATCTGTTCGAGGAAGACTGAACGATCGATCGAGATGAAGAGGGCATTGGCGCTCGCGACCAACACGTCATCCGCGTGCAGCGTCGCTTCGACGAACTGTTTGCGGTTATCGCGTCGCGCCAGCCACGCCCGAGCGATGATCGGCTCACCGACGGGTGTCGGCGCCACGTAGGTGATGTCGAGTTGCGCCGTGAAGGCCATCGCGCCGTGGATCACGTTCATCAGCCCCATCACTTCGTCCAAGAGCGCAGCGACGACGCCACCGTGGGCGCGCCCGGGCGCGCCTTCAAAGGCCTTGCCGAGCGTGACCCGCATGCACGCGACGTCGCCGTCGCGCCAGAGTTGCGCCGCGAGGCCCATCGGATTGGCCGCGCCCGCGACGATGGAGTCCGAAAACAGTTGGCGTTCGCCGATCTCGTCGAAGGTCGGGATGGTCAGCGTGAACTCCTCGAGTCGATCGCGCGAGAGTTCGCGAAGGCGAGGGGGAGCGGTGCGAATGTCATCGAGGAGCGTTCGCACGTTGCGGCTCAGCGCCTCGAGCTCATCGTCGCTCAGCGTTCGCGCGACGAACTCGTGGCCCAGCTGGCGCATCAGCGATGCGGCCCCAATCCGCAGTTCCTCGTTGGTCACACCGTCAGGGGGTTGGTGATCGTCATAACTGCGTCCTTTGCTCAACCAAGACGGTAACGCACGTGCCGCGTGTTTTGAAGCGAACGCTGAGAGCAGCGATGATCTCTAAAGTCAGCCATCCCAGAGCGCCATCTCGGCCGCGAAGTCGTCGAGGCCCATCGGCCCGAGCACCAGAGCGTGCGCGTGGAAGGCCTTCAAGTTGAAGGCGTCGCCCAAACGTTCCTTCGCGGCTTCACGCGATTCGAGCCAGATCCGCTCGCCGACCTTGTACGAGATCGCCTGGGCCGGAAGCCCGAGGTAGCGATCGACTTCCGAGACCGACATCGGGTGGTCCTGGATCGCCCACTCCTCGAGGAGCGCCACCGCCATCTCCGCGGTCCAACGCTTGTTCGAGCAGTCGCCGAGATCGCCCAGGACGCCCATGTCCGACGGAGCGTCGAGTTCGAGGTGCAGTCCGACGTCGACGACGATGCGCGCCGCGCGCAGCGCCTGATTGGCGAGGTAACCGAGTTCGTCACCGAGGTCCGAGAAGTAGCCGAGTTCGTCCATGAGTCGTTCGGCGTAGAGCGCCCAGCCTTCGGCGTACCCACTCGTGTTGCCGACCAGTCGGTGGAACCGGCTCTGTCGTTCCGACGACAACAGCGCCGTCGCGATCTGGAGGTGGTGTCCGGGGATCGACTCGTGGTACCAGGTGGAGGCGAAACGCCACCAAGAGAACTGGGTCTTGCCCATCGTGGGGAACCACGTCGTGCCGGGACGGGTGAGGTCCTCGCTCGGGTTGATGTAGAACGGCGCGGCGGCCGAGCCCTCCGGCGCGAGTCGGGCGTCACAGAATCGGATGCGGTCATCGATGTCGAAGTGCACGCCGTCGAGTTCGTCCGTCGTGCGCGCCGTGAAGGCCTTCAACATCGTCAGCAGTGTGTCCGTCCCGTCGATGGCTCGCGCGGGGTCGTTATCGAGAAGGTCGGCCACCTCGACGAGACTCTTGGCCTCGGGTAGAAGTTCGCGCGCGATCTCCCACATTCGTGTGTTGATGCGCCGAAGGTCCTGGTAGCCCCACTCGTACAGTTCGTGGAGGTCGAGCGTCGCGCCCGACCAGTAGGCGGACCACCGTAGGTAGCGCTCCTCGCCGCAGGCCTCTTTCGTCGAGGCCTTTGGTGCGAGGTCCGAGCGCATCCACGCGGCGAGTTCGGCGTAGGCCGCCTCGGCGTCCTTCGCCCCGGCGCGTAGTCCCGATGATTCGAGGTCGACGCCGGTCGCCGCGGCGGTGCGCTCGGCGAACTCGCTGAAGGCACCGCCGGCAACCGTGTCGGCCTGATCGGCGACGCCGATGATGTGACGCGCGGCCGGCAACTCGTGTTCGGCGCCGGTAATCAGTAACGCGCCGCGCCAGGTCTCGAGTGACGCGCGAACGTTGGACAGTCGTCGGGCCACGTTCTTCCCATTTTCCGCGGTGGTGAGCGGCATGAGTTCGAACACCTGTCGAATCGCGGCGACCGGTGAGTTGAGGACCGAGAAGGTCCGTCGCTCCTCGTCGGCTTCGATGAGCGCGAGCTGCACGGAGAGGCGTTCTCGGATGACGGCGGCGGCGATGCGATCGACGTCGCTGTGGGCGTCGAGGGTCTCGAGCGTCTGGAGGTCACGCACGATCTGCGCCTGATCGCGACGGCGCTTCGCGACCGAGAAGTCGGGCAGCAAATGGTCGTAGCCGGGAATACCCTGCTCGGTCGCGAAGAGGGGATCACTCTCGGCGAGCCGGTCCACGATTTCGTCGGCGAGGGCGAAGATCGCCGACTGGGGAGATTGAACGGTCATGACGAATCCTTTGAGTTGCGCGAGTACCTGCGTCATCGAAATTAACACCGTGGCCTGGTGGGCAGTAATCGCACGAGTCGCGCACGGCCGCCGGTCGCTCGATCGAACGGCGTCGCCGGTCTACGTCAGCGAGTCTTCGTCGACCTCTATTGACATGAACCAGTGCTCGTTGACACTGAGCGTGCAGTCGGGATCGTCGGAGCACACGTGCGTTCCGTCGTCGATGACGATGGCGGTGCCGTGACAGTGCAGAAGGTTGTCGTCGCACATCGTGCACACGGTGACTGGTGTTGTGCTTCGCAGCGGAAGGGACATGTCATCAACTTAAAACGCGGATGTGACACGCCGGTGGACGCCAGAGAATCCAGCGCACATTGACGATACGAGATTTTCTTGTGAATCAAAGTCTTCCGATGGTAAATTTTCATCTGTCGGTCTCTCGAATCATTCGACGAGGAGAATAAACATGGCGCGCGCCACTTGGTCAGGATTTCTTAGCTTCGGGCTCGTGAGCGTCCCGGTCGGTCTCTTCAGTGCCACGACGGATCAGACCATCCACTTCAACCAGCTGCACAAGAACACGTCGAATCGCGTCCGCTACAAGAAGGTCGACGAAGAGACCGGCGAGGAACTCTCCACCGAGGACATCGTGAACGGCTATCCACTGGGCGGGGGCGAGTACGTCGTCGTCACCCGCGAAGAGATGGCCGACGCGGCTCCGGGCAAGTCCGAGCTGATCGAGATCCAGGACTTCGTGGACTTAGAGGAGATCGACCCGATCTTCTTTCGACAGTCCTACTATCTGGCGCCGAAGGGGAAGGGCGCCGACCGCGCGTACGCACTGCTGTTGCAGGCCATGCTCGAGACCAAGAAGGTCGGCATCGCGACCCTCGTGTTGCGCGACAAGGAGCACCTCGTCGCCGTCCGTCCGGCTGAGAAGGTGCTCATGCTCGAGACGATGTTCTTCGAGGACGAGATTCGCGACCCCGAAGAGGAGCTCGACACACTGCCACCGGTCGGCGACGCGAACGCCCGCGAACTGTCCATCGCCAAGAAGCTCGTCGAATCGTTGACCGACGAGTGGGATCCGAGTCGCTACAAGAACACGTACCGTCAACGCGTGGAAGAACTCATCGAAGAGAAGCGCGCCGGTCACGCGATCGTCCGCGGCGCCGAGGATCGCCCCAAGTCGAACGTCGTCGACCTCATGTCCGCGTTGCAGGCGTCGATCGATCGTTCGACGAAGCGACCGTCACGTTCGGCCGCCAAGGCGTCGGCTCCGTCGAAGAGCGCGAGCATGAAGGTCGCCACGCATCGTGAGTCCAAAGGCCTCGACGCGATGACCAAGGCCGACCTGCTTGATCGCGCCAAGCAGCTCAAGATCGTCGTGAACGCCAAGATGACCAAGGACGAGTTGATTCGCGCCGTGAGTGCAGCCAAGAACGCCAAGAAGAAATCAGGCTGACGAGATCCATGGCTCGCGCCAAGGACACTGCGTCGACTTCGCCGTCCAAGCTCACCACCTACCGGGCGAAACGAGATCCCAAGAAGACGCCGGAACCCATGGGAGCGACGGCGAAGTCGGCCGCGAAGAGAAAGTCGCAACTCCCGACGTTCGTCATCCAAGAGCATCACGCGCGGGCACTGCACTGGGACTTCCGACTCGAACGTGACGGCGTCCTCGTTTCGTGGGCGCTGCCGAAGGGTCTGCCCATGGACCCCGCCATCAATCACCTCGCCGTTCACGTCGAAGACCACCCGTTCGACTACGGCAAATTCGAAGGGACGATACCTAAGGGGGAGTACGGCGCCGGTCAGGTGACGATCTGGGACCACGGCACCTACGAGACCGAGAAGTGGCGAGACAAAGAGGTGATGGTCGTCTTGCACGGGAAGCGCGCGTCCGGTCGCTACGTACTCTTTCCGATCGACGAGAAGAACTGGATGATCCATCGCATGGATCCGGCCCCGGCGTACTTCGAAGCCATGCCCCAACACGTCAAGCCGATGCTGTCGTTGGCCGGTGAACTTCCGACGAAGGACGCCGGCTGGGCGTATGAGTTCAAGTGGGACGGCGTGCGTGCCCTCGTCTACGTCGACGGGGGCCGCGTGCGCGCGTTCACTCGAAACGACAAGAGTCTGCTGTCGACGTTTCCCGAGTTACGCGACATCGGACTGCACCTGGGATCACGCTCCGCGATCCTCGACGGTGAGATCGTGGCTCTGGACAAGGACAACCGCCCGAACTTCTCGACCCTCTCCAAACGCCTGAACGTCACGTCCAAGCCGGCCATCGAGAAACTGAAGTCATCGATCCCCGCGAGTTTCTTCGCCTTCGACCTGCTGTATCTCGAGGAACATTCGATCATGGAACTGTCCTACGACGAACGTCGCGCCGCGCTCGAGTCATTGAAACTTCAGGGGGAGACGTTCGCGACGCCGCCCTCGATCACCAACACGACCGGTTCCAAGGTGATGGACATATCGCGTGAGCGCGGACTCGAAGGTGTCGTCATAAAACGCCGTAGTTCGCGCTACTCGCCGGGTTCGCGAAATGGTGAGTGGATCAAGGTGAAGAACTTCTTCACCCAGGAGGTCGTCATCGGCGGATGGACCGAGGGCAAGGGCGAACGAGACGGCAGCCTGGGCGCCCTGCTCTTGGCTGTTCCTTCCCAGGACGGACTCGAATACGTCGGCAAGGTGGGCACCGGATTCACTGCTGCGACGCGCCAAGACCTTCTGCGTCGACTGAAGCCGCTCGCTCGCAAGTCGACGCCGTTCTCGGCGCCACTGAGTCGGACCGAGACGTCGCTCGCTCACTTCGTTCGTCCCATCATCGTGGGCGAGGTGCAGTTCGCGGAGTGGACCAACGACCGAAACCTGCGCCAGCCGTCATGGCGAGGACTGCGACCCGACAAGAGCGCCGATGAGGTGGTCCGTGAGTCCTGAGCGAGTCCTGACCGAAGTCGACGGTCGTGAGTTGTCTCTGTCGAATCTCGACAAGGTCCTCTACCCCGACACCGGATTTACCAAGAGTCAGATGCTGGACTACTACGCGCGAGTCGCCGATGTCATGGTGCCCCACCTACGCAGTCGACCGACGACCTTTCGTCGGTACCCCAACGGTGTCGAGGGAATGTCGTTCTTCGAGAAGCACGCGCCGGATCATCAGCCGGAGTGGATCGCCACGATCGAGGTCCCTTCGAAGCAGGGCGAACACGAGCCGATCGTGTACACGGCAGTCGGCAACCGACCGACGTTGCTGTGGGCCGCGAATCTCGCAGCGATCGAATTCCATGTGCCGCTCTGGCACGTCGCGAAGGAGAAGACGATCCCCGCACCTCCGGACTACATGGTCTTCGACCTCGATCCCGGTCCCGGGACAACGATCGTCGAGTGCTGTCGCGTTGCGCAGTGGTTGGGGAAACGTCTCGGCCGAGATGCACTCTTCGCCAAGACCAGCGGATCGAAGGGGCTACAGCTCTATACGCGAGTGCAACGCACGACGTGGGATCAACTAGGTGAGCGCGCGCACGACATCGCTCGAGCGATCGAGCGTGATCATCCCGGCGAGGTCGTTTCGACGATGCGAAAGAACCTTCGCGACGGCAAGGTCCTGATCGACTGGAGCCAGAACAACTCCTCGAAGACCACGGTGGCCGCGTATTCGATGCGCGCCCGGCCGGAACCCACCGTGTCGACTCCTGTGACGTGGGCAGAGGTCGACCGATGTGCGAAGGTCGGAAAAGCCGGGATGCTGCAATTCGAGACGAAAGACGTACTGAAAAGAATCGACAAGTACGGCGACCTGATGGCACCGCTGGTCGTGGCGAAGTCACGCGCGAAATCAAAGTCGTAGGGCACGGATGTCGAACGTCCGCTCGACCATTACTCTCGACCCGTGAGTGCGCAACGAATACCTGGCGGTGTCGTGCACAAGTTGCCGACGGACCTGCGCACGAAGTTGATCGCCAATCCCACGGCGTTGGACGCCTGGATGGACATCACTCCGCTGGCGCGAAACGAATTCATCTGTTGGGTTGAGGATGCCAAACAGGAGGCGACACGCGAGCGTCGAATCCGTCGAACGAAAGAGGAGTTGGAGGAGGGTCAGCGCCGCCCGTGTTGTTGGCCCGGGTGTGACCATCGAGAGCGCACCGGCAAGTAGTCGACACTCACTGCACTGACCACCTGCAGTTCTACGAATCGAATTCAACCTCCGATCGTTCGGACCACGGCTCCCGTTGCAGCACTGAGTTCGAGAACGATGCTGCTGTACCCGTCCTCGCCGCCGCCGACATCCGTAACCCACACATCGGTGCCATTGGACACCAGTCCGTACGGATCGGAATAGATGCCGCGGTGCAAGAGGATGACCCTCACCAGCGAGCCGTTCGAAGCGTTGAGCTCCGTTACCGAGTCGCCGTGCATCCGACCCCGGTAGTCATCGGCGCCGTTGACGACCCAGACATGAGTGCCGTCCGACACGATGCAGCGGATGTTGCCCCAAAAACGATCGGCGGCGGTATCCACCGTTCGAACGATCTTGCCAGTCGACGCATTGATTTGAGTGACCGAGCCACCGACCAATTTGACCTTCACGCTTCCTTGGTTCGCTGTCCAAACAGAGTGTGAATCGACGGCGACGTATTGGGGCCCGAGGAATTCCGCACTTTTGGGGCCACCGCCAGATGGCGTCTCCACGGCCGTCGGTGTGATCGTGCGCACTTTGAGTCCAGTATTGACGTTGCGCTCTATCACGCCATCGCTTATTTCCGGGCTCGCAATCCACGCGTGGTTGCCACGGACGGCAATTCCGCTCGACACGTCAACTCGTTGACGGCCCCGACGAATGAACACGACTTTACCGGTGGTGCTCGACAGTTCGGCGATCCGCGAGCCGCCATCGGCGACGACCCACACGTCGTGTGCGTCAGCACTGACGGCCGATAGCCCCGTGATCCCGTGGTTCTTGAGACTCACTGTCCGCACCAAGGCACCCGTCGTGGCGTTGAGTTCGGTCACGGTTCCGACGTGGCTCGTTCCATTGCGGTACGTGACGCCGCCGTTCACGACCCACACGTCGTTACCGGAGACCGCGATGCCTGAGGGATCGATGAAGCCATCCGCTTTGGCGTTGATAACGCGAATCACTTTGCCGGTACTGGCCCGAATCTCCGTTATGCCGAAGTAGTCCGAGTTCGCGACCCAAAGGTGACCTTGGTGGTCGAGTGCAATCGCTCCCGGATTCTTGAAGACGGCGGAGCTGGCTGAGGCACCCATCGATCCGAGGAGAGCAAGGACGATGCCAGCCGCGAGCGCTCCCGACATCAGGAGCCTTCGTGTGAGATTCATCAGTCAATCCTCATCAATGGACAGTGAGTTGTTTGTGTTGTCCCTGGCCGAACGTTATCGGTATTGGATCGACCAAACCCGGCGTTTGGCGACACCCCTTCAATGAGCCGGCCAGCGGGGTCTGGCCCAGTGCGGGTTCAACGCAAACTCGGATTCGTCGACGTTCCCCGTGTCGACACGCGTTCTTACGTTCAGAGCAGACCCGGACAAACGAACTATTGACGAGCACAGATGTTGGCAACCACGTATTGAGGTGGCGACCTGTAGAAGCTCAGGCAGGTGTAAATCCGGTACTTCGATGTAGCCACGGACAACCTGGCCGACTTGAGATCCCCGGCGGACGATGTCGTAAGGTCAACCGCGACCTTGGGACTGCTCGCATGGCGTTTGATCACCCGTTGAAGTTCGCGCGGTGTCGTCAGGCCCCCGCTCTCGTCCCCCGAGACGTTTGAAAGATAAAAGACCACGTTCTGCGTCGAATGCATCGCTGTCGCCCAGGGCGTACAGAGTCGAATCTGCACGCCTTGATCCGAAGTGAACGGGACATTGGCGGCAAATCCGGCCGCGGATGCTTTGTTCAAGGCAGTGGCAATAGCCGGTATCAGTTTGTCGTTCTTCGTTCTAACAACCTTTATCAGCGTCGAGAGCGCCGAGGAGACGTACGAGTCTTCGCTCGCGTAGGACGTGTTCGCCTTCGACCATGATCGAGCGAGTGAAGCGACTGGGGCCGTCTTCTGCGCTTCCTTGAAGTCGCTGAGGGCCGTCTGGAGCTTGCGCGAGAGGACCTCGAAATAGGGCAGAACCGCGCCCGCGTCGGCCACGGTAAGCGGATTCCCTTCCGAGAGACCGGAAGGAATTGCGTTATCGAGCCAAGCGCCATTGAGCACGCTCGTACAAAAGTCTTCGTGCGGCGGGCTGGCTGCGCTCGCGCTCGCTTCGCCCGTCCCCATCAGGGTGGTGGCGTAGACCACGACCACGATTAAGGCCGCCCACTTGGCGATGGACCTTGACGGATTCACGGAAGCCTCCGAGGACTGCACAGGGGCCAGACTCTCACTTTTGATTGTGACTCGCGCTGTTTTTCACCGCCAAAATTGTCATAAATGAGCTGAATCACCTTTCAGCGCGGTGCGTCAAAGAGGTAGCGCATGGCGCGCGAAAAGTTCAACGGGGCTGCCGTCATGTGAAACTCTCCGGGCAGGATCTCTGAGTCGATGAGGAGACTTGGATAGTTGCGGCTTCGCAATGCAGTGACAAACCGGTGCTGGTCGGCCACCATGTCGGTCTCGCCGTAGTCGGCGAGTTCCCTCGCGGCCGCCTCTTCAGCCTCGGCCCGTTTGTCTTGCGGAAGCCACGCGAGAAGGAGCTGGTCACCCTCTGGACCTTCGTAGGCGCCGACGGAACAGAACACTTTGGCGGTCAAGTCGCGGTTCGACTGGGCGTACCTCGCTTCTGACTCGAAAATGGCACCGTGGTTGTACCAAAAGGAGCTGCTGCCGAGCCCGTAACGCTTGAACGTTGCTGGTTCGCTGAAGAGCACGTGCGCGCCAAAGAGCCCCCCGTACGAATCACCGAAGTACACGTTGTCGTCAGGATCGACGTCAAAATTCGTGCCGAGCCAAGGCTTTAGTTCTTCCGTAATGAATCGGTGAAATCGGTCGGCGCCGCCCGAGGGCCAACCCGATTGTTGCGCGACGTAGTCGTCAACGCTTGGCGTGAGGTCGCGAGAGCGGAGCGGGAAGCTTTCGGATTCGTCGTTGATCGGATAGCCAATTCCCACGACGAGCATCGGTGGGAGCCATCCGGCGAATTGAAGTCCCCAGAGGGTGTTCATGGTTCCCCCGAATGCCAGGTCGGCGTCGGTGAGGAAGAGAACGACAGGTGGTACGCCTTCCTTCATCCCAGACTTGCCGATCAATACTTTGAACTGCGCGCCGACCGCGTCGGAATCAAGGAAGTGAACCTCAGTGTTCAGAAATGGCGAATCGATCGGCGAAGTCATCATCGAAGGCTATGGGCCTTCAAACCGAGCGTCAAACGGTCAGACCTCACGCGAGGGTTGCAAACGCGACCGAGCCAGGGTGGCGCGCACCTCGCCACGCCTCTTGCCGTCAATCCCGGTTCAGTGGGATCATGGGGCAGTCGTGTTACCCGCGAGCGTCCAGCCGACAAGCGCCATATGTTTTTCGAGATCGCATTGGGCGATGATCTTCCGCCATTCGGCGATCGATCAGACGTATTTCTTCTCGATGGACGAGAAGTACGACGCAGGTCCCTGTTTCGGCCACGGTGCACTTTGATCAGTCACGAAAAATCCCTCCTTGATTTGAGGCGACATTCGCTGTGGTCATAGTGTCGGACATCGTCAGTGAGATGTGACGTTCACCTGCCAGCCGATGCCGAACTTGTCGATGAGTGCTCCGAAAGTGTCACCCCAGAACATCTTCTCCATCGGAGCCTTCACGATGCCGCCGATGCCCAATCCATCGAAGATCCCGCGAAGGGCGCTCTCGTCCGTTCCGATAACGGTCAGTTCAATCCTGGCCTGGACCTCGTTGGTGGCGTCGGAGCGGTCGCTTGCTCGCACGGTGAAGGACCCGGTGTCTAGCGCCGCGTTGATAACGAGGTGTGCTTGGTCTTGTGGCGTCGTCGGATCCACGTCTCCGCGATGGGTGATCGACAGTTCGCCACCGAGGACGTTCTGGTAGAAGTTCATCGCCTCCTCGGTGTTGCCGGGGAAGAAAAGGTATGCCTCGAGATTCACGGTTGACCTCCTTGGTCGTTGGAGTGGAACTAGACCGTATAGTACCTCACGAGAACTAGTCCGTCAAGTACTCTTACAAACATGCCGGTGACGGACCCACCCGAACAGAGCGAGCGAAGTTTGGACAGGCGCCATCGCGAGATTCGTGAGGCGGCGATCGGAGCGTTCCTCGCTAGTGGGTACGACGGCACGACGATGGAGGAGATCGCGGTGCGGGCCGGGGTGTCCAAGCAGACCGTCTACAAGCACTTCACCGACAAGCAGCACCTCTTCGCCGACATCGTGCTGTCAACGACCGATGACATGAGCGCCCTCATCGGCATCGTCGCCGACAAGTTGCCATCCACCACTGATCTCGCCAAAGACCTGACATTCCTCGCTGAGACGTTCCTCGTGGCATTGATGCAGCCGCGCGTGCTGCGACTCCGGCGCCTGGTCATCACGTCTGCGGATCGTTTCCCAGAGATCTCGAGCGCATGGTACGAGAAGGGATTCGAGCGGGTGCTCGCAGCTCTCGCGACTAGTTTTCGAGCCCTGGCGGATCGCGAATTGCTCGCCATTGACGACGCGACCGCGGCAGCGGAGCATTTCGTCGGCATGTTGTTCTGGATTCCCGTCAACAGGGCCATGTTCACTGGTGATGACGACTACGCGGCAACTCATGATCTCGTTCCGGTGGCCAAGACGGCGGCTGACACGTTCCTAATGGCCTACGCATCTCGCTAGTTCGAGGGCCAGGCTCAATTCTGTGGTGGGGCTAGTAAGAATCGAACTTACGACCTCGTCATTATCAGTGACGCGCTCTAACCGACTGAGCTATAGCCCCGCAGGGGTTCTAATCTAGCCGACCGTCGAAATGCACCTAAAGGATCGAAGGGTCCCACGCCCGAGCGGCGATGGACTGGCTGGCCGTTGCGAGGAGTGTTCCCGATTGACTCCACATGTACGCCGTGCCTTGGGCGAATCCTCCCGAGAGCGCGTGCATGTGGATCTCGGTGAGCACCCAGTCCGTCGGTTCGAGTTTCACGATGCGGATCGTGTTGTCGAGGCTGCGGCCCATGGTGGAGAATCCGAGCGGTTGGGAAAGCCCACCCGCGACGTAGTCCCCGAAGATCGCGAGCGTCGCCGCCGAGATATCGAAGTGACCCGGTACGCGCGACCAGAGTGCCGAGACCGGCGACCCCGGTGTGCCGTCGATCTGTTCGAACGGTCGACCGAGCGCGATCCGCGCTTCGAGGTGATTGAAGATCGAACGGTTGAAGCGTTCTGGCATGATGCGTTCCGGGCACTCTTCGGGTGACTTGACGTCAGCCATCGTGACCCACGGACTATCCGCCGACAACTCTCCCGTCCCGAACGCACCATTCACGGTCAGTATCTCTCGGTCCTCGGCGTACGTCGTCGCCCGCGCTTGGGTCACGTGACCGCCGACGACCGCGAGATCGGTCTTCACCGTGACGGTCGAACCCAGCGGCGCGTAGGAGAGGTACTGCGCGGTCGCCCAGATCGTCGGCCTCGCGCTCGCCTCCTCGAGTGCGACGAGCGCCGAGGCCAGTCCGCATCCACCGAAGAGAAAGTTGCCGGGCGTTATGACGCGCTCGGTGACGTCGAAGGTCCACGAGTCCTCCCCGATTCGTTCCATGCCGAGAAAGGTCCGCGCGTCCACGAACGCCGAGGTTAACCGAGCGTTGTACGTCGTCTGGGTGGCACCGGGCAGACTTGTTTGGTGATCGATCCGCGATTTGTCTACCTCGCTGCGGCGCTCTCGCTCGTCGGCGCCTACGGCTATATCCTCGACACGTTGCGCGGCGACACGTCACCGAATCGCGTGACGTGGTCGCTCTGGGGCGTCGAGGGCGTGTTGGCGTTCTTCGTCGAGGTGCAACAACACGTGGGCCTCGCGGCGCTGATGACTCTGATGCTCGGACTCGTGCCGTGCGCGGTCGTCGTCGCCTCGTTCCGAAATCCCCACGGGTCGTGGAAGCTCGGCACTTTCGACGTGGCGTGCGGTGCGGTCTCGGTTGGCGGGCTGGTCTTTTGGGCGTTCATCAATGAGCCGACCGTCGCACTCATCTCGTTCGTCGTCGCCGATCAGATGGCGGCGCTTCCCACGATTCGAAAGTCGTGGCTCGCGCCGCGAACGGAATCGCCGCGACTCTTCTTCTTGGGATCGACGAACTGTGCCATCACGTTGCTCACGCTGACGAAGCTGACGACGGCCGGGGTTCTCTTCCCCGGCTGTATCTTGGTGGCGGACCTCATTGTGGGCCTGCTCATCGTGAGCAATGTCGGGCCGCGAGTGCGCGGCGATTCCTACGGCGTAACGAAGACAAAGATGGCGTGACCATGGCAGCGACGACACGACTGACTCCCGATGAGTGCAAGATCCGAGGCCAGGGCGAGCGTGATGCCGCGCCCCGCGGCGCCATGGCCAAGTTGAGCGAGCGCCCGGCCGACTACGACCCGGTCGCGCGGTTGATGTGGCAGGGTGAGTCTCGCCAGAGCGACCTCTTGGGGCTGCGCTACTCGCGCATGCTCGCCAATCCGCTGTCGTTCTATCGCGGTAACGCGCTCTTGATGGCCGAGGATCTGGCGCGAGGCACCAGCACGTCGCTCGAGGTGCAGATATGTGGTGACGCCCACCTCGCGAACTTCAACCTGTTCTCGTCGCCCGAGCGTCATCTGGTCTTCGACGTGAATGACTTCGACGAGACCGACCGGGGCCCGTTCGAATGGGACCTCAAGCGACTCGTAGCGTCCCTCGCCATCGCGTCGTCGAACCTCGGTCACAGTGAGGCCCAGCAAGAACGAATCGCGTTGGCCGCAGCACAGGAGTATCGAATCTCGATTCGTCGATTCGCTGGGGAGGACCGGCTAGCGACGTGGTACGCGACCTTGGACATCGACGCCGTCATGGAGGACCTCGGAGGATTCTTCACCGAGAACGCGATCCACAAGATCGATCACGTCGTCACCTACACCAGTGGGCGCGACACGCGACGGGCGTACGCGCGACTGATCGTCGACGACAAGGATGGTCCGCGCATCATCGCGAAGCCGCCGCTCCTCGTTCCGCTCTCGGAACTCCAGGAAAGTGGCTACCTAACCACTAACGATTTGGAACGTCTCATTGCGGGCTACGCCAAGACGTTGAGCTACGACCGACAGGAACTACTCTCGCAGTTCACGCCGGTGGACGCGGCGCGCAAGGTCGTGGGAGTCGGCTCGGTCGGCACGGAGTGCTACATCGTCCTACTCCTCGGACGCGACGAGTTCGATCCGTTCTTCCTGCAGGTGAAACAGGCCGGCGCCTCGGTCATCGCCACGGCGACGTCGCGCGAGTCGACGGTGCCGCCTGGGGAGCGCGTCGTGCAGGGTCAGCGCCTGATGCAGGCGACTCCCGACGTGTTCTTGGGTTGGCACGCGGTGAAGAAGGGCGCATCGACGCGCCACTATTACGTTCGCCAGCTCTACGACAACAAGGCCGCCATCGCCGTCGACAAGCTCGATGAATCTCTGCTCGTCTCCTACGGACGAATCTGTGCGTGGACGTTGGCGCGCGCCCACGCCCGAGGTGGCGGCGGCGCAGAGATCGCCGCGTATCTCGGAAAGTCTGACGTGGCCGACGAAGCGTTCGCCGCATTCGCGTTGGCCTATCGCGATCGAACGTTCAGTGACTTCAAAGCACTCCAGAGCGCGGTGAAGGAGGGCCGGATTACGTTGGCGACGTGACCTCGCTGTTGCCGTTCCGCTGGCACATCGCTGAAGTTCTGATCATCGTCGCGCTCGGCGTCACCCACCACGTCGTCGTCACCTCCAAACGTGAACGTCGTCTCGCGGCGTGGGCGCTTTTCGCGCTGCTGGTGGTCACCGTCTGGCCGATCGGTGACCTCGCCGCGTCGGTGTCGCTCACGGTCGCGACGGTCCAACGACTCGTGATCATGCTCTTGGTCGCGCCGCTGTTGTTGATGGCCACGCCGACGAACGTGCTCGCTCGCTTGACCCGACCGCGTCCGATCGACGCGGTCACGCGGCTCCTCTCGCATCCCGGAGTTGCGGTCGTGGTGGTCACGGTCGTAGGGACGTTGACTCTCTCCTCGCCGATCGTCGACTGGGGTGCGCATTCGTCGATCGGGCGCGACCTGGTGCTGACGACGGTATTAATTGTCGGACTCGTCCTTTGGATACCGGCGCTCGGCGTGATGCCCGGCGCCAAGCGCATGTCGCCGGTGGCGCGGGCAGGCTACGTTTTCGCCTCTTCGCTCGTCGTGACGAGTCTGTCGTTCGTGTGGATATTCTCGCATCACTCGCTCTACCCGGCGCTCCACAATCAGGACGCGCTGCTCCTCATGACGCCGCTCTTGGATCAACAGCTAGCCGGGTTCGTCGCCAAGATCGGCTGCTACGTGCCCATGTGGGCGGTCGCCTTCACGATCTTCGCGCACGCCGAGGACGACGGCACGCCGGTCGAGGAGTCGCCGTTGCATTGGGCAGACGTCGAACGACATCTGCTGCGCGTCGACCGTCAACGTGAAAGGGCGATCCGTCGGCAACTGAGCGAATAGTCCGGGTTGGTAGGATGAGGTCCCCGGGGACGTAGCTCAGTTGGTAGAGCGCGGGCTTTGCAAGCCTGAGGTCGTGGGTTCGATCCCCATCGTCTCCACTTCACAAACGACGTCAGTGAAATTTTGGCGACGTCAGTCCCGCGTTTCGGCGAAGTAGAAACCGTCGGCGAGATCCTCGAGCAGTCCCTGGTGCGTCGGAGTCCAGTGCAGCAGTTCGCGGGTGATGGTGTTCGACGACGTGGCGTCGGCTCCGAAGAACCGACCCATCCATCCGAAATGATCACCGGCTTCGCTCTCGGGAACCGAGATGACCGGAACACCAAGACCATTGCCGATGGCCTCGGCGATTGCTCTCGTGGCGATCCCCTGTTCGGCGACCGCGTGGGCCGAGGATCCGGCGGGTGCGCCTTCGAGTGCGAGTCGTACGAGTCGCGCGGCGTCAAAACGATGCACCGCCGACCAGCAGTTGTCGCCGCTCCCGACGTAGCCCGACGTGCCCTTATCACGCGCGATCGCGACCAAGGTTGCGATGAATCCGTGATCACCATCGCCGTGGACCGTCGGCGCGAATCGAACGGACGACGACCGAACGCCTTCGTCGGCCAGCGAGAGCGCGTAGGCGACATTGGCGATCCGCGGGTGCACCGCCGGATCGGGTTGGTCGTTCTCGGTCGCGATCCGACCCGGGGCCAGCCCGAGCACTCCCGACGCGACGACGAAGGGTCGATCGCTGCCCTTCAGTACCGAGCCGACGGTCTCGACGACGCTTCGGTCGGTCTTGGCGGCGTCATCCATTCGAGTGAAGTCGTGGTTGTAGCCGAGGTGGACGACGCCGTCACATCGTGCGACGCCGTCACGAAGACCGGCCGGGTCATCGAGCGACCCACGAAACGCCTCGGCGCCCGCGGCGATGATGGCCGCGGCAGCGGCGTCGGTCCGGGCCAGGCCGAGGACCTCGTGGCCGGCGCTGAGCAGATCTGGAACCACGGCCGAGCCGATCCAGCCGGACGCTCCCGTTACGAAGACACGCATTTGATTCTCCTTTGTCGTATTGACTTCCACGGAATAGCGCTCCGTTGATGTCAGGGGCTGTCATCACTATAGCGGTGATGTCAGCGACTGTCAACACCGAATAGGATCGTCGAATGGTGCGATGGGAACCGGACAGTCGAGGGAGGCTCGCCCAGGCGGCGATGGAGCTCTACGGCGAACGTGGCTTCGATCAGACCACTGTCGCGGACATCGCGGAACGTGCCGGGCTGACCGAGCGCACGTTCTTTCGTCACTTCACCGATAAACGCGAAGTCCTCTTTTCGGGGGCGCAGGCGCTCCAAGACCTGCTCGTGACGACCGTCGTCGGCGCTCCCGACTCGACGACGCCCATCGACGCGGTGACCCTCGCCCTGGAATCCGCCGGCGAACGCTTCAACGAACACCGCGGATTCTCCGTTCAGCGACAACGGATCATCGACGGCAGCGCCGAACTGCAAGAGCGCGAGCTGATCAAACTCGCATCGCTCGCCGTCGCCGTGGCCGACGCGTTGCGCCAGCGCGGGGTTGGGGACCCGACGGCCGGACTGACCGGCGAGGTCGCCATCGCCCTCTTCAAGAACTCCTTTGAACGCTGGGTCTCGTCGTCGGAGCCGAGCGACCTGGCCCAGGTGATGCGCGACTCATTCGAACAACTGCGCGCCGTCACCTCGTCGACTTGACGACCGCTTGATCAGGTGAATCAGGCGGCGCTGACGGGCTCGGCGGTGTGTTCGACGCGCTTGGTCCCCGGCTCGCGGTCGTGGGCGGTTTGTTTCAGGTGGAACTGCGTGACGCCGATCGTGAGCGAGAGCGCGCCGGCGATGTGCAGCTCCACCAACAGGGGTGGCACGTGCGTCAGGTACTGCGTCACGCCAATCGCCGCCTGCACCAGCGAAATGATGACCAGTCGGCGAACGCCAAGGCGAAGGGCGCTCGGCGCATCCTTCGTCCAGATCGCGAACAGCAGTCCCGTGATCAGACCGATGAACAGCACCGCCGCGAGTGAGTGCACCCACGCCGCCGAAGAGAACGCGAAGGGCAGCCGACGCGCGACCAGTTGCCCCTGGGACGCCCCCGCGTGGGGACCCGAACCCGTCGTCATCGTGCCCGTGATGAGCAGCACCACGAAGGGGATCCACAGCAATCGTGCAATTGCAAGGAAATGTCGGTCGCGGACATCGCTGCGGGCGCCCGGTCCGTAGACGTATTTGGAACGGTGATAGAGCACCGCGGCGATCACGACCATCGAGAGCGACAACAGCATGTGCATCGAGACCAACCAAGGGTTCAGCTTGCTGTAAACGACGAAGGCGCCTAAGACTGCGTCGGCCACGACGCCGGCGATCAACATTCCTGAGAGGATTATCAGGTCCTGGCGTCGAACCTCGCGTAGCAGCGCCGCGATCAACGTCGCCACGGTGACGAAGATCAAGGTGACGGTGACGACGCGATTTCCGTATTCAATGAGTGGATGAATGCTCCACGAACCAGTGATTCGGCCCTTGAAACACGTGGGCCAGTCCGGACAGCCCAAGCCGGAGCCGGTCAATCGAACGGCCGCGCCGGAGAGAACGATGACGATCATCGAAATGAACGAGGCCAGGGCGAACCATCGAAAGGTCGGCCCCGGAACGACGCGGCGTATCGATGTAGTCACGACTTCAGACTAGGTAATTGAAGGTCCCGTAGGATTTCGCCATGACGATCACGGCCCCGGCCCGCCATTCTCTGGGTGAAGTCTTGCGGGGCTATCTCGCACTGACGAAACCGCGGATCATCGAACTCTTGTTGGTCACGACGATTCCGACGATGGTCGTGGCGGCGAACGGTATCCCCGGACTGTGGTTGATGGTGGCGACGCTCTGCGGCGGCACGCTGGCGGCCGGCGGCGCCAACACGTTCAATATGGTGATCGACCGCGACATCGACGCGATCATGGAACGCACGAAGCGGCGCCCGCTCGTGACCGGCGTGATGTCAGCACGCGACGCCACGTTGTTCGCGGTCGGTCTCGAAGTCATCGCCTTCGTCGTGCTCGCGGTGTGGGTCAATCAACTCTCGGCGTGGCTCGCCATGTCGGCGACCGCGTTCTACGTCTTCATCTACACGCTGTGGTTGAAACGGCGCAGCAGACAGAACATCGTGATCGGTGGGGCGGCCGGGGCGGTGCCCGTACTGATCGGCTGGGCCGCGGTCACGAATTCGCTCACGTGGACGCCGGTGCTGTTGTTCCTGGTGATCTTCATCTGGACCCCGCCGCACTTCTGGGCCCTCGCGGTTCGTTACCGCGACGACTACGAGGCGGCCAACGTGCCGATGATGCCGGTCGTGGCGTCGCTTCGTCACACGACCCTCGAGATCCTCATCTACTCGGTGCTGATGTGGGCGCTGACGATATTGATCGGACCGACCGCGCACCTCGGCGTCGTCTACGCAGTGTCGGCGACGGTGCTCGGGGGACTGTTCACGTTCTACGCCGCGCGACTCTACCGACACGCCCTCACCGACAAGGCCGACGTGGGCGAAGCGATGCGACTGTTCCACTTCTCCATCACCTACTTGACGGCGCTGTTCGTCTTGATGGCGGTTGACGTCCTTGTCCGACACCACTAGTCCGCCGCGACGACGCCTGTCGCCGAAGACGTTGTACATCGGTGCCGGTACCACGGTGGCGATCATCGCAATCGTGGTCGTGTCGATACTCACGGGTAGTCCGGTGACGGGGAGCGGTGACGAACCCACCAGCAACCTGGTCGGCACCTCCGTCGCGTCGTTCTCGTTGGGCGGTCTCCAGAGTGGCACCGTCGAGGCGCCCTGGAAGAGTCACCACGCCGCGGTGCTTATCTTCTTCGCGAGCTACTGCGGACCGTGTCACGCCGAGATGCCCAAGATCGCGACCTACCTGCGCCACCACAACGAGGGATCGATTCGCGTCATCGGCATCGACGCGGCCGACGAACGAGGCGCGGCCCGGAGCTTCGTGAAAAAGAGTGGCGTCGGGTTTCCCGTCGCCTTCGATCCCAACTCCACGGTGACGACGGGAATCTTCAAGTTCGGCGCCGTGCCCGAAACGGCCTTCGTGAGTGCGAAGGGAGTCGTCACGCAGATCTACTTCGGTGCGATTCCCAAAGACGTCTTGGTGAAGGGGATCGCGGCGCTTCGCGCCTAATCGAAGCGGAAGGTTCGCGCCGCGACGAGTGGTGCCACAAGCGCCCAGATCCCCAGAACGAGCCAGTCGGTGCCCGTGGGCATGAGTCCTCGACCGAGCACGCGATGGAGACCTTCGGCCATGGCGCCGGGTGGCAGCGCGACCGCGACGCGGCGGATGGCTCCCGGCAGTGACGTCAACGGAACGACGATGCCCGAGAGCAAAAGCAAGACGAGATAGAGACCGTTGCTGGCCGCGAGATTGACCTCCGCGCGAAGGCGACCGGCGAGAGCGAGACCAATGCCCGCGCAACCGGCGGAGCCGAGGATCAACAGCGCCGCGACTTCGAGGCCACCGCTCACCCCGCCGCGAGGGCGCCAGGTCAACGTGAACGCGACGGCCGTGAGGATGATGACCTGCAGCGCCTCGGTCACCAAGACGCCGGCGATCTTCGCGCCGATGAGTCGTCGTGTGCCGATGGGCGTCACGTGGAGCCGGCGAAGGACGCCGTAGCTGCGCTCGAAGCCGGTCGCGATCGAGAGAGCGACGAGCGACGTCGACAGAACACAGAGCGCCAGTACGCCGGGCGCGATGAAGTCGACGCGACTCGTCGTCGGCGTGGACACGACCTTGGTCAACGAGAAGAACACGAGCAGCAACACCGGTATGCCGACGGTCAAGAGCAAGGTCTCGCCACGTCGCAACGTCATTCGAACTTCGGCACGACTCTGCGCCCACCAGGCGTTCACGAGCGCACCTCACGACGTTCTTGCTCGATGAGATCCAAGTAGCGCTCTTCCAGTGACGCACGGGTGCGCAGCGAAAGCAGCGTGACGCCGACACTGGTCAAGTAGTCGTTCAGCACGGCCATACGTTGCGGCGTCGATTCGGTTTCGCACCGGAGTCGATTCGTCCCGTCGCTCGAGACGACACACCCGAGTCGACTCGCGAGTGGTGCCGGATCGACGTGGCCCGAGAGCTCGACGATCATCTCGGGGGTACCCGAGAGTTCGTCGAGTGTTCCGTGGACGACGACGTGACCGCGGTTCATGATCACGACGCGATTGGACGTGCGCTCGGCTTCGGTCAATTCGTGCGTGGTCACCAAGAGGGCACATCCGCGATCGCGCTCGGCGGCGATGAGGTTGCGGATCACTTGGCGGCCCTCCGGATCGACCGCCGCCGTCGGCTCGTCCAGGACGAGCGCGCGCGGACGTCCGAGCAGCGCCAGCGCGAGCAGTGTACGTTGCTGTTCGCCGCCGCTGAGTCGACGCCACGGCGTGCGCGCGCATCGCACGAGGTCGAGCAGGACCAGCAACTCCTCAGTGTCCCTCGGTGCGTCGTAGTACGTGGCGGTCAGTTCGAGCACCTGGCGCGGCGTCATCGGAGACCACACACCGCCGCGCTGCAACAGTGCCCCGGTGCGCACGACGACCTCTTTGTGGTCGCGCACGGGATTGAGCCCGTGCAGCCGGACGGTCCCCGACGTGGGCGCGCGAAAGCCCAACAGGGTCTCGACGACGGTGGTCTTGCCGGCGCCGTTGGGTCCGAGCAGCGTCACGACCTCGCCGTAGGCGACGTGCAGTGACACCGCGTCGACGGCCGTCAGCGCGCCGAAGTTGACCGTCAGATCATTGACCTCGACCGCGTTGCTCACGACCTCTGAACATAGACGGTTCCGACGGTCGCCTTTCGTGTGCTCGTTAGGATTGCCGTCATGATTGACCTCGTCCAACTACGTCGTGAACCAGACATCGTGAAGGCCGCGTTGGCCCGTCGCGGTGTCTCGTCGGCGACGATGGACGAGGTCATCGCCCTCGACGTCGAGCACCGCGAGCTGCTGCAAGAGGCCGAACGGCTGCGCGCCGAGGTGAAATTCCTCTCCCGACTGGTCGGCGAGGCCCGCCGCGACAAGGACACCGACACGGCCGCCACGCTGACCGAGAAGAGCCGGGCGCTGGGCGAAGAGGAGCGTGCGGCGACCGAGGCCATGGAGCGTGTGGGAACCAAGTTGAATGACGAACTCCTGATGATCCCCAATGTCCCGGACGCGGTCGTCCCGGACGGCGTAGACGAAAACGACAACGTTGAACTGCGTCGCTGGTGGCCGGGGATGGATGCGGGCCAGCCGTTCCCCGAGTTCGCCGATCATCAGAAGGTCCCGCACTGGGACGCGGCGCTCGAACTCGGCATCCTGGACCTCGAGTCCGGTGCGCGAATCGCGGGTTCGATGTTCCCGCTCTACCGTGGTGCCGGGTCACGTTTGATCCGCTCACTGAGCGCGCTCTCTCTCGACCGCAACGCCCGTGACTACGAGGAGATCCACCCGCCGACCTTCGCCTTGACGGCGACCATGATGTCGACCGGGCACCTGCCCAAATCCGTTGACGATATGTACAGCATCGAGCGCGACGGGCTCTGGGCTATCCCGACGGCAGAGGTGCCGCTGACCTCGATGCACGCGAACGAGATTCTGGACGAGGCGAGTCTGCCGATTCGACTCTGTGCCGAAACGGCGTGCTTTCGTCGCGAGTCAGGTGCGGCCGGTCGCGATACCCGCGGCGTTCTGCGCGTGCACGAATTCGACAAGGTCGAACTCTTCGCCTACTGCACGCCGGAGCAGGGCCCGGCCGCCTTCGACGACATCCTCGCGCGCGCCGAGAGCCTCTTGCAGGAACTCGGCCTGACCTACCGACTCTTGAACCTCTGCACCGGCGACCTCGGCACGTCATCGGCGCGCACGATCGACCTCGAAGTCTTCAGCCCGGGTGTCGACCGTTGGCTCGAGGTCTCCTCGGTGAGTTGGTTCCGTGACTACCAGGCACGGCGCGCACACGTGCGCTATCGCACGAGCGAGGGGACGACCGCGTTGGTGCACACGGTGAACGGCTCGGCGCTCGGGTGGGCCCGAATATGGGCCGCGCTGATCGAGACGTATCGCCAGGAAGACGGCTCGGTGGTGTTGCCCGACGTGCTCGCGCCCTACATGGGCGATCTGCGAACGATCAGGCCGAAGACTTCGTAGCCTCGTAGCGATAGCCGACGCCGCGCACCGTCGTGATGTGTTCGGGGTTCTTCGGATTGTCCTCGATCAGGGTGCGCAGGCGCTTGATGTGCACGTCGAGGGTCTTGGTGTCTCCGACGTAGTCACTGCCCCAGATCCGATCGATCAGTACCTCGCGGGTCAAGACCCGTCCGGGATTCTCGAGCAGGAGTCGCAGCAGGGCGAACTCCTTCTTTCGGAGTTTGATCTCTTCGCCGTTGACGTAGCACCGGCGTGCGTCGATATCCATGCGGATCGGTCCGAGTTGAATCTCGTCGTCCGACGCCGGCACGTTCTCGTGGGTCTCTCGACGCCGCAACACCGCGCGGATGCGCGCGACGAGTTCGCGGAGTCGGTAGGGCTTCGTGACGTAGTCGTCGGCGCCGATCTCGAGCATGAGCACCATGTCGACCTCTTCACCCTTGGCGCTCACGATGATGATGGGCACCTCGCTGATCGCACGCATCTGGCGACAGACGTCGAGCCCCGACACCTTGGGCAACATGAGATCGAGCAGGACGAGGTCAAAGGTCTCCGCCCCGAAGAGGGCCATCGCCTGTTGACCGTCGCGAGCGATGGCGACGTCGAATCCCTCGCGGTCGAGTCCGATCGTCAACGCGTCGACGAATGACTCCTCGTCCTCGACGAGCAAGATGTTGGCTCGTTTGTCGTTGGCGTGTTTCTTGGCCATCAGTGGGGCATCGGAAGTTCGAGGGTGAACGTCGAACCTTCGCCCTCACGAGACTCGACCAGGACGTTGCCGCCGTGATTCTGCGCGACGTGACGCACGATGCTCAGTCCGAGGCCCGTGCCGCCGGTTTCGCGGGCGCGGCCGGGATCGACGCGGTAGAAGCGCTCGAAGATCCGCTCGAGGTCCTTCGCCGGGATGCCCACGCCCTGGTCCTTGATCGCGATCAACGCGAGGGGCCCGACGCTTTCACCGTCGTCGGTGACCGTGGCCTCGATGCGATCAATCGTGATGCTGACGAGGCCGCCCCGTGATGAGTACACGACCGCGTTCTCGAGCAGTGCGTGGATGGCGGAGATCAATTGACGACGATCGCCCACTACGACGAGATTGGCCTCCGGCTCCACGAAGTCGAGCTTGACGTCGTGTTGCTCGGCGGCGACGCGGATTCGTTCAATGGCGTCCGCGACGATCAGCACGACGGGAATCGGTTCGCGCGTCGGGGAGCCTTCGCCCTCGATGCGTGAGAGGTCGAGGAGGTCTTCGATGATTCGATTGACGCGGAAGGCCTCGTTGTTGATGCGCTCGGCCAATCGATGGGCGACCGACGGATCGTTCTCGAACAACAGTGTCTCGGCGAGCAGGCCGAGGGCGCCCATCGGTGTCTTCAACTCGTGCGACACGTTGGCGATGAAGTCACGACGGATGTCTTCGAGACGGCGACGTTCCGAGACGTCTTCGATGATGGCGAGGACACCCAGTGGTCGTCGACCGTCGTCGATGACGGCGGCGCGAATGGTGAGGGTCCGACGCGGCGGTCCGTAGATGTCGACCGTCCTTTCCGCCACACCGTTGGACCAACCTTCGGCCAGAACGTCGGTGACCGCCTGGGCGGCGATGGCGTCGCCGTAGCGACTCGTCATCAACGCCTCGGCTTGGGAGTTGCGGAAGATGACGCCGCCGCTCTCGTCGCACAGGACGAGCCCGAGGGGGAGCGAGTCCATTGACTGGCGAAGTCGCGCCGCGTCGGCGCTCGACTCCGAGACCGCCGTGCCAGCGACCCCGGTCGCCTCTTCCAGGAAACTGAGTGCCGTCTCGACCTTGCCGTTGTCGTCGTGGGGCTCGACGCCGAGCCGAGAGGCCAACGCCATCAGTCGCTGGGCGATGGCGCGATGTCCGCGCTGACGGTTGATCACCACGCCGATGAGGAGCCCGACGATGAGGACGCCCGCGCCGACGCCGTAGAGGGCAGCCGGGGGCCACTTGGAAATCACATTGTGGGCAACCGCGACGAGCACGGTCCCATTCTCGCAGACAAAGCCTCGGGGGTCGCGCCAGCGACCGTTGGGCTCACCCTTCGAAAGCGAGAACACCATGCAGTTGGCCAATGTGACCCTCACCCCTTCAACGAGCGCGTTGCCCGGCAGCGCCGCGCTGCAGCAACTGGCCAACGGAATTGCCGCCTGGGCCCTGATTGGTGCTTTGGTCGCTCTTCTGCTCGGTGCGGCGTTGTGGGCCGTGGGCAGTCACACGCAGAACATGCACCAATCGTCACAGGGACGTCGAGCGGTGCTCACCTCACTCGTCGCGGCGGTCCTCATCGGTGCCGCTCCGACGCTGATCAACTTCTTCTTCAACACCGGTCTCAGCGTCCGCTAGTGCATTTCGGCTGCATCCTTCACCCGCTCAGTTGTGTGACGCACTCGGTGACGGACACGGTGGTCGGCGGTTTCTTCGACACGTTGACCAGTTGGGTGCTCAATAGCGTGGGGTGGTTCCTTACGGCGGCGGGTGCCGTGCTCACGTCAGCGTCCGAGCCGACCACCATCATTCGTTCGGCGACGACGGAGTTCAACGTGCTCGTGAATCTTTCGCCCGGCCTATTGATGATCGGGCTACTGGTGGCGACACTGCAGGCCGTTCGTCACGGCGACGCCGCCTCGCTCTGGCGCGTCTATCTCGGCGTCGCCCCGGCGTGCGTCTTGGGGATCTTCGTCGCGCGACCGTTCGCCCAGCTCATCCTCGAAACGGTGAACCAACTCTCATCGAGCGCCTCCTCCAGTGTCATCGATCGCCAGGCGCAACTCGTCGCTGAGTTGGGAAACGTCGCGGCGGCGGCACCGGCATTCGCCCTCTTCGTATTGGCCGTCGCCGTCGTGATCGGGTCGTGGCTCTTGTGGTGCGAACTGATCGTTCGTGGCGTCATCTTGACACTCTTGCTGGTGCTCGTGCCGGTGATCGTGCCACTTGCGACGTTCCCCGCGGGTCGTCGCCTGGGTTGGCGTTTAGCCGAGACGTTCCTCGCCGTCGCGGTCAGCAAGCTCCTCATCGTGATAACGCTCGCGCTCGGATTTGATGAGCTACTCGGGGACTCGGCGACACAGGTTATTACCGGCGCCCTCACCTTGATTCTGGCGAGTTCCTCACCGTTCTTGCTCCTGAAGGTAATCCCGTTCGTGGAGGCGGCCGCACTGCACAATCTCGAAGGTGTCCGGTCGCGACTCACGAAAACGGTGACGAACATCCCGTCGTCGCCGGTCGCCCAAGCGGTGCGTGCGATGAAGCCCGACGTTCCGTTCACCGGTCCCGAGGAACGGCCCGAGGACCTCGGACTCGGCATGTGGGAGGGTGGACCCGAGACACCGATGCCCGAGTCGACCGGCGTGAAGTTGCCGCCACCGATTGGTACGCCGACACCACGCGGCGGTCACGTGGCATACCGCACGGACGACAAAGGTCCGGTCGTCGGCTGGCACTTCGATGAGTGATCTCCTCGGACTCGGCGTCGCCGACGGTGAGAGTCGTTGGATCGGTATTCGGCGTCATCAGGCCGCTCTGGCGATCGCCGGTGTCGGGCTCATCGGCGAGTGGATCACGCAATCGCACGGTGCGGTGATCGAAGTGGTGATGGGTGTCACGCTGTTGGGTTGCGCGGCCCCGACGAGCGACGGTCTCACCGTCGGAGAGCGCGTACGCATTGGCATTGACTTTGCACTTCGCTCGCGCTGGACGTCAATTCGAACGTCGATTCGTCGGGGAGCGCTGACGGTAGTAGCCCACGGCGAAGCGACGACGCGCGCATTCGAACTGCAACATCGAGGTCGGCTCGATCTCTCGGGGCGGGACCAACAGAACGCGCTGGCGCTGGCGGACTTCGCCGACGCCATGGCTACGGCGGACGAGACGCGCCACTTCTCGCTGCACGTTCGCTCATCGCCGAAGGCCGTCGCGACGTTGTTGGTCGTCCCCACGAACGTGACGCCACCGTCGGGATGGACCGAGAACACCGATCTGGCCGCCGAGGCGGCCGGAGGAAGCAGTGGCGTCGCGTGGCTGTTGGAGCGTTGGTCGTACGTGCGCAACGCGACCGGGGTGGCGCGTGTGTTGCGGGTTCGCGACTTCAGTGCCGTGCCGGACGGGCATGGGTTGCTCGAGCGTTTGCAGTTCGCTTCACCGACGCTGGACGTCGTCGTTCATGTCGATGTCGTGGGCGGCGCTCGAGCGCATCGTCTCGCGGCCCGGGCGGTCCATCGCGTCGGGAGCGATGACGTCACGTCGCGCGCGGCCGGATTTCGTCGCACGGCGCAGTCGACGCGCACGCTCGAACGTCTTCGCCAGCGAGAGTCCCTAGTCGTCGAAGGAACCGCGTTGCTGCGGATCGCGGTATTCGTCGTCATCCAATCGGCGTCGCTGCAGGAACTCCAACGCGACGTCAACGCGGTGACCCGCTGCGCCCTCGAGTCCGGGCTGCGCTGTGAGGTGGGACTCGGCCGACAGAGCTCGTGGTACTGCGCCCAACTTCCCGGCGCCCCGGGATGGTGAGTCGTTCCTGGACCCACTGGGCGACGTCACGAGATCTCACCGGACTGATGGTGCCCGCCCACGATGCGGGGACCGGACTGTCCGGACGCAACCTGGGCGAGACACAGCGCGGCGGGCCGTTCGTCCTCGATCCCTTCGACGCCTATTCGTCGGGTCTGTTGTCGAACCCCAATGTGATCGTGGCCGGTTCCATCGGTGCGGGCAAGAGCACCGTCGTGAAGATGATGCTCGATCGCGCGCTCGAACGTGGTCGTCGGGCGGTCATCCTCGATCCGAAGGGTGAGTACGCACCGTTGGCGCACACCTACGGCGTCGACGTGGTCGCGCTCGGTCGCGACGGTTGGTGCAGCCCATTTCCGACGAACGACCGCGAGAGTCGCGATCTGTTACGCGCGCTCGTCGCCAGTGCCCAGGGTGTCGCGCTGAAGAGCGATCAGCACTACATCATCGATGAAGTGTGGCAACAGCTGGACAGTCCGCGGCCCCGGCGCGTGCTGCGGGCACTCTTTGAGCTGGTTCGTGAGCATCTGGCGTCCGTGTCGGCGACACCGGAGCGCAGCCTCGCGTTGACGTTGTATCGATTCATCCACGGTGACCTCGCGGGTCTGTTCGACGGTGACGACGATCCGATGGAGTTCGGTGGTCAACTCGTCGTACTGGATCTCTCCGCTCAGTGGTCGTCGAACTCGTTCCCGGTCGCCGCGTTGAGTGCGGTGGCGGCGGCCCAACAGGTCGTCGCACTCGAGGGCGAACTGGGTTACCTCGTCGTCGATGAGGCGTGGTCCTTACTGGCCGATCCGCACGCGCTGCGTTGGTTGCGCGGCTCGTGGAAGTTGGCGCGCGCCAAGGGCCTCAGTCACGTGTTGGTCCTGCATCGTTGGAGCGATATCGCGGCCGTCGGTGACGCCGGTTCGGCCGACCGCGAGCGCGCGCAGGGCCTGCTCCGAGAGTGCGAGACCGCGTGGCTCTTTCGCCAACCGCCCGACGAGGCCCGAGAGATGGCCGTCGCCTTGGGACTGCACCGCCGCGAAGAGCGCTATCTCTCGGCCCTGCCGAAGGGCGCCGCGCTCGTGCGGTACGGCGCATACCGCTCGATCGTCCGGGTACGTCCGGACGAACGCGACAGCGCCTTTATCGACACGGACCGTGCGATGCGGATTGCCCATGTCGACGAATGATCGCCCCACGCTCGGACGTCGGAGTTTTCATGGCGTCGCGTACGGACCGCGCGTTCGACTCGCGGCGCGCAGTTCACTGCTCATCGTCGGCCCGACCCAAGTCGGCAAGACCTCGTCACTCGTCATACCGGCGTTGCTTCGCTGGGGCGACGCGCTGGTCGTGACGAGCGTCAAGAACGACGTCATCGCGACCACCAGGGACTGGCGCGCGACGGTGGGTGAGGTCCAGGTCCTCGAACCGGGCCGTGACGGTGGGTTGACGTGGAACCCGCTCGAGGGCGTACGCACCCTTCGTCACGCCCTTCGCGTCGCGCGCGACCTGACGAGCGGACCGGCCGAGCGCGGTGAGACAGAATTCTGGAACTCACTCGCGACCAAGGTCGTGGGCGCTCTGCTCATGTTGGCGTTCCAACGCTCACGCGACGTTTTTGACGTGGCGCGCGCAATCGAGACGCGCATCTTCGATCCGTGGCTCGACGCGCCCGGACACAGCGAGGCCGGCGATGTCCTCGAGGCATTCTTGGCGCACGAACACCGAACCATTGACGGCGTGCTCACGACGGCCGAGACGATGTTGATGCCGTGGCGATTCCGTCAGCCGCTGGCGAATGTCCGAACTGTCGTTGACGGCCCGAACACGCTCTATCTCTGCAGCCCCCGCGGGGAACAGCGCCACTACGAGCCACTCTTCCGAGGCGCTCTGCGAATGGTGTTGGAAGAGCAACAGCGCCTCGTCGAGCTGCGACGCCAGCGTCGACTGCTCTTGGTCCTCGACGAGGCCGCCACCGTCGCCTCGCTCGACGAGCTCGATCAGATGGCCTCAACGGTCAGCGGTCTGGACGTCACCTTGGTGACGGTATTGCAGGACTTCTCCCAACTGAAGGCCCGGTGGGGTCCGCGGGCCTCGACCATCGTGAACAATCACACCACTCGATTGGTCTTGGGCGGCCTGGCCGACCCGACGGCGTCGCAGTTTCTCCCCGAGCTGTTCGAGACTGTGAAGGACGCGCCTCCGCCGGTGCCACTTCGCCAGCGGCCACCCGGAACGGGTACCGTCATCGCCGGTCACCGACCCGCCTACCCGGTTCGTTTGCAACCCTGGTGGAGTGATCGACGTCTTCGCGTCCGGGGCGTGCGCGAGCACTAACTAGCATTTCCTGATGGCGCCACCGCGAACCCCCGTGCAAGATCAGATTTTGGCGGTCGATATTGGCGCCACGAACGTCAAGTTCTGTCACGTTGACATCCACGGCGAACTCCTCGAAGGCGTGCGGCGACGTCCCACGCCGTACCCGTGCTCACCGGAACGCCTCATCGAGGCGCTGGACGAGAGGATCGAAGGCAGCGCCTGTCCGCGTGTCGGTATCGGCTTTCCCGGTGAGTTCATCGACGGGCACGTCGTGCGTCCGGGCAACCTCTCGCGGCCCGGCGGGGTCACGACCGAGGTCGATCCCGACCTTGAAGCTCAGTGGCAGGGCTTCGCGCTCCAAGACGAACTCTGCAAGGCCACCGGTCGCGACGTGCGCATCGTCAACGACGCCACCTTGGCCGCCCTTGGTTCAATCGACGGCCACGGCGTCGAACTGGTCCTCACGCTGGGCACCGGTCTCGGCATCGCCCTCGCAATTGACGGCACGCTGCGCAAGATCCGCGACGTCGGCGCCGAGGTCTTTGTGCGCGGCAAGACCTACGACCAGACGATCGGCGAACACTCGCGGTCAATGGACGAGGAACATTGGGGCGAGTTGCTGGTCATGGCCGTCGACGGGTTCGTCCGCGAGTTCGGTGCGACGACCGTCCACTTGGCTGGCGGCAACGCGCGACGCGTGACGCCGACGCTGTTCGATGATGCGGCCTATCGCGTGGTGATCAACGGCAACCAGGCGTCGATTCGTGGCGCCGCCAAGTTGTTCTATAGCTGAGCGAGGTCAACCGCGCTCTGCGCGAGCACGCCCGCGAGGATCCGACATGCGCCGTCTTGCACCTGGAAGTCCGGACTGTGGTGCATGCCGCTCGATCCGTCGTCGTTGGCACCGCCGATGAACACGTAGCAGCCCGGGACGCGATTCAAGAACTCCGAGACATCGTCGCTCGGCGTAATCGGCGGAATGGTCACGACGCCACTGGCGCCAACGACTTTGGCGGCCGATTTCATAACCTGCTCGTAGATGTCGGCGTTGTTCACGACGGCGGGCGCTAGGTCGGTCAGGTCCAACGTGCACTCGACAACGAACATCGCCTCCAGTTCTCGCAGTAGTGAGGTCATACGTTCGAGCGCCTCGACGTGTTGTTCTGGTGTGAAGGTGCGCAGCGTCCCTCGCAGTACGGCGTGGCGCGGAACGACGTTCATGGCGGTGCCGGCATTGATGACCCCGGCCGAACAGGCGCAATTGGTTCCCTCGAAGGAAAGTTCGTCGACGACCTCGCCCAGTCGGGGTGCCAGATGGCTCACAGCGAGAATGACGTTTCCCTCGACGCTTGCCATGGCTCCGTGACCACCTTTCCCCTTGATGTGCACGGAGAGTGATGCCGCTTCACTCATCATGACGCCGGGCTTGGTCCCGACGAACCCGAGCGGCGCGAGCGATGACACGTGGGCGCCGATGACGACGTCAACCGGATTGGTCATCAACACGCCGCCCTCGATCATCGCGACGGCTCCGCCCAACGCCTCTTCGGCCGGCTGGAACAACAGCGTGAACTCGCCGGCGAGCTCGTCTTGCCGACGCGACAAGAGGTCGGCGATGCCGAGCAGTCCGGCCGTGTGGACGTCGTGCCCGCAGGCGTGCATGACGCCGTCGTTCACCGAGGCGAAGGAGATTTGGTTTTCTTCGGCGACGGGCAGCCCGTCGATATCGGCGCGGATCATGACGCGACGTCCGGGCTTGGCACCACGCAGGACCGCCACGGCACCGGTCTCGGTGGGACATGCGGCGAGTTTCCAGCCCAGTTCGACGAGTCGGTCGCGTACGACTTGGGTTGTTCGATGTTCTTGGAACGCGAGTTCCGGGTGGGCGTGTAAGTCGTGTCGAAGATCAACCATCGACTCGTTCACGTCATCGAGAAGTTGGGGGAGATCGTTGGAAAATGCACTGGTCATAGAGGCATGGTATCTAGGTGACCGAGAGAGCGGCGAGAGTCGTTCGACTACAATTGATGGTCAGCAACAACGCGGCTGTAGCTCAGCGGATTAGAGCATCGGTCTACGGAACCGAGGGTCGGGGGTTCGAATCCCTCCAGCCGCACTCGAAAACCCCAGTAGTTAATGGGGTATCCGGTAGCAACTTGATTTCCTGTCTGCATCATGGGAATGTAATGGGAATGGAAATCACTACGGTTTTGGACTGACGTCGATGCGCGGTCATCTCGAGCCCCGTGGGAGTGGCACATGGAGGGCTAAAGTCTTCCTCGGCCAAGACGCCAGTGGTCGACAACGCTACTTGACGAGAACCGTCCACGGAACGAAGCGAGAAGCTGACGCGCAGCTTCGTCAATTGATCCTTGAAGCCGGTCTGGCGCACGAAACTTCACACGCGACGATGGACGATCTTGCCGCGAAGTGGCTGGAACTCGCCTCAGAAACCCTCTCGCCATCAACACTTCGCGAATACCGCCGACTCTTGGAAAAGATCATCCTTCCTCAGTTTGGGAGTGCGAAGGTTCGCGCTGTTCGGCCCAGTGATTTGGACACTTTTTACGCCAGCCTTCGTCGCCGTGGCGTGAGCGGTCGTTCTCTCAGCGCCCAAAGCGTCCACCACGTTCACGCGCTAATTCGGCGATTGCTCAATCAAGCGCTGAAGTGGGGATGGATCTTGACAAATCCCGCTCTTAATGCGTCGCCACCTAGGTTAGAGCGAGTCGAACTCGAAGTTCCAGACGTCGCAACAGTAACGCGGATTATCAACTTCGCGCAAGAGCGAAATCCAGACATTGCCTGCTTCTTGCGACTGGCGGCTGTGACCGGCGCCCGGCGAGGAGAGCTATGCGCGATCCGCTGGCGAGACTTCGACAAGAGCGGAGTGCTGTCGATCAAGCACTCAATCGTTGATGGTCGAAATGACGAATTGATTGAAAAGGGAACTAAGACTCACGCGTCGCGAAAGGTCGTGATCGACCCTTTGACCATTAGGGTGGTCGACTCGCAGCGCGAGCGTTCTGAAGAACGATCCAGGGCGTGTGGCAAAAAGTTCTCGCGCAACAACTTCGTCTTCGCCAGCTCCATTGATGGTTCCGTGCCGTGGCGCCCTCACCGCGTCACTCTTGCGTTCAAGCGACTGTGCGACGCGCTCGGTATTTGTGGCGTGCGGCTTCACGATCTTCGACACTTCACGGCTACACAAATGCTCGCGTCGGGCGTTCCGGTGAAGACCGTTGCGGGGCGGCTGGGTCACGCCAATGCCGCGATGACACTCAATGTTTACGCTCATGCGTTGGGGTCATCGGACGCTGAAGCAGCTCAGTTACTGGGAAGCATCTTGAAGGACCACGGCGACTATTGATGAGATCTCGGTATGGATGAGATGGCCTGCTCGGCGCTCTGTCAGGGCCGAATTGTCCACCACCGTTTGGGCCACAATTTCAAATCGGTTCAACACGAATGTTGCAAAGGTTGCGCGAATCCGGTCTCTCGCCTGAGAATTCGCGCTGTCTAATGTTGTTATCACAACTTTCGTGACGGGATTTCTGTTGAACTAATTCGCACCGACCAATTGTTCGCCGCCAAAGTCAGCCGGAGCACTATAAACCCGTATGAATCCGGCTGGTTGGTGGCGAACCGTTACTTCGAATTTCAGGTGTAATTATGGGGACAGCTGGGACAGGTTCACTACAGACGACTCTCGCGTCAACACGAGCCGGGCGTCTGAATATGAAGGAGAGCACGATGAGACTTTCTAAATTGCTAGGAGCGGCGGGAGCAGCCTTACTTCTTCTTGCTGCAGTGCTTGGGACGACGTCATCCGCCGCGTCGGCCAACTCGGTTACCGCCCGTACCAAAAGTTGGACCGTCACTTTGGCAATCAGCAGATCTACCTTAAAAGCCGGAACAAAGATGCCCGCGACTCTCACTTTCGTGAACAAGACCGGCCATTTGTTGGTAATCAGTGGGTGCGCAACCGACGCAACCTTTGGCGTGGGCTTGGCCAAGCCGGGTACTCCATATTCACCCATCAGCGGAGCGATTGGCTGTCGGACCACCTTGCGCCCAGGGACAACTGTCCTCCGCCGAAACATCTACGCAAGTCTCGCAACCGGTGGCAACTTGCCGACTGGGCGGTACCACACTGTCATTGAATGGAATTCGACACCCCACCAACTTCCTCACCCCGGGTCGCTGTACGTTCTTGTGACGACCTGAGGCACAATGACATTAAATGTTCGCGAAGCCCAAGCGCCAGCGTGATATCTCCGCCGCGAGGCATCGCTCAGGCTTCAGTTCGGGGATCGGTGGCAGTGCGGAGTAGCCAATCGGGATTCATGAGTATCCCGATCGATAACAAAAATCAACTCGTTGAGGTGCAAGACCAAACACTTTCCAACTCTCAACCGGTTTTCAAAGTCGCTCCCCACTCATTTAGAGTGGTGCTGATCGCCGTGTAATAGAGGTCGTTGTAGCAAATCTGGTTTGTGTTGTACACACAATTCACGGTGTCGTTCATAGTGGACGCAGACACTATTCCGGTAGCTTCCAAATTTGAGCCGCTAAATCGAAATACAGGGCCTCCGCTGTCGCCAGATTCGTTCGCTATAGCGCCAGAGGCGGCAGTCGCGTAGATGAGATGACACTCTGTGCGGTTGGATCCATCAACCAAAACGGTGATGCATGTACCCAATCCGGTGTAAATCGTTGTGCTGCTGATCGTGATCCCACAAACTTCTCCAGAGGCCGATCCACTATTGCAAACCTGATCACCTGCTGGACTCGAGGTATACCCACTGACGAATGCCTCGGTTGGGCTTCCGATCACCCCAGACCAAATGAGGTCGCTACTTGAACCGTTGATTGTCTCGGTATCTGTGCCCTGATAGGCCATGTCTCGATGCGATACTGATCCAATTGATGCAAAGCCACCTGTGCCATTCAGTCCATTAATCACACTTGAGTTGAGAGCAAAGCAGTGCGCAGCAGTTATGAGTACCGACGTACTCCCTATTGTTGCGCCGAATCCCGAAGTGCAAAATGGCCCAGATGAAGTATTTTCTATGCTGTCGCCTCCATTAAATGGGGCCGTGTCGTTCGTGCGACTCGCAGTCGATACGGGTACTTGGCCCGGCGCCAGGTTCTCGACGTCCACATTCGATGCTCCCAGTACCTGGTCAATGTAGTTCGTCTGGTTGGCGGTCAAATTCAAAACACCGATGTACTCCCGACCGGTCAGAAGTTCTGCATGCCAAACTCTCGCGTCAATCCCATGACTCGTTAAATCTGGCATGTCATCGGTTGTCAAAGCATGAAGGGCATCGAGTTCGGACAAAGTTTTGGGAACTATGACGAAAGCCACTTTGCCAACGGCATCTTCGGCTGTCATTGCATTCTCCATCGTGGCATCTAACGACGTTACGTAGACGGTGATCGTGGCGGTACTCTCATTTTCGCTTACGCTTGCGAAAGTCGAGGGATACTGGGTAAACCCGAGATGCCCAATTTGATTCGTTAAATCCCCGAGCGGATCCGATGTGTACCCTGGAGCATTCATTGCCGGATTTGAGAGCGGAGACACGGACGTACTTGACGCAACCGTTGAACTGAGCGTTATCGACAAAGGCAGTAGCAGAACTGAGAACAGAATCAACACTCTCCGATGGCGGCCCGGAATTTTGCGCATGTTGCCGGCAGCCGCCGCATTCAAATTGATGTTGAATCCATCGCTCACAATGCACCTCCACATTTGTCTGTTGCTTCTGCCCGCAGTATCACCCAAATAATCGGAGTTGTGTTGAATTTGTCAAATAGCTTCGCGCTCGACCGCAACGTGCTGGGCGTTTCTCTCTCTGAGCTGAGCACGCAGTTGCCGCAACGCTCACCGCAAAGTGGATTCCGTTAAGAGGCAGAATTAGGCAGGCGGGAGAACGTTGCGTGAAAGTCATGAATCAGATTGCCTTTCTGCGCCCTCATGCGACTGGAACTAGGTCGCACTTCTCGCGGCAAACAGTTAGGGCATTCTGGTAACACTGCGCAGAGCCGCCGCGGTGGCGATTGGCATCACCGACGATTGTAAGCCATTGCCAGTTTGTCAACACCTTGCCAGATTGTTTGGGCGAAGTTGATCCTGTCCTTGTGAGGTCAATAACGCTCAGACGCCCCCGGCTGCTCAACGAGCCAAATAGTGGCGAGCGAGGTGAGTCGTCGGCCCCGTAGACCAATATCCAACCGTCTTCGTCTACTTCTTCAAATCCGAAATTGTGAGGAAATGGCGCTGCCAGCGAAACCGCCGTTCCCCCGATTCGCGCGGCACGCTATCTCACGAGTCGAATGTTGGCAGCGACCACTTCGAAGGTCAACATCAGCGCGGTCTTGAAAGAAGGTCCTATAAAAGTCAATTGTCAGTTTTGTAGGAGATCGAGCTTCAAGGAGTTGTAAACCTCGGGGGCAACGAATCGCTTTAGGCAGCGCACCACGTCCATCTTGAAAGAAGGTCCTATAAAAGTCAAGTGTCAGTTTTGTAGGAGATCGCGCTTCAGTTCTCTGTAGACCTCGCGGGCAACAAATCGTTTGAGACAGCGCACCGCGTCCATTTTGGAGAGTCCTTCGGCTTGACGTCGGGCCATGTAGACCTGCGTCTTCGGATCGAGACGCAGCCGTGCGATGACAATGAGATGCAACGCCCGATTGGCCTGGCGGTCACCGCCCCGATGCAGTCGCATTCGGTTGGTCTTGCCCGAGGAGACCGGCACAGGTGCCACGCCACAGAGTCGAGCGAAGGCGCCGTCGCTGTGGAGTCGCTCCAGGTTCTGTCCCGCGGTGATCAACAACTGCGCGGCGTGTTGGGTGCCGATGCCGCGGCACTGCAACAGATTCGGAGCACACCGCTCAACGAGTGCCGCGAGCTGACGATCGACGCCCGCGATCTCCTCGTCGAGGAACTTCACCCGGCGGCTCAGTTGTCGCAGGGTGAACTTGGCTGCCTGGAGTGGCTCACCCAGACGCTCGAGGTCGGGTCGAAGTGCCCACGCTCGATTCACGCGGTGACGCGCCCCACCGGCCGACTCGATCCATTCGCGCAGCTCAGCGGGCGCCGTGATCAGCACGTCACGGATCTGCAAGAGCGCGATCGTGCGGGCCTTGATCGCCGATTCTCGTGAGAGTTTCAGCAATCTGATCGATTCGATGTCGCCCGTCGTGTCCTTGGCCTGGGCGCTCGCTTCGCCCGAGAGCACCTTGCGCGCCGCCATCTCGGCGTCGATGGCGTCGTCCTTGCCCCGACGGGCCCGGGTGGCGCGATGGGTCGTGTTGACCTCGAAGACGTCGACCTGGCGCTCGCGGAAGAACCGCGTGAGACCGGCCGCGTAGGAGCCGGTGCACTCGATGCCGACGCGTTGAATCCTGCCCAGGGTGGCCAGCCACGCCTCGAGCTCGAGGTAGCCGGCCGTCGAGGCGGCAAAGCGTTCGTTGCCCAACAACGCGCCGGTGCAATCCAGCACCGCGGCCTGGTGCGTCTCCTTGTGTGAATCGACGCCGACCACTATCCGTGGAAGATCGTCGCTGATTATTGTGACCATGAGGGTCTGTCTCCTTCGTCTCGGGCGAAGGATGACCGAACCGAACCGGGTGGACAAATCAATTAAGAGGCACGTAGTGCTCGGCTTGGTCCTATCAAG
>Ga0302320_10001370_pt1 | contig 58636 bp, 54 predicted proteins | sample Bog_T0_3_FD_202130 | JGI IMG/M metagenome (GOLD analysis project Ga0302320, IMG submission 202130) | Peat permafrost microbial communities from Stordalen Mire near Abisko, Sweden - Bog_T0_3 | ecosystem: Environmental > Terrestrial > Soil > Wetlands > Peat | place: Sweden: Abisko, Stordalen Mire... | reverse complement strand
AAGGAGACCTCCGTCTCCTCTTGACTTTTACTTATCATGGATGTCCCCGCATTCCCCCCGTGGGGCTGAAGCCCCACGCTTCCACGGCGCTGCGAAGGTGCTGCGAAGGGTATATCGCGCTCCCCATCCTGCCAATTCCCAAAATGGCACAAACCCGCATTATTATTGGCGATTTATCACTTTTCTGTTGACACTTCTCTCCAAACCTGCGAACACTAGATACAGCCTTTCGTTATGAAAGTCCTTCGACACCGACGGATTTTCCAAGTCGTTGAATCGAAAGATTTCTCACGAAAGCGCCGTCGCAAGTCACTGATTCAAAAGATTCGTAAATCCGAACCCCTCGTAAGTAGCTGATTCAAAAGATTCCTCAAAAAAAGGGGGGTGGGTCGAAAGAAAAAAAGACATTCCCGACGTAGGCGCGAGCGTCCCTTCGACTTCGCTCAGGGCAAGCTCCCGCTCGTGCGTCAGCATAAGAATTCCGTCTCCGAAGACGCGTTTTGCTTGCCCCATATCCTCAGGATCGAAAAACGTTTGGGCTGATCAACGCATCGCAGACGCTCGCGCCGCGTGGAAACGTTGTTCTCTGGAGTCTTTGGCCGCAGGCTCAGGCTCGCGCAACGGGGGTCTCGAATACAATTCGATGGCGGCGGCGATGATCCGGCATTCGTCTCGCTTGATGATCAACCAATTATCGAAGACACCTTTCTCTCGGGCAGCGCTGTTCTGGTTCTGACTTATACGGGCCAGGCAGCGCGCCTTTTCGCGATCGAGCTCCACTTCGATTCGGGTATTCTCCTCAGACTTCCTTTGCCACTCTGCCTCCATCCGTCGCCGCTGGTCTCGCTCATAGGCATCGAGAGCCTGCTGGCGCGCCTTCGCATCCTGTAACACTTCTTCCATGGATACCCCGGCGGTATCGAGAGCCATCAGCACCGCAACCCGCTTGACCTCATTCGATAGCCCACAGATGTGTTGGCTGCCGAGCATCTCGGCAACTTTCTTAATCCCATAACCTTTTTGCGGAGTCGGAACCCCGGCGCCGTCATAGACGCCTTCCAGGGCGAGCATTTCAAATCGAAAGTACGGGGCAGCGTCGACGGGGGCCGTCGGCGCTGGTGCCGTGATCTGGCTCTCGCCGGCGCCTTTTCCTGTCTCGGCATCCCTCGTATCTCCGTGTTCTCTGCGGGCTTCGTTTCGCTTCCTGTACCACGCCAAGAAATGGAGCCATTTGGATTGCATAGTTGCCCTCCCGCGCCAGTTTTCGCCTTCCAGCCTGTTTTCACCCACAATCTCGGAATCCCCATTCCTGTTCATAGGGGATGTATCGACAGAGAATCGAATTACCTCATAAACTTTAGTTTGCTAAGGAAAAGTTCGGGGGAAGATACGGATACACACGCGGGTTTTGCGCCTGATTTCCGGGTAATGTCTTCGTGGAGCACTGCGGGGCGAAACGATTACGTGTCCGTTCAGTCATTACGAAAGTTGTTCGACGCTCCCGCTCCAGCCCCTCTCGACTGACGGGCTTCTTCACCACGAGGGAAATAGATTCGGAAGGTCGTGCCCCTTTGCGGTTCACTATGGACGACGATGTGGCCAGAATTTTGCTTCACGATTCCGAAAACAGTGGACAATCCTAACCCGGTTCCCTTACCCGGCGGTTTTGTCGTAAAGAATGGTTCAAAAATCTGAGCTTGAGTGTCCGCGTCCATGCCGCACCCTGTGTCGCCAAAACTCAACATTACGTATGAACCGGGTTCCACGGACGTTTTCTCGCCGGAATGAATCTCGTCGAGTTCGACGTTGATAGTTTCGATCAGCAAATTCCCGCCGCGAGGCATGGCATCTCCGGCATTGATGGCCAAGTTCATCAATATCTGGTCAATCTGGCCGGGGTCAACCTTCACCCACCACAAGTCGGAACTCAGGTTGAGCGTGAGGGCAATGTTCTTGCCCAGTAGTGGCGTCATCATGCCATGCCACTTGCGGATGGAGCCGTTGAGATCAAGCAGAACGGGATGAACTTGCTGCTTCCTACTAAAAACGAGAAGCTGGCTCGTCAATGCAGCGGCGCGAAACGCAGCCTTGGAAATCTCCGCAGCATAGTTACGATTCTTTCCGGAGGGTAATTTGTTTTGCAGGAGTTCCGCGTATCCGGTAATCACATTGAGCATATTGTTGAATTCGTGGGCGACGTTCACGGCGAAGTGGCCTAGGGCATCCATCTTCTGCGTCCCCCGAAGCTCGTCCTCCAGCGACTTGCGTTGTGTGATGTCTTCGTTCATCCCGTGGTACTCGACCACAACGCCGTCCCTGGCAACCGCCCGCAATGTCGAGCAGAGCCAAATCTTGGTACCGTCTTTGCGGTAGGCTTGGCATTCGAAGTTTCTCACGACGCCCTCCTTCGCTACGCGCCTCACGAACGCGTCCCGAGCCGTAGGATCGACATAAACCTGTCGCGAAATATCCTGAACACTCGCAATCAGTTCTTCGGGGGAGGTGTAGCCGAGCATGTCCGACATGGCTCGATTGACGTTCAGGTATCGTCCTCCCGGGGTGCTTCGGAAAATTCCGAAGGCGGCATTCTCGACGACATCGCTATACAGCTGTCGCGTGTCCCGAAGCTGAGCTTCGATCAACTCGATTCTGGCGTGCTCACTCATAGTTTGTGCATACCGTTAGTCTCGCCGAAGCCACTTCTTAATTTGACCTTCGTTGAACGGATCCTCACGCCGCACGCTCGTTCGCGACGAAAGTGCCAATGGCCTGTTTCAACTGCGAATCGACTTCATCTGCGATGGAGACTACATCCAGCAGGACTCGGCTGAAATCCACATTGCGCAGGTTGTCTTGCAGCGTCGAAAAAATGCTGACCTGCAAGATTCGAGATTCCTCAATCACCATCGTCACCGTGTAACCCTGTTCCAGCCGCATCAGGCCGTGATCCCGAGCCGCCTGGGACGTCGGCATCACCGACCCGTCTGGCAGGCGCAAGCGAACCACGAGATCGCGAAGCAGGCACGGCAGGTGTCCCGTCCGGTCTGCCGGGCTAAGAGAAATGAAGTTGAGTTCGTGATCTCTTTCTACCAATGCCAACCAATTCTTAATGGTTGACTGGCTTTCCCGCTCTAAAATGTCGGCGACCGATTCGACTTTGACCGCCTTCCGAACTTCATGAAGGCTCAGCCTTTCGCGCATGAGCTTGCGCAGGAAAGGGATACTGAGCGGTTTGGCCAAGACTTCATCGGCTTGCGAAAGGATGGCGGCCATCGCATCGTCCAAAGCTGGGTACCCGCTGAGAACAATGGTGAGAGCTTCCGGGTGAGTGTGGCGCATGGCGCTTACGACGGTGAAGCCATCACCGGCCGCAGGCATGTGCAGGTCGGATAGAAGCGCATCGAAGCCTTCGTTCGCGATGCGGCCTAAAGCCTCGCGGACATTGGCGGCGGCAACCACTTCAAAGCCGTCCCGCTTCAGTCCTTCTTCTAACATCGTGCGCACAGCATCGTCGTCATCGACGATCAGTACCTTCGGCATTCCCATGAAGACCTCCTGCTGTGTTACTTATTCAGCAATCAGCAAGGGTCTGTGAATCGGGGGAGGGACATCACGGTTGCAGGGAACAGAACCCTTGACCAAGTGATGACTATAGTTCGTATCAAAAAGGGAAACTGTATAAAACAGAACACTTTTATGTGCCAGGGATGACTGGACGGCGAGAACGCGCGCTGCGTTCTGCAAACTAATCCGACAGACGCACCGAGCGCCGCCTGTTACCTGCGTGCAACAATTGCCGTCGCCGATGCCCCGAAGTGCAAATCAAGAGCATAGTCTTAGAGACATGTACAGGATAGTCACAGGCAGCGCGGGCGATACCGTCATGACATGCGACGAGTGCGGACACGTCGTCGGCATCGCCGCGATGTGCAAAAAACCGCTTGAGGCAACAATTCAGATGTTGACGCATGTCGCGGCGCATTATCAACCAGATCGTGCCGCCCTGTAGTCGATTCCACCCTTCACCTCGCGCTAACGAGCCGCCCACGCTGGCGTTAGAATCGTAAAAGCGTCGCTTTCAAACGCGCCGCTCAACCGCGGAAGCGCCCGGCGGCTCAAGCCGGTCGCGAGGGGAGCTTTTCGTGGGCTGAAGCCCTAGGCTTCCAGGGTGTTGCGAACGGCGTCGTAAAACGCACGAGCGCGGACGCTCGCGCCGACACTGTCGACGGCCGGCGAGAGCACCCCTCCTGAGGTGAGGGTACACAACAGCTATCTGGCTTTCGCTACTCTACTGACCGCTTCTCTGGCTTCTTTGTCGGCGGTGCGGCGGCGTTCGGTTTCTCGTTTGTCCCAGAGCTGTTTGCCTTTGGCGAGGGCGATTTCGACTTTTACGCGGCCGTTCTTGAAATACATTCTGGTCGGGATCAGCGTCTGCCCTTTGATCTGCGTCTTGCCGACGAGTTTGCGCAGCTCTTCGGCGTGCATCAGTAGCTTGCGAGTGCGCACCGGAGCGTGGTTGTTAATGTTGCCATGCTCATACGGCCCGATGTGGCAGTTAAGCAGCCAGAGCTCGCCATCCTTTATAAGGCCATACGCATCCTTGAGATTAGCCAGGCCGTAACGCACGGATTTCACTTCGGTGCCCGTGAGCACGACCCCGGTCTCAAATTTTTCCAGCAAGAAATAGTTATGTGAAGCGATCCTATTAACAGCGGCATCGCGCTGCCCGGACGCGGTGGGGTCGCGCTTAGGATTTTTCTCCGGATTGGCTTTGGTAAGTTGCGCTCGGGCCATGCGAGGTTAGATTATCGCAGAAGCAAGGCCGATTCCGGCAGGGCGGTCGGGCGTACGTGCAATCGGCATAACTGTAAACAACAGAGCGACTTCGGAGCGATGCTACAATAACGCAGTTTTGCTCTTTCAGGCTGGCGACAGATCGGGGTGCGGCCTGCCCTCCCGAAAAAAATAGTTTTATGAGGAATTTTCGAATGATGCGTTATTTGCGTCCGGCAGCGGTTTTCTTACTGGTGCTCGCCGTCATCCTGCCCGCGATTCCGGCGGACAAGACTAAGTCGCTCTACCAGAAGGGCAAAGAGGCCGAGGCGCGGCAGAATTATGAGCAAGCCTACGATCTCTACAAGCAGGCCTACGACCTCAAGCCGGGCGACGTTTCCTACCGCTCGGCCTACTCGCGGCTGCGCTTCCTGGCCAGCGCGGAAGTCGTCCATCGCGGACAACTGTTGCGCGAGGCTGGCCAGTTGCCCGAGGCGTTGGCGGAATTCAAGAAGGGTGCGGAAATCGATCCCTCGAGTTTCATCGCGCAGCAGGAAATCAAGCGCACCCAGCGCATGATCGATCAAGCCGCTTCGCCGGTTCCGAAATCATCGGTGCCGATGAACGATCTGCAAAAGCGCGTCGCGGACGCGCTTGGCCCAGTCGATCTTGCGCCCATCTCAAACGTTCCCATCACCCTCAAACTCACCGAAGACACGAAAGTAATTTATGAAACTGTTGGCAAATTGGCCGGGATCAATGTGCTGTTCGATCCCGATTACACTTCGCGCCGAATCAAAGTCGAGCTGAACGGCGTGAATCTGGAAGAAGCGTTGCAGATTGTGGCGCTGGAGTCAAAAACATTTTGGCGTCCGGTGACGCCGAACACAATTTTCATCGCTGCGGACAATCCGGCGAAACGCAAAGATTTGGAGCAAAGCGTTATCAAGACTTTTTATCTGGGCAATCTGTCGCAGCCCACGGAGTTGCAGGATGTGGTGAACGCGATGCGGCAGATTCTGGAAATTTCGCGCATACAGCCGCTGCCGACCCAGGGCGCGATCGTGGTGCGAGGAACGCCAGATCAAATTGCGCTGGCGCAGAAGTTGGTCGGCGATCTGGATCAGGCCAAGCCCGAAGTCGTGGTGGATATCGCCATAATGCAGATCAATCGCGACAAGTCGAAGACTCTGGGCATTAGTCCGCCCACCAGCGCAACCGTCGCGCTACAGAACAATGCGACGACCTCTACATCCGGGACAACCTCGACCACAACTTCGACGACCAGTTCGACTTCCGGCACGCCAAATTCGATTAACTTGAATGCGTTGGGAAATCTGAACGCGACCGACTTCACGGTAACCATTTCGCAGGCGACCGCGACGGCCCTGTTTTCGGACAGCACAACCAAGCTGATTCAGAATCCGCAGATTCGCGCGGTGGACGGACAGAAAGCAACGCTGAAGATCGGCGACCGCGTTCCCGTGGCAACCGGTTCGTTCGGCTCGGGCATTGGAAACACGGGCGTGGGCGTAAGCCCGCTGGTCAATACGCAATTTCAATATTTGGATGTCGGCGTAAACATCGACATCACGCCCCGCATTCATGCCAATGGCGACGTAACTCTGAAGATTGTGATGGACATTTCTTCGGTAACTTCTTACACCAATATCGGCGGCATTTCGCAGCCCGTGATCGGTCAACGCAAAGTGGAACATGAGGTACGTCTGAAGGAAGGTGAGGTCAACCTCCTCGGCGGCATGTTGGAAGATCAGAATACAAAGTCGCTGACCGGAATCCCTGGCCTGGCGCAGTTGCCGATTCTGAAATACCTCTTCGGCCAGACCACAACCGATCACTCGGAAACAGAAACAGTCTTCTGCCTGATTCCACATATTGTGCGCACCCGCGATCTGTCGGAAATGAATAACAAAGCTCTGAGCGTAGGCACTGCCAGTGCAATCGAACTGCGACGATCAAGCCATGAAGTGCAGCCGCCCACTCCCGCTGCGGCGCCGATTCAACCAACTGCGGTGCAACCCGCTCCAGGCATGGCGATGCCCGCAGCGCAACCTTCCACGGTGCCCGCGACTCAGCCTGTGCCATCCGGTGCGGCCAGTTTCCAGATCGATCCGGCGAGTCAGACGGTGCCTTCCGGAGCCACATTCACAGTTAACGTGCTGCTGAACAACATTCAGAACGCGCACTCCGTGCCATTGCAGATTTCTTACGACAACGCACATTTGGATTTCCTGAACGCATCGAACGGCGGCTTCCTCGCACAAGATGGACAAGCGGTGGCGCTGGTCCATCGCGATGATCCCACGACTGGGACGCTACAGGTCACGGCCACTCGACCGCCCGGAGCCAACGGAGTTTCCGGTCAAGGCAATGTGGTCGCGCTCACCTTCCGCGCGAAAACTCCGGGCGATGCGCTGCTCACCATTTCCAAGGGCGGAGCACGCGATCCCCAGATGCAATCTCTCACGGTGGCCGGCGCCACCGGTAAGGTGACCATTCAGTGAGTGCGTCCGCCAAAGCGGCATCTCGGCCGCGCGCGAGCGGTTTCACCATCATCGAGCTCATCGTGGCAACTTTTCTGCTTGCTGTCCTGACTTCGCTGGCACTGCCGCTGGCGCGAGTGACCATCAAACGGGAGAAAGAAAAACAATTGCGTTACGACCTCTGGCAAATGCGCGACGCCATCGATCGCTACAAGGACGCTGCCGACAAGGGTGCTTTTCAGATCAAGGTCGACTCGCAGGGATATCCTCCCGACCTCGACACTCTCGTGAAAGGCGTGGACGTCGCCGGAAAAAAGATTCGCTTCCTTCGAAAGGTTCCCATCGACCCCATGACTGGCAACACCGACTGGGGACTACGCTCCATGCAAGACGATCCTGATTCCGATTCCTGGGGTGGTCAGAGCGTGTTCGACGTCTACACCAAGTCGGATGGCGTCGGGCTCGACGACACCAAGTATAAGGATTGGTAATGACGCGATCTCGCAAATGCAAAATTCGCGGCTTTACCTTGATCGAGCTGATGATCGTCATCAGCATCATCCTGATTCTGCTTTCGGTTTCGATTCCGGCCTATAACCAGTCGATCATCCGCGCCAAGGAGTCCGTGCTCAAGCAGAATCTGTTCACCATGCGCTCGGTACTCTCGCAGTACACGCTGGACAAGCAGAAGGCGCCGCAATCGCTGGACGATCTTGTCTCGGCGGGATACTTGAAACAGATCCCCAAAGATCCGATGACCCAGAGCAACAGCACGTGGACCGCCGACCAGGAAGATTTCACCCAATCCATCGACCAAACCGACGCCGGAGGCATCACCGACGTGCACAGCGGTTCGACGCAAGTCGGTAGCGACGGCACGGCTTATAACACGTGGTAGCTTCTCTCCTTGTTCATTGCGAAGGCTAACGTTGCCGCCGCGTGCGGTTTACTCCGTCCCGTGTGTACGCTAGACTAGTGGTGCCCTCGCGATTCTTCCTTCCTTCCAACCGCACGACCTAATTTCGCACAATTGCTACATTCCTTGTGCAAAATGATGGGGTATCATGCGAGGGTACACCATATATCGTGTTTTCACTCTTGACCCCTGCCTCCGTAGGCGATTACAGTTAAGAGCAATTCAGGATGAATTGTCCGAAATGATCTGCCGAATTTTGCAAAGGGCGCGAACACGAACCTTGATGGTAATCAGGCGATTAGATCGCAGATTCGCATCATCATGCAGTACGAGAAAAGAGGTTCACATTGCTTAAGTTAAAACGGCTCCAAATTCTGGGCTTCAAATCGTTTTGCGATCGCACCGAACTGAAGTTTCATGGCGACGGCGTCGCGGCGATCATCGGGCCAAATGGCTGTGGCAAATCCAACATCGCAGACGCCATCTCGTGGGTTCTTGGCGAGCAGTCAGCTAAGACTCTGCGCGGCTCCCGCATGGAAGACGTCATCTTTGCCGGCACTCGCGACCGCAAGCCCAATGGCATGGCCGAGGTCTCGCTGACTCTCATCGATCCTGAGGTGTATGACGGCCCGGACGCAAGCCAGCCCACCGAAGTGGATATTCAGGAAACGCTTCCCGCGGAAGCCTCAGGCGACTGGGACGAGGCGGAAGTCCGCGCTCGTGCCTCCGAAGAAACCGAGCGCGCCACCGAAGAAGCGTGGCCCGGAAAGTTGGATGAATCCGAGGGCGATGAATCGAAGAGTGAAAGCGAGATTGCTGCGCCGCTGGGTCCGCAAGTGGTCTTGAAAATCCGCCGCAGAAAATTCCAGCAGTCCGCCAGGGCCGGAGAAATCATGGTCACGCGTCGATTATTCCGCTCTGGCGAAAGCGAATATTTGCTGAACGGAAAGCTCTGCCGCCTTCGCGATATTCAAGAACTCTTTATGGGAACTGGCCTGGGGCCAGAGTCTTACGCCCTGATCGAACAAGGACGCATCGGACAGATCCTGAGCAGCCGTCCCACTGATCGCCGCGCGATTCTCGAAGAAGCCGCGGGAATTACGAAGTTCAAGACGAAGAAGCGCCTCGCCGAAGCGCGCCTGGAAGATGCGAAGCAAAATCTGTCGCGCGTGAACGACATTTTCGAGGAAGTCACCCGGCAGATGAATTCGCTCAAGCGCCAGGCCGCGAAAGCGGAACGTTACGCCAAGCTTCGCGAAGAGATGCGCACTGCCCTGCGCGAAGTTCTCACCGGACGATTCGCGCAGTTGCAAGCCGAGCGCACTGAGATCGAAGCGCAAATGAACACTCTGCTCTCGACCATAAAACAGCAAGAGGAGTTGACCGAGAAATTCGAGACCGAACATCGCGAGACGAATCAGCGCATCCGAAACTCAGAGAATGACCTGCGTGAAAATCAGGAGCGAATTTCGCAGCTTCGCTTGGAACTGGATCGCGGGCAAGCCCGACTCCGCAATAACGAAGAACGTTGCCTTGAGCTAACCGCCCGCATGACCGCTTCCGAAGCGGAGCTGGAGCAATCGAAGGCACGGCTGGCCAGCCTGGAAGCCGAACGCGATCAAAGTATCGCCATCGCCCAAGCCGCGGGCAGCGAAGCCGCAGCCGCACAGGCCGAATTGACGCAGAGCCAGCAGGCCGCGACGGAAGCGGCGCGTGCCCTCACCGACATGGAGGCTGCCCTGGAAAACAATCGGCGCGCCCTGCTGGAAAACATGGGCTCGGGCGCCGCACAGCGCAACCGGCGAACTCAGGCGGAAGAGCGACTGGCCGCGGTAGAACGCGAAAGTGCCCGTTTGCAAAACGAGGTCGCCGCCGCCAGCACTCAGCTCGAAGCATTCGGAGGCCAGCGGGGTCAAACCGCGCTCGAGTTCGAAAGTGTATCGCAACGCGTGGCCGCCCTCAGCGCAGAAATTTCAGACACACGCAACACACTCGATCGCAAGCGCACAGAAGAGACCGGCGCGAAAGCTTCGCTAGACAGCCTGCGCGCCGAATTTGCCACCGCATCCGGCAAGCGTGGTTCGCTGGAAGCCATGATCGCCGAGCACGGCTATTCCACCGATTCCGTACGGCGCCTGTTTCAGTCCGGCGCGATGAATGGCGGCATGGCTCCGGTAGGAGTCCTGGCAGACTTTCTCGAAGTCGAGAATCGTTATGAAGGTGTGGTCGAGGATTTTCTCCGCGATGAATTGAATTACATCGTCGTCAAATCCTGGGATGCGGCCGACGAAGGCTTGCGCTTGCTGCGCTCCGACGTCGACGGGCGCGCAACTTTTTTGGTTCATCCGGAAGATTCGCAGGCAAAGTTTTCTTTTGTCGTCGACGAAAATTTGCATCATGCACCGCCCAATCATCCCGTGATTCCGCTGAAGAGCGCTATTCGCGTGCTCGACGGCTTCGGCAAGTCTTTGGAAGTGATTCTGCCCAAGTTGCGCGACGGTTACATCGTTCCCGATCCTGTCGTCGGGCGTGAGCTGGCGTTAGAGAATCCCGACGCGTTCTTCCTCTCGCAATCCGGTGAATGTTTTCACAACGTCACGGTAACCGGAGGCAAGCAGCGCTCTGAAGGACCGCTCTCGATGAAGCGCGAGTTACGCGATCTGATGCGCCTGTTGAACGAACTCGAAAGCGGCCTGCGGCATGAAGAAACCCGCGTTCTCACACTGGGACGCGAGATTCGCGATCTCACTTCCCGGCTCGATGTCCTGGAAAGCGAAAAGCGTGAAGCCGACAAACAAGCCATGACTTCGGGCCACATGCTCCGCCAACTCGACACCGAGATGACTCGCGTCGCCGAACGCAAGCGTATCTGCGAACAAGACCTGGAGCGCTTGACGTCAGAACGCGATACCCAGCGAGGAATCATCGCGACCTGCCAGGAGCAGATCGCCGCCCTCGAAGTCGCGCAGTCTGCAATGGAGTTGCACGCGGCCGAGTCTCAAATGCAATTGACTGCATTGCGCGAGCGGCGCGACGCGACTTCCCTCGCAGTATCCGAAAAACGCGCCGAGGCGGCAGCGCTTGAAGAGCGGCGACGGGCGGCGGCTTCAGGCCTCGATCGAGTTGAGTCCCAAGTCGCGGAACTGGCTCTACGCGTAGCGTCGCTTGTTTCCCAGATCCAAAGAGCACAAGCGGAGCAGTCGCAGCGCCGTGCGGAAAATCGAACGATTGCCGAACAGATGATCGAGCACCAGTCGTCGCGGGAATCCCTCGAAGCCCACGAAGCCTTGCTGCAAGGCCAGGTCGATCACTGTCAAGAGCGTGCCTCCGAACTCGAAGAATCGCTGCGTGAAGTCCGGCGCATTCTCGATTCCGCTAGGGACAAGCGCGGCGAGCTGGCAGCTTCCGCCGCACGGCTCAAGTCGGATGACGACCATCTTGCAGAAACCTGCCTGCATGAATTAGGCGTGACCAAAGAGGATTTGCTCGCGAGCAATGAGATTCCGCCAATCGTAGGCGACGAATTACTGGAAAAGGACCACCAGTATCGCGAGATGCGCTCGCGTCTCGACGCCATGGGCCCCGTCAACATGATGGCGCTCGAAGAATACAAAGAAAGCGCGGAACGACACGGTTTCCTCGATACGCAGCGCAAAGACTTGCTGGATTCGATCGAGAATACGCGCGCGACCATTCAGGAAATCGACGGCATCTCGCAGCAGAAATTCAACGAGGCATTCCAGCGGATCAACGAAAACTTCCAGATCACTTTCCGGAAGCTATTCGGCGGCGGACAAGCGTTCATGCGCCTTACTGACGAAGCCAACACTGCTGAAAGCGGGATCGATGTAGTGGCCTCGCCTCCGGGAAAGAAACTTCAGAACGTTCTGCTCCTCTCTGGCGGCGAGAAAGCGTTAACGGCCTTATCTCTTTTGGTTGGCATCTTTCAATATGCGCCCAGTCCATTCTGCATACTCGACGAAGTCGACGCGCCTCTGGACGAAGCCAACATCGGCCGCTTCACCGAACTGGTGCGCGAAATGAGCCTTCAAACCCAGTTCGTGCTGATCACGCACAGCAAGAAGACTATGAGCATCGCCCCGGTTCTCTACGGCGTCACCATGCAAGAGCCGGGCGTTTCCAAACTGGTCTCGGTACGATTCGGCGCGACCGCGTGAGTTTTCGCCATTGCAGGCGAAACCGCACGCTGACATATCCAACTGCGTCCTCAGCTTTTCCACATCGCAAAGCAGTTTAAATGCCCCGCCCAGCGAGGCTTTCAGCCTAACGCCCCACTGTCAATGATTTTGTCCCGTCTGCGCAAAATAAAATGCAAGACTTTGCGCATCGCGATCGTTGACAAAAAATTCTAAGCGACTAGAATTCAGTTCTGCTTCCGCGGCAAATTTCAGATCATGAGCGCAAACATCCTCGACAACGTCTTGCTGCACACCGACTTCCCGGATCTAAGACTTCACGCCAGCGGCAAGGTTCGAGATGTTTACAATCTGGATAACGATACTCTTCTGTTCGTCGCCACCGACCGCCTGTCCGCATTCGATTATGTTTTAGCTACCGGAATTCCGGGCAAGGGTCAGGTGCTCACGCAGATTTCGCTTTTCTGGTTCGACTTCCTCAAAGACATCGCTCCCCATCATGTCGTCACCGCTGACGTAAATGAGTATCCGGACGAATTGCAGAAGTACGCCGACCAGCTTCGCGGACGTTCCATGATCGTACGCCGCGCCAATATGTTTCCCGTGGAGTGCGTAGTGCGTGGTTATCTTTCCGGATCGGCATGGAAGGAATACCGCGCCAGCAGCGCCATCTGCGGCATACGACTGCCCGCCGGACTGAAAGAATCTGACAAGCTGCCCGAACCCCTCTTCACGCCCGCCACCAAAGCGGCCAGCGGACACGACGAAAACATACCGTTCGAAGTGATGACGAAAATCGTTGGCGCGGAAGCCAGCGCAAAGTTGCGTGACCTCACTCTAAAGATCTACGCAAAGGCTTCTGCTCACGCTCTGCAGAACGGCATCATCATTGCCGATACAAAATTTGAATTTGGCATGAGCGCGCAAGGCATCACGTTGGCCGATGAAGTTCTCACCCCAGATTCGTCGCGCTTCTGGCCCGCCGACAAGTACGAACCGGGTCGTGCACAGGCTTCTTACGACAAGCAATATGTTCGCGATTATGTGGAAGAGATTCACTGGAATAAATTGCCGCCTGCTCCCGCGCTGCCTGAAGAAGTGGCCAAGCATACCAGCGACAAATATGTGGAGGCGTACGAACGGCTGACAGGAAAGAAACTGGATGGATAGCGCGAAATGATGACGCTGAACGTTCTCGATTGGATCATCATGGCCGCGCTTATCTTGTTTGTAATACAGGCGATCGTTTCCGGTTTCTTTCAGGAAGCCTTCAACATCGCCGGATTGGTGTTCGGATATTTAATCGCGGCATGGCAATATCGTCCGCTGGCGTTGTGGTTTGAGCGTTTCTTTAAAGCGGCGTGGTTCGCGGAAATCGCCGCCTTCCTGCTCATCTTTTTCGCGGTCATGATCGTCGCGGGAATCCTGGGCAGTCTGGCGCGATGGCTAATGAAGAAAAGTGGGCTCAGCGCCTTGGACCGCCTTCTGGGCGGAGTGGTTGGCGTTTTACGTGGAGGGCTGACCGTAGCGCTGGTATTGGTTGCTGTGGCGGCGTTCACTCCCACGTCGCAATGGCTGCAAGGTTCGCAACTGGCTCCGTATTTTCTGGTGGTCGGGCGAGCGGCAACGTGGCTCGCGCCGGCGGATTTACGAGCACGCTTCTATCAGGGCTTGGCCTTGGTAAAGCACGAGGCCGACGCCGCGAAGTCGGCAGCCAATGCACGGTCGAGCAAGTAAGCAGTCGTATTCATCGATAAGTTGCACACGACATTTAAGGGGAACACTGTGAAAGATCAACTCGAAGCACTCATCATGCAGATGTACAAAAGCAACATTCTGTATTCCGAAGCCCTGCGCGAGTTCAAGAAGCGCTTCATCCTGACGGTGTTGCAGGAGAATCAGGGAAATCAGTGCAAAGCAGCACGCCAGCTCGGCATGCACCGCAACACGCTGAGCCGGACCATGACGGAACTGAAGATCGATGTGCGTCAGATGCGCGATGGCAAGCGTCCGCCGCGCAGCGCCAGGGATTTTGTGTACGAAAAGAAAGCCGCGCGCTAGAGCGGCTAGCCGAAAAAGAAAAGAGCAGCCTGCAATCAGGCTGCCTTTTTTCGTGCTCTCAAACTACTATTATTGCGCTGTGGCTGGGTGATGGTGCACGGGAGCCTTCGGCTTGGCTTGCGTCAACAACGCGCCTTGCTCCATCTGCATCACAAACGGGCTGGCGGTATACGAAGCCGGAGTTCCCTGGAATGGCAGCGATTCGTCTACCTTGGGCATCAGCTTGGCAGGGATTGGTCCAGTCATCGTTAGCTCAATGTCAGCTTTCTTGGCATCGATATCATCCGAACTGCCGGCCAATTCCAGCTTCTCGGAAGTCGCCGAGATGACGTTCGCAACCATTTGCAGCGGCTTGCCCTTGATCTCAGTCCAAACTTTGTCTGCGTCTTCCGGCTTCCCCGCCGACAATACGAGTTCCCACTCCGCGAAACTCATATCTTTCGGAGCCTTCGTCTTCACCAGGTCGGCAGCCTGATCGGCAGGCGTAGGCGGAACATACTTGGCTACGGTGAAGTCCGCAGGAGGTAGCGGAGTAGTCTTGGCCGTCGCCAACACTGCATCCCATCCGTCGGCGGTTCCGTGATACTTGGCGTAAACGCTCTTACCGTAATTGGCAATCTGCGTCTGTCCGGCACCCGTTGCCAGGTTGGCCGCGCGAGCGATAAAGAAGATGCCGTTGAGTGAATCCGGCGGGTTCGCCGTTAAGTATGCCAACGCCAGCGGATAAACATCTTCCAGGCTATTAGGATTACCCTCCACCGATGCTCTGAGATACTTCTGCGCCCCGGCGAGATCTTTTAACTGGAGAGATGAAAATCCGGCCACACTATTCAGCAAGGTTGAAAGTTGCAACTTCTGTTTCTGGAAATCGGCATCGGACACGCCGTCCGGCTTGGCCAGTTGCGGCAGTACACCCAGGCCCTTGATCGCATTGTCTTTGGCAGCGGCCCAATTCTGCGCCGTCTTGTAGTTGTAAGCCAGCAACGCATAGGCCCGAACATTGTTCGGATCGGCTTGCAGCACGCGGTTGGCCGCGTCGGTCATTTTGGCGGCATCACCCGATTTCTCGTATTCCCCCATCAGCACTTCCAAAGCGTCCACCTTCATCACGCTGTTGGGGTACTGCTTAAGGAAGGCTTCGAGCCCACTGATTTTTGCGGCGGAATCCGCCTGCTGAATCGCGCCTACGTAGGCGTTATATTCGGCAGGATCTTTGATTTCCTTCTTCTGTTGGGGCGCGGCAGGTTGCGCCGCCGATTGAGTGGCGGCGGGCTGCTGTTGGGCAAATGCGGCTCCGGCAAGCGTTAGCACAACCACCGCTAGGCTGGTCTTCATGTTCGAGAGGCTCCTTGGGCTTGGGAAATCAGAGTATGAAAATTTTGTGGCGCAACCTACCCCCGCCCACCGGAACGCAGCCTGGCGGGGCACAACAAAACTCATTAAAGCTTCGGCGTCTGTTTCAAAGGATGGCATGTATATCTGGAATCCGCCCTCCCCAAGTGCTTCGGCGGCAGCGATAATCCAGTGAGCGGATTATAAGTATGCAAACCGTCGAAGGCAAGCACTCTTGAATACTGAGCCTGCGTTGCCTGTTGATAAGATGCATACTGTCGAGCACGCGTCTAGTGATTTAGCACTTCCATATGAGAGTCCTAACCCTATGAATAGTGACACCGAGCTGCCTTTAGCAGGACAATTCTCCCTCGTCACCGGCGCGGGCCGCGGAATCGGCGCTGCCGTTTCCCTGAAACTCGCCACCCTGGGCGCAACCGTCTTCCTCGCCGGACGCAACGTCGCCAAGCTTGAGGAGTCGGCAGCCTTGATAAAGAAGTCTGGAGGGAATGCCGCGTTGCTGCCCTGCGACGTAACCGATCTTGCATCAGTCGAGGCCGCCGCGGCGCAGGTACGGAGGAAGGCTGGCCGGCTGGATATTCTGGTCAACAACGCGGGCGTCGGCGGCTTCTCTGCCCCGCTGCACGAAACCACCCCGGCAGCATGGGACGAAATTATGAACACCAATCTGCGCGGCGTCTTCTACTGCATGAAAAGCTTCACGCCGCTCATGATAGCCTCCGGCGGCGGGCACATCGTGAATATTTCGTCGTTAGCAGGTAAGAACGCCCTGCCAAACGGCGCAGCCTACGCCGCGTCCAAGTGGGGATTGAATGGCCTGAGTTATTCGGCCGCCGAGGAACTGCGCAGCCACAAAATTCGCGTCTCAGTCGTTTGCCCGGGATCGGTGAACACAGACTTAAGTCCGCATGAAGGCAAAGACTTAAAGAAAATGCTTCAACCCGAGGACGTCGCCCACGCAGTGGCGATGCTGGTCACGCAAGCTCAGCAATCATTTGTCAGCGAGATACTGCTGAGGCCCACGCAGAAGCCATGAATTCTTAGAACTACTTCTTGAATAAATTCTCAAACGCCTGCCGCGCATCCGCGGGACGCACCGGCACGACCGGCGGCGTCGAAGTTTCTTTCTCCACCCGAATGCTGATCGAATAAAAGGTGCAGTTGTTGCGCTCGTCCTTGCGCGCCACGCGCTCAGGAACCGGCTGTGCGCACTCGAAGCGGCTGGAGGTATCGAAATACATGCACTGCCGGCAGGAGTGCAGCGCGAAACCGCACTTGGGGCACTGCTCCAGCGATTCCGCCACTTGCCCAAGCAGCGTTCCGCACTGAGCGCAGCGCGAAACTTCGTGGTTGGCGGGCATTTGCAGCTTGCGTGGCCCGAAGGTCTCTTCTCGTTTCGGTGGCGGGCCGTCCCCAGACTTTCGCTGGGACGGTTCTTTGCGGTCCTGATAACCGTGTTGACGGTATTTGGGATCGGACAAATGTCTCTCCTGTTGGATGGGCGCCTGAGATCGTCTGTGGGTCTACAGCACGACGGCTAAGATTTTCTCCGGGCAGATCATTGTCTCGCTAAACCGCCTCGCCGACAAGGTCTGGAGTGCTCACATTTGTGGAAAATTGTAATTCACAGGTGTCAATGCTAGCATCCAAGGGTACATTATTAGGAGGAGCTTACTTATGTCGGAACGAGATTCGAGCAGCTTGTTGTGGTTTCTTGCAGGAATAGGCATAGGCGCCGCCGGAGCACTGCTTTACGCTCCGCAATCCGGAGAAGAGACGCGCGAAGCCTTGCGTTCGAAAGCCGAAGAGAGCCGCGAGTACATGCGCGAGAAAGCTCGTCGCGCCAAGATTGAAGCCGATCAATGGGTCGAGCGCAGCAAAGAAGCCGTCGCCCAACAGAAAGAACAGATTCGTTCAGCCTTCGAAGCGGGACGGCAGGCATACAAAGAGGCGACTTCAACCGAGTCCAGCTCGTAAGATCCTATGAACTATCTGCCAATCTTCGTCGCCGTCACCTCGGCCGCGGTGGTCATTCAAGCCGGCATCATCGTCGCCATGTTCGTGACCATGCGCAAAACCATGTCGCGAGTAGACTCGCTGAGTACGCAGGTAGTCGCCAAAGTGCTGCCTGTCGCGGATGCCGCACAGGCTATGTTCATTGAGCTGCGCCCCAAAATTGACAGCTTGGTTAGCAACATCAACGAGACCACCGCCGTTGTGCGCGCTCAAGTGGAACGCCTCGATGCCGCCGCAAACGATGTTCTCGACCGCGCCCGTCAACAGGCCATTCGCGCCGACGAAATGGTCGGCAGCGCCCTCGACTCCGTGGAAGAAGCGACGGCGTCCGTGCAGCGCGCCGTTTCCATCCCGGTCCGTCAGTTTTCCGGAATCGTGCGCGGAGTGACCGCAGGTTTCGAATACTTGGCCACCAAGAAACGCCGCGAAGGCGCTCCCCAAGACGAAATGTTCATCTAGCATTTCTTCTGGGCGGCCTGTCATTCTGAGCGGAAGTGAGGCTGAGCGAAGCGGAGCCTCGCTGGCGTCGAAGAATCCCTACCCTACCGGAACCGTCGGACGTACGCTACGAAATCCATCCCCCACCAACCACAACATCCCCATCATAGAAAACCGCAGCTTGCCCCGGCGTCACCGCCCGCTGTGGCTCGTCAAACGTCGCAATTAAATCTTCGCCGGACGCCTCCAACCAAGCCCCCGCCGCCGGATGCCGATGCCGAATCTTGACCGCAACCCGCATCGGCTGCTCAATCGCCTCTGTAGAAATTAAATTCACCCGCCGCGCCGTCAGCGTCTTCGAATAGAGATCCTCCGACGCACCGACAACAACCTGCCGAGCATCGCCCTTAATCTGAATCACATAAAGCGGCGACCCCGTCGCGATGCCCAATCCCTTGCGCTGGCCCACCGTAAAGTTATGAATGCCCGTGTGCTCGCCCACAACTGTACCGTCGGTCGTAACAAGTTCTCCAGAAGTATCTGGCAACGACTCACCCTGCTCCGCGAGATAAGCGTCCAGAAACTTCTTGTAATCGCCGCCCGGAACAAAACAAATCTCCTGCGAGTCCGGCTTCTCCGCCAAAGCCAGCCCGCGCTGTCGCGCGAGCGCTCGCACTTCCGGTTTCGTCAAGTTTCCGAGGGGAAAAATAGTCCGGCTCAACTGTTCCTGCGTCAGCCCAAACAAAAAATAAGTCTGATCCTTCGACGCATCCGCGGGACGCTTTAACAGCCATCGCCTCGACACCTCATCAAACTCCACCCGCGCGTAGTGCCCGGTCGCTAGCAAATCCGCGCCAATCTGCCGCGCCACCGTGATCAACTGATCGAACTTCAAATGATTGTTGCAAAGGCTGCATGGAATCGGCGTCCGCCCCGACAAATACTCCTGCACGAACGGACGCACCACTTCCTCCTCAAACCGGTCTTCCTGATTCACCACGTAATAAGGAATCCCAATCGCCTCCGCCACCCGCCGCGCGTCGTACACATCGTCCAGCGAACAGCAGCGCCCGGTGACCGCCTCAGGCATGCCCTCATGTCCAGCCAGCCGCCGCTGATTCCACAGCTGCATCGTCAGCCCAATGATCGACCGTCCCTCAGCCCGCAGCAGGGCAGCCACGGCAGACGAATCCACTCCGCCGGACATCGCCACAGCAATCGTCTTGTCAGTCAAATCAAGCACAAGTAAAAGTATAGGCCAGTGTAAGCGCAAATGAAGTCAGGCGCCCCAGCGCGTCCGCTCTTTGGACGCTACCCTGGGCCAATCAATTGTGCGGTGCTGACACGGGAGCGCCGTCCGCGGGCGCAGCTGCCGCCGGAGCCGCGGCCTTCGCCTTTTGCTCTTCTTCCTTCTGTATCTGCTTCAGCTTCTGCATCATCGCATCCATCTGTTTCTGCATGCGCCCATAGGACGCCTGCATTGCCTCCGTCGTCAGCTGCGGCATCTCGTGCAGCATCTTCTGGCCGGTCGGCGACGAATAAAACGCGCTCATCGCCGCAATATCACCCGCCGTAAAGTGCTTCTGATAAATCGGCACCATGTCGTCCAGAATCCCATCCAGCGGCATGTCCTTCACCATCTCAGCCATCATCGCATCGTAATGCGCCTCGTCCGCCGCCGTGATACTGGGATTGTTCGCCTTCAGCGTCTGGTGTAGCATCGACTTCTGCTGCGCCATCACTGAGTCCATCACCTGCCGCATCTGCTGATGCACCTGCATCACCTCAAACAACTTGCGCACCTCTTCCCTGGAAGCAGGCGCGTCCGCCGAAGCAGTCGTTTGTGCGACCGTCGGCGCCGCTAACAGCAGCGCAAAGACAAGAAACTTGCATTTCATAAATTGCCCTCAGGATTCCCTACCAGATTAACTCAACCGGAAACATCGGGTAGTGGCTGGCCGCACCCATTAGAAAGAGCATCGGCAGTGATAAGTAGGCATTCGTTCGCGATATAAGAAACGACACTCGGGCCATGGCTTGGGATTTCTCTGGCATAGGAGTACCTTTGACGGCGAAGTCTGTGGTCCAGACGATGAGGCGTTTTTGAATGCGCCAAATGACTCCCCAGACGTTGAGCATCATGACCCAACCGATGCCGCCACCCACTCCGATGGCCAACATGCGATTGCTCTCCCATCCATGATGGTTGAGGGCTAGAAACAGCCATGCGGCAGCGAAGACCACGACGGCGTAATAAACGGCCAGAATTGGTCCGCGCTGCAAAGAGTTCTTGCCGGAGGCGAGCGGCGCATACATTAAGGCCCAAACTAAAGACCAGATGCCGAAGAAGCTGCCCATCGCGATGCCCGAAGTTGCGCCAGCGTTATGGGCATCCGCTGCGACTTCTTGCCCCCAGTAGGCGAGTCCGGCGAGGACCGTGACCACGGCGGCCATGCGAAACCACCACATGGCCCGCAGCATCAGCCCAGGCATAACCTTCACCCGCACCGGCGGATCAAGTTCCTTCATCAGCGGGACGTTAACCAGATTGAAAAAATAAAGCAGTCCGAGCCAGGTGATGCCCGCGACGAAGTGAATCCAGCGAAAAATCATCAGGAAATTAGTGTTGAAATCGGAGGGCAGGCTGAGTAGCGGAGTCATATTGGCGAACAACGTCGTCATAGTGAAAATCCTCGGAATAACCAATCAGTCTACAACCGAGTTGAAAACTACGGGGCAAGGTCGTATTGTTTGAAGGTGCTTGGAACATGCAGTGTCCACGAGGCTTGTGGCGAAAGCTAAGGTTCCGGGCGCGTCCCCCTTTTCGTTCGGCTTCGGCCGAAGCGGAAGAGCGCTTGTGAATTTTAATTAGCTTTCGTGACTGGAAGCCCAAGGAGACCGGCATGGAAACCAAGGCGGCACAAAATATACAGGACACTTTCCTGAACACCGCCCGCAAGGAAAGAACCAACCTCACCATTTTCCTGCTGAGCGGAATTAAGCTGAGCGGGCGCATTCGCTCGTTCGATAAGTATTCCGTGGTGCTCGAGACCAGTAGCCAGGAGCAGCTGATTTTCAAGCACGCGATCTCAACCATTGCCATGGGGCGAACCGGTCACGGGCATGCGGATCGACCCGCGCCGGCTCCGGTTGCCAGCGCGGAAGCTCCCGCGGCACCCAGCGCTTCTGGAACAGAAGGTTAAGGCAGCACTCGCTTGCCACGACGTCCCGCATCTCGCAATTCCAAGTCCACGAAGAAGCCCAACGACCTTCTGAAGGCTGCGGGCAAGCGGGAGATGCTGGCGACGGAGAGCGACCGTCCCGAGCGCGCGTTTCTAGTCGGCGTGGATATACGAGCGCGCAAGCGGTCGTCTGCCGGCAAGAATTTAACTTCTGGTGCGCAAGCGGCCCGCGATGCTTCAGAAAAGTCTTCCGCTGCTTCGCGAATCTCAAGCGTACCCGAGTTCAGCGCGGACGAGTCTCTCGCAGAGCTGCGAACTCTCGCGACCAGTGCCGGCGCAGAAATTGTTGGCGAAATCCTACAACATCGCGATCGAGCCGAGCCGGCCACGCTCATCGGCACCGGCAAACTGGAAGAAATTTCCGGCGCCGCCGCTTCGGTTTCCGCCGACGTGTTGCTGTTCGATCATGACCTCACTGCCTCGCAACAGCGCAACATCGAACGCGTAGTCAACATCCGCGTTATCGATCGAACGCAACTAATCCTGGATATCTTTGCCCGCTATGCGCGAACCCGCGAGGGCCAGTTGCAGGTTGAACTGGCGCAACTGGATTACATGCTGCCACGACTCGGCGGACGTGGTATCGAGATGTCCCAGCTAGGCGGCGGCATCGGAACCCGAGGTCCCGGTGAAACGCAGTTAGAAACCGATCGCCGGAAAATCTACCGCCGCATTCGCCACGTTAAAGAACAAATCGAAAACGTCCGCCGCGTTCGTACTCAGCAGCGCCAACGTCGCGAATCGTTGCCCGTAGCGACCGTCGCGCTCGTCGGATACACAAACGCCGGCAAGTCCACTCTCTTCAATGCGCTGACCAAAGCAGACGTCCTCGAATCATCGCGGATGTTTGCCACGCTCGATCCTACGATTCGCGCCGTAGAACTGCCGTCGCGACGACAAGTCTTGCTGTCCGATACTGTGGGATTCATCCGCAATCTGCCACACACGCTCGTCACCGCATTTCGCGCCACGCTCGAAGAAGTTCAACGCGCCGCGCTGATCCTTCAAGTCTCCGATGCCAGCAGCCCTCTTTTCGCGGAGCAGGATGCCCAAGTTGACAAAGTCCTTAAAGAGTTGGAAGCCGACAAGAAACCGCGGCTGCGCGTGATGAACAAGATCGATCTGCTCTCGCCCGCAGAACGCGAAGCCATTCGCGATGATGCAAATTCTGTCCACGTTTCCGCGGCAAAGAATATTGGCTTGAGCACCCTATTGGAGAGAATCGACGAGATGCTGTCGGACGATGCGGTCAGGCGCGTCCGATTGCGCGTGCCGCAAAGTCAGGGAAAAATCTTAGCCATGCTGGACGCCAAGTCCCGCGTTTTCTCGCGCGCTTATGAAGACGGCGCGGTACGGATGGAAGTCGAGGCGCCGGAGAGCGTGGTGCGCCGTGTGCAGGAGTGGGTTCAAAAATAGAGCCGGCTCGCGGATCCCGTTGGAAGCCCATCTTAAATGGGCCGGCGACCAGGAAGCAGTGTTAGTCCCTGGCCATCGGCCCACTCGATCCGGATCGGATCGGAGGTGATATTCTTATGCTAGACCTGCGAGGAGCGAAGTCAAGCGTTGTTTAGTATTTGTGCGGGTTGCCGCTTGGGGCGGATTGAGGTTTCGGCGTTGACAGCAGCACTCCCAGATGATATTTTTATGAGTTTCCTGTCCTAACTAGCCTTTCGCGCAGCGCCCATACTGACAGTCATGGATCAGACATTAATACAAGTACGCGAATTACTGCTCGGATCGATTCCGACCATCGTCTTCATGCTGATTTTATGGGCCGCCTACACCGTTCTCGTGCACAAACCGTTGATGAACGTTCTGGCCGAACGGCGGTCCAAAACACAGGGCGCCATCGAAAAAGCGCGGGCGGATGTAGCCGCATCAGAAGCGAAAACTGCGGAGTACGAGCGCCAACTTCGCGAAGCGCGCACCGCGATGTTTAAGAAGCAAGAAGGACGCAGGCAGCAAGCATTGCAGATTCGATCAGCCGCCGTGGCCGAAGCGCGCAATAAGGCGCAGCATCAGGTGAAAGAGGCTCGCGCGGCCATCGAGCAGGATCGGAAAGCAGCGCAATCGCAACTCCAACAGGAGAGCGGACGACTCGCAGCGGACATTGTCCGCGCCGTACTTCAACCCGCTCAAGCCGGAGGCGGACGGTGAGTTTCTCTGTGAGAATATCGAGAATATCCTCCTTGTTTTTTGGCTTAATGATGTTGGTCGCGAGCGCGTCGGCTCAGCCTCGATTAGCCACGGCGATATCTAGCTCGCCTCCCTCACTCCGACTGATGACCGCAACGTTCGTTCCGGCGGACCAGAATCAGGCCTCCAGCGAGAGCGACGAAGATCAGTTCAAGCATTCGCCTTCCGTACAGTGGATTGCCAAAGTCACCCACTTGAGCCCCGATGGAGCTTACTGGCTCTGCGTCGTCTTAAACTTCGCCGTCATCGCTTATGCCATTATTTGGGCGTCCAGGAAAAATCTGCCGGGTATCTTCCGTAATCGCACGGCGCTGATCCAGAAACAAATGGAAGAGGCGCGCAAGGCCAGCGAGGACGCGAACCGGCGACTGGCCGATATCGAAGCCAGGCTCTCACACCTGGGTGCAGAGATTGCGGAGATGACCGCCGCAGGCGAGAAGCAAGCCGTGGCAGAAGAAGCGCGAATCAAAGCGGCTGCCGAAGAAGACGCCAGAAAAATCGTCGCTTCTGCCCAACAGGAAATCGAATCGGCAACCAAGGCAGCTCGACGCGACCTCAAGAACTATGCGGCAGACTTGGCAATCTCTGCGGCAACGCAGCAAATTCGCGTCGATGCCAACACCGATCATGCTCTGGTCGAGGACTTCGCCCGACAGCTCACCGGCAACGGCTCACGAAGGGATCGCCAGTAATTATGGCCTCCGTCACCAGCACTTACGCGCGAGCCTTCGCCGATGCCGTGATCGCCCTAAAGCTCGATCCAGTGCGGACGTTGCACGAAGCGCAATCGCTGGCGCAACTGGTCCACGACAGCCGCGACTTGCGCGAGGTATGGAACACGCCTTCGGTTCCGGCCGCGCACAAACTGAACTTGCTGGATGCAATCATCAAGCGCGAAGGTTTTTCCGTTCCCGTGCGCAATTTTGTCGCTGTCTTGATCGATCATCATCGCATTGCGTTCTTCTCTGCCATTGTGCAGCAATTCGAAAGAGAAATGGACGAGCGCACCGGAGTCGTCGAAGCCGAAGTTTCAACTTTCCGCGAACTGGGTGAGAGCGAACGCAAGACTTTAGAATCGGACGTAGTCAAGCTCACCGGAAAGAAAGTGCGTGCTCGCTACGTGCAAGATGCTTCCTTACTTGGCGGGGCGATTATCCGCGTGGGCAGCACGATATACGATGGCTCAATCCGCGGGCAATTACAGGAAATGAAGGCCGTACTCACCGCATAATCGAACGCTGCGGGAATTCCAGGAAATTCAACACTACTTATGGCACAGATCAAAGCAGACGAGATCACACAGCTAATCCGGCAACAGATCGAGAACTACGAGTCCAAAATTACGGTGGACGAAGTCGGCACCGTCATCACCCTCGGCGACGGCATCGCGCGCGTTCACGGCCTCGACAAAGTCATGTCCGGCGAGTTGCTTTCTTTTCCCCATGGCATTGCCGGCATCGCCATGAACCTCGAAGAAGATCAGGTCGGCGTGGTCGTCCTTGGCGATTACACCGAGATCAAGGAAGGCGACGAGGTCAAGCGCACCGGACGCATCATGAGCGTGCCCGTGGGCGATGCCATGATTGGCCGCGTCGTCAATTCACTGGGCCAGCCCATCGACGATAAAGGTCCCATTGCGACCACGGAGTTCATTCCGCTGGAGCGCATTGCCCCCGGCGTTATCGATCGTCAGCCTGTACGAGAGCCGATGGCCACTGGACTCAAAGCCATCGACAGCATGATTCCCATTGGTCGCGGCCAGCGCGAACTCATCATCGGCGACCGTCAGACGGGAAAAACTGCCGTGGCGCTCGACACCATCATCAACAGCCGCGGCAACAATCTGATCTGCATCTACAACGCCATCGGACAGAAGCGCTCGTCGATCGCCCAAGTTGTGAAAATCCTGCAAGACGCCGGAGCCATGGAATACACCATCGTGGTGGCCGCATCCGCTTCCGAACCCGCGCCCATGCAATACATTTCTCCCTACGCTGCGTGCGCCATGGGCGAATATTTCCGCGACACCAAACGCCACGCTCTGGTGATCTACGATGATCTGTCCAAACATGCGGCATCGTATCGCGAAATCTCGTTGCTGCTGCGGCGTCCACCGGGACGCGAAGCCTATCCCGGAGACGTTTTCTATCTTCACTCGCGCCTGCTGGAGCGCGCAGCGAAGCTCAGCGATAAGAACGGTGGCGGCTCCCTGACCGCGTTGCCGGTGATCGAGACGCAAGCGGGCGATGTTTCCGCCTACATTCCAACCAACGTGATTTCCATCACGGACGGACAAATCTTCCTCGAAACCGACTTGTTCAATAGCGGCGTACGTCCTGCGGTGAACGTGGGTATTTCCGTGAGCCGTGTCGGCGGATCGGCGCAGATCAAAGCCATGCGGCAAGTTGCGGGCAGCCTGAAGCTGGAACTGGCACAATATCGTGAACTCGCCGCGTTCTCGCAATTCGGCAGCGACCTCGACAAAGCTACGCAAGCGCAACTCAATCGTGGACAGCGTCTGGTCGAACTGCTCAAGCAAAAACAATTTTCACCGCTGCCCTTCAGCAAGCAAATTCTCGTAATCTTTGCTGGAACCAGCGGCGTATTCGACGATATGCCGATCGACCAAGTACGCGACTTCGAAGCGGAACTTTACAAGTATGTCGATGCGACCAATCCGCAACTGCTGGCGACGATCATGGAAAAGAAGACGCTCGACGACGCACTCAAAGCCGAGATGACCAAGACCATCAAACAGGCAAAAGAGACGTTCTTAGCGGAGCGGCAACCAACAGCAAAGTAGTTACAGAGTGACATGAACGCGAGTAACGGCCATGCGGAAGAAAATCTCATGGTGGAACAAGCCGCTGACAAGCGGATGGATGGGGGGAAGTCTGATTGGGTTTGCGATTTCGGTTTTGATTGCTTCACAGATTGCTCGTTGGATAGCTATTCTCATGGCAGTCTTGGGATGCATTTTCGCAATCGCATTTCGTTTGATGCGTAACGACGAAGAGATTTAAACGGGGGCTGAGTAGAACGGCGATACCTCTATGGCAAGCATTCTCGATATCCGGCGAAGAATTCGCAGCATCATCAACACCCGCCAAATCACCAAGGCGATGAAAATGGTGTCTGCCGCCCGTTTGCGCCGTGCGCAAGAACGAGCCCTGGCCGCTCGACCCTATGCGCAAATGCTAGCCAATGTCCTGAAGTCGCTGGTATCGCGCGCCGAAATCTACGACGAAGTCACCGGGCTTCCGAAGCATCCTTTATTGTCGAGACGCCCCGAGAAGAATGTTTTCTTAATCGTAGTCAGCGGCGACAAGGGCCTAGCGGGAGCGTTCAACACGAACATCCTGAAAGCTGCTTCACGCTTCCTGGAAAGCAAAGCCGGCAAGAATATCGAAATTGAAGCGGTAGGGCGCAAAGGCCGCGACTTCCTGAAGCGCCGCTTCCCTTTCGCCGACCCGCGCAAAGTTGATTCGACCGAATCGGCGTGCACGACTTTGATCGCTGAAAAAGTTGGCGTCCTGAATAAAGTGGATTACTCGCTAGCCGCAGACATCGCCCAACGTGCCATCGACCGCTACAGCAACGAGGAAATTGACTCCGTATATCTCGTCTACAACGAATTCAAGTCGGTGATCGCGCAACGGTTGGTGGTCGAACAGCTTCTTCCCATCGAGCACATCGGCCAACCCGAGATTGCGCAGGCAGACCAACTCACTCAGCAAGAGCGCGTCGAGGCCGCAGAAGCGGCTCGCGGCGCAGGAGTGAGCCTGCGGCCAGCGGACACGAGCGCGGCCGACGCCGAAGCTGCAACCTTCGCGACTTCGCAAGTTGACTATATTTACGAAGAACCGCCCGAGGAATTGTTTCGCGCGCTGTTGCCGAAATACGTCGCCGTCGAGATCTTTCACGGGATGCTGGAGTCGGTAGCCGCCGAACATGCTGCCCGCATGACCGCCATGGATGCCGCCACCAGCAATGCCTCCGACATTATCAGTTCGCTGACGCTGGCCATGAACCGCGCCCGGCAGGCCAAGATCACCAAAGAAATCATCGAAATCGTCAGCGGCGCAGCCGCCGCAGGACAATAACTTTAGACAAGGGTCAACACCAGAAACTTTATGGCAGAAAACATAGGACACGTCATTCAAATCTCCGGGCCCGCCGTGGACGTTCAATTCGCCCACGAGAATATCCCCGCGATCTATCAAGCATTACGCGTCGTCAGCGAAGGCTTCACCGTTCCCTCGCCCGTCAACGTCATCCTCGAAGTACAGCAGCAACTCGGCGAAGGCCGCGTGCGTTGCGTAGCAATGGAAGCCACCGAAGGCATGGTGCGCGGCATGAAGGTCATCGACCTCGGCGGACAAATTTCCGTCCCCGTTGGACACGGCACGCTCGGACGCATCATGAACGTGATTGGCGAACCCGTCGACGAACTCGGCCCCATTCAATACACGAAGCGTATGCCAATTCATCGCTCGGCGCCCTTGTTCGACGAACAGGCCACCAGCGCTGAAATGTTCGAGACCGGCGTCAAGGTCGTTGACCTTATTCAACCATTTCTGAAGGGCGGAAAGATCGGTCTCTTCGGCGGCGCCGGTGTCGGCAAAACCGTTTTCATTCAAGAGCTCATCAACAACGTCGCCAAACAGCACGGCGGATTCTCCGTCTTCGCTGGCGTCGGCGAGCGCACCCGTGAAGGCAACGATCTCTGGCTCGAAATGAGTGAATCCGGCGTCATCAAGCCGGGCGATCCCGAGCACTCAAAAGCCGCGCTCATTTATGGGCAGATGACCGAGCCGCCCGGAGCCCGTCTCCGCGTCGCGCTCACCGGCCTTACCGTCGCGGAGTACTTCCGCGACGCGGAAGGCGCGGACACGCTCCTCTTTATCGACAACATTTTCCGTTTCACCCAAGCCGGATCAGAAGTCTCGGCATTGCTGGGACGCATGCCCAGCGCCGTCGGCTATCAGCCCAACCTCGCCACGGAAATGGGCGAATTGCAAGAGCGCATTACTTCTACGAAAAAAGGCTCGGTCACTTCGGTGCAAGCGGTCTATGTTCCTGCCGACGATCTCACCGATCCGGCGCCTGCAACCACGTTCGCCCACTTGGACGCGACCACGGTGCTCTCCCGCGCACTGACTGAGATCGGAATCTATCCCGCCGTCGATCCGCTGGCCTCAACCTCGCGCATTCTCGATCCCCGCATTGTCGGACAAGAACATTACGACGTCGCCCAGGCGGTCAAGAAAACGCTGCAAAGCTACAAAGACTTGCAGGACATTATCGCGATTCTCGGCATCGACGAACTCAGCGAAGACCAGAAACTAACCGTACAGCGCGCCCGCAAGATTCAACGCTTCCTCTCGCAGCCATTCTTCGTCGCCGAGCAGTTCACCGGCGCGCCAGGACGGTACGTAAAGATCGAAGACACGGTCAAGGGCTTCAAGGAAATCAACGAAGGCAAATACGACGACATCCCCGAGCAAGCGTTCTACATGAAAGGTACGATCGACGAAGTGCTGGAATCGGCAAAGAAGCTGAAAGCCGCTGCGTAAAATATGGCCGACACGTTCCAACTCGAAGTCGTCACGCCAGAGAAAGTCGTGGTACAGGAAGCCGCCGAAGAAGCCCAGATCCCCGGCAAAGAGGGCTACCTTGGCGTGCTTCCAGGGCACGCTCCTCTTATTACCGAGTTGGCGGTCGGCGAAATTTCCTACAAGAACGGCGGCGTTGAAAAACGCCTCTCCGTCGCTTGGGGATTCGCCGAAGTCCTGCCGGACAAAGTGACGATTCTCGCCGAGACCGCAGAGCGAGCCGAAGACATCGACGTCGCCCGCGCCCAAAAAGCGAAGCAGCGCGCCGAAGAGCGTCTCGCAAGTGGCAACACCGAACTCGATTTCACCCGCGCCGAAAACGCTCTCAAGCGCGCCGACACCCGCCTCGACGTCGCGCAGGGCAAATAGCCGACGGGTCCCCTGTTATCCTTGAAGTGAGTCCATTCTAGGTAAATCCCTTAGGAGTATCGCCGCCGTTGCCACCCATACTCAATGCGCAAGGACTGACCAAGGCTTTCGGCGCCCATCCCCTGTTTCAGGATATTTCCTTCACCGTCTCCGAAGGCGATCGCATTGGCTTGATAGGCCCAAACGGCGCAGGCAAGTCGACGTTGCTGCAAGTCCTCGCTGGACAGGTCGACACCGATTCCGGCGAAGTCGCGATCCGCAAACGAGCACGCTTGGTTTACGTTCTGCAAGACTCGCACTTCGCTGAAGGTGTCGCTATCCGCTCCGTAGTTGAGGCGGCGTTAGCTCGCTCTGGAAAATCTGAGTCCGAGCACGGAGCCCGCTCCGCAGAAAACTTGGCCGCTGAGACTTTGGGCCGCGCTGGCTTTGACGACTTGGACGCCGAAGCCACCGCGCTCTCCGGCGGCTGGCGTAAGCGGCTCGCCTTGGTTGAAGCGCTAGTACAAAATCCCGATGTCCTGCTGCTCGACGAGCCCACCAATCATTTGGACCTCGCAGGAATTGAATGGCTTGAGGAAGTTTTAAGCTCCGCGTCGTTCGCTTGCGTCGTTGTCAGCCACGACCGTTATTTCCTAGAAAACATTGCCACCGAAATGGCCGAGTTAAACAAGACCTATCCCGACGGGCTGCTACGGGTAAAGGGAAACTATAGCCAGTTTCTGATCCGCAAAGAAGAGTATTTACTGGCGCAAGCCAAGCATCAGGACGCGCTGGAGAACCGCGTCCGCACCGAGATTGCCTGGCTGCGCCGTGGCCCCAAAGCCCGCGCCACCAAGGCGAAAGCCCGCATCGACAATGCCCATGAACTGATCGGCGAACTCGCCGACATCAACCGTCGCAGTCGCACGTCGACGGCGAAGATCGACTTCTCCGCCACGGATCGCCAAACCAAGAGACTTGTCGAAGTGGAAGAGATGAGCTTTGAACTCGGCGGACAGAAGCTTTTTCAGAATCTCAACTTCGTCATCACCGCAGGAGTGCGGGTCGGCCTGGTTGGCCCCAACGGCAGCGGCAAGACGACGCTGCTACGCCTTCTTCGCGGCGAATACCAGCCCGAATCCGGATCCATTCGCTTGGCGCAAAACCTGCGGATCCTCTACTTCGATCAGAATCGCGAGCTCGACGAAAATCAAACGCTTCGCCGCGCCCTTGCTCCCGACAGCGATTCCGTTATCTATCAAGATCGCGTGGTTCACGTTGCCTCGTGGGCCGACCGTTTCCTCTTCACCGGAGAGCAGCTCAACCAACCCGTGAGCCGTCTCTCCGGCGGCGAGCGCGCCCGCGTTCTCATTGCCCAACTCATGCTTCAACCTGCCGATCTGCTGCTGCTTGACGAGCCGACAAACGACCTCGACATCCCAACGCTCGAAATTCTCGAAGAGAGCCTGCTCGAGTACAAAGGCGCTCTGGTCCTCGTGACGCACGACCGCTATCTCCTCGACCGCGTCTCGACAGTCGTTCTGGGCCTAGACGGACAAGGCTCCGCGGAAACTTTCGCCGACTACTCGCAATGGGAAGAGTGGCAAGCAGAACAAACCAAGCCAGAAGACAAAACGCGTTCGACTGGCTCCGAGCGAACAAACGGCAAGAGCGGCGTCGCGAAGAAGAAGCTTTCCTATCTTGAGGCGCGCGAGCATTCCAGCATCGAAGAACGCATCGCCAAAGCCGAGCAGCTGCGAGACGCAAAACGTGACGCGCTCGAAGATCCCGCCATCGCGAGCGACGCCAATAGGCTAGTCAGCGCCCACGAAGAGCTTGAACAAGCTCAAGAAGAACTGGATGCGATGTACACTCGCTGGGCCGAGTTAGAAGCGAAGTTGAGCTAAGCCGCCGGCGCGCCGTTTCGGTGCCTTAGCTTCTCTCCCACGGCGGAGGCACCTTCACCGATGCCATCCCCGCCGCAGTCGCCGCTTGAATCCCCATTTCCGTGTCCTCGAAAACAAGGCAGTGCTCCGCAGAAACCTTAAGCCGCTCGGCCGCTATCAAGAACGCCTCAGGATCGGGCTTGCTCCGCTGATACTCTCCCGCGCACACCAGCGTCTCGAAACGATCGAGCAGCTTCAGCGTCTTGAGCGAAGCGGTCACCGACTCGCGGTTGCTTCCCGACACCACGGCGAACGGAATCTGTCCATAGCTCAACTCGATGTGTTCAAGTACTTCGGGCACCGGTTTCAGTTGCGGAAGATTCTCGTAATATAGCTGCTCTTTGCGCTGAGCCACTTGCTCGACCGGCATCTTAAGTTCGTGATTTTTGTTCAGGGTCGAGATGATTTCGGTCACCGGCATCCCGCCCCAGGCATAGAACAAGCTCTCCTCGAAGTCGCAATTCCACTCCGCCAACGCTTCTCGCCACGCAATGTAGTGGAGAGGCATGGAGTCGGCGACAGTTCCGTCGCAATCGAAAAGATAGGCTTTGAAAGATCCAGGCGGGAGTTTTAGTTTCATGCTTCCCTCATTTTACCCTGTAGAATCGGGTGCCCCATCCTTCTTCGGGTCCTTTGCGAAGAGGGTGGGGTTTTTGAACTCGGCTGACCTGCAACACTATTTTCAGCCCTCATGCTAACCTTTATTAATGTCCCACGAGCGTCAGGAGTTGCTCCATTTACTGGCCACAAAGTCTTTCCGATTAGGTGAATTTAAGCTGTCTTCCGGTGGCACCAGCGACTATTACATCGACTGCCGCACCACGACTCTGAGCGCACGCGGGGCTCAATTAACCGGACAAGTGTTCTTGCAGGAGATCGAACAGCGCGAATGGCGTCCCCAGGCGATTGGCGGCCTAACCATGGGCGCAGATCCAATCGTTCTTGGGGTCAGCATCGCCAGCGGCGACATTGACGGCTTCTTAGTCCGCAAAGCCGAAAAACAGCACGGCACCGGACAACGCATCGAAGGCTTCCGCGAGAAAGGCGCTCGAGTGGTGATCGTTGACGACGTCTGCACGACCGGCGCGTCTACGATTCAGGCAATCAACGCCGCGCGGGAATTTGGCTTCGAAGTCGCAGGCGTGATGTGCCTGGTCGAGCGCGAGGAAGCGCAAGGTCGTCCCCTAGTTGAGAAAGCAGCTGGCTCGGCGTCTTTCGTTTCGCTATTTACGGCGCAGGATGTTCGGCACGAGCATTTGCGAGTGTAATTCCGCTCAAAAGAAAATGAGCAAAGGACTTGGCAGTCTCCCAGGAGGAACTAATCGCGACTTTAACTCGTGATTTCCGCTCAGAGCACCTACCCCTGCCAAATCCTTCGCGCGTGGAGATGTGTTTATGACGATATCAATGAGGAAAAACCTAACCCATGATTGAAACTCTGGAGTGGACTGACGATGGCGTACGCTTTATCGATCAGACAAAGTTGCCGACCGAAGAAGTTTTCGTATTATGCAAAACGCATGAAGAAGTCGCGGACGTGATCCGCAACATGGTCGTGCGCGGGGCGCCTGCGATCGGTGTCTCGGCCGCCATGGGCATCGCATTAGGGGTGAAGAACTCTCGCGCCAGCACAGTCGCAGAGCTACACGCGGACTTCGACAAGATTGCAGCGCTGATCGGCGCAACGAGACCAACCGCTGTGAATCTGTTCTGGGCGATTGGCCGAATGCGCGACAAATTTCTCTCACTGAGCAATTCTTCAGTCGCGGAAATCAAGCACGAGCTGATCGAAGAATCCAAGCGCATGCACGCCGAAGACATCGCAGCAAATCGCGCCATGGGAAGGCACGGGGCGGCTCTCATGCCGTCGAGCGGCGGCGTGTTGACGCATTGCAACGCTGGCGCGCTCGCCACCTGCGGATACGGCACGGCGTTGGGAGTGATTCGCGCAGCGGTCGAAGCTGGAAAGAAGATTCATGTCTACGCGGATGAGACGCGTCCCCTCTTACAAGGATCGCGGCTGACCGCGTGGGAACTGATGAAGGATGACATTCCGACTACGGTCATTTCCGACAACATGGCGGGCGCGATGATGAAGCACGGCAAGATCGGCGCGATTGTGGTTGGAGCGGACCGCATCGCCGCCAACGGTGACGTGGCTAATAAGATCGGCACCTACACAGTCGCGGTGCTCGCCAAAGAACATAGCATTCCCTTTTATGTGGCGGCTCCATTTTCGACCATCGATCTCGCAACAGCCGACGGATCGGGTATTCCGATCGAACAGCGCAATCCTCGCGAAGTGACGCACATCGGCGGCAAGCAGATGACTCCGGACGGCGTGGGCATCGAAAATCCCGCGTTCGATGTAACGCCGGCGAAACTGGTGACGGCGATTATTACGGAGCTGGGAGTTGCACGCGCGCCTTACACAGAGTCTCTCCGTGGATTGCAGCGCGACGCGGTTAAGCTCACCGCTTAACCGCACGTTATAATCTCTCTCCAATGGAAGAATCCCGCAAGTTGATCATTGCGATCGACGGCCCCGCCGGTGCTGGCAAGAGTACGATTGCGGCGCGACTGGCGCGCAAGCTCGGTTACGTCAATCTGGAGAGCGGTGCGATGTACCGTGCCCTGGCTCTAAAAGCGATCCGTAATGACATCTCGTTCGACGACGAGCCTGCGCTTTGTCAGCTTGCATGCGATTCGCGAATCGCGCTCGAACCCACCCTGTCCGGCAATCGAGTTCTGCTCGACGGCATGGACGTAACTTCGCGCGTACGCGAGACCGACGTGACCGAAGGCGCCTCGCGAGTATCAGTACATCCCGCAGTGCGCCAGTGGATGGTCGAGCACCAACGCGCCATGGGGATCGGCGCCGGCGTCGTCATGGAAGGCCGCGACATCGGAACCAAAGTCTTCCCCGACGCAGACGTAAAGATTTTCCTCGACGCCGACCCGGTCGTGCGAGAGCAGCGCCGCCTGGAGCAGAATCGCATCAAAGGCGCAACTCCAGAGTCCGTCGCCGCCGAACTGCGCGAACGCGATCAGCGCGACCGAACTCGCGCCGCGTCGCCGTTGCAGCCAGCGGAAGATGCCATGGTAATCGATTCCACCGGTCTCTCCGAGGATGAAGTCCTCCGTCGCGTAGAAGAAGCTATAGAAGCAAAGCTTGCTGGACGGGTCAACGCCACTTGATTCGCGACTCCCAGAAGTCGCGCTAGCTTTCAGGCAGCCACGGCACTTTTTCAATCTCGACCCGCGAACTCAATGGCAAGGGTCTGTCACTGTGGAAGTACTTTTTATAGGCTGCGATCCAATCGGTGGCAATGTCACGCTGCGCCGTCGAAAGATCGACTTGCCCTGCACATACCATCTCATGCAGATGCTCTTCCAGAGCGTCTTTGACGCGCGCATTCCACGTCGGCGACTGATACGACTCCGGCCACAGGTTGCGGATGTCTTCTTCCCCGCCTAATCCAGGAGCAATAAGGTAATCGATCTCGTACTCACCCGGATGCGCGTTCACGATTCCATACTCCCGCAAGACTTTCTCCCGCAGCAAGGGAGATACTTCGCCAACCACCTCTTCATGGGCCATCGAACAAACGTCATTCGCCGAAACGATGCGGGCCACGCCCGGAGTAAGGCTGCGATTGGGAACAGGACTCATCTGCGAGAAAGCGGCGGTTGTACGCTTCTCGCCTCGCACCGAATTTCGAATCAACAATCCTCCAGCGATAACCGCAAGAAGCATTGCGAAAGCGAGAACCGAAGCTCGATCTGGCGTGGCGAGGTGGGAAACCCGTTGCCATAAACCGGACGTCGATTGAGCGCTCAACTGCGATAGTTGAGCTCGCAACAAGGCACGCGCACCGTCAATCGGCGGCATTTGAGGATCAAGGTTTTCGCGGTGCGCTCGGGCAAAATCGGCAATCGTTGCTTCCATTTCCGCCATGCGGGCCCGGCAGTTCCAGCAGGCCGCGAGATGGGCTTGAACAAGAGCCCTGCGGGAGGTGGAAAGTTCGCCATCCGCAGCAAGAAGCAACTCCTGATCCGAGACGTGCGTGTCTGAAACTTGCGCGTCATGGCGCAGCATAAGTTATCTCCCATCCGCACGGACCAGCCGTGCCAGCGATCGCGTCAACGAGATCGATACCGACCCCAAAGAGATGCCCACAACATCGGCGATTTCTCGATACCGCAGCCCCTCAGCGCGGAGCCTTAAGCACTCTTGATCCGTCTCTGGCAGAGCCTCGACTACAGCCAACAAGCGCCGTCGCCTTTGCGCCGCCGAAAGATGTTCCTCAGGATTCGGCGCCGGATCAAGCGTTTCCTCCGCAAAACTCGCTTTCGAATCCGCCTCGTCGGCAGAACTTCGATCGATATAACGCTGATTCGCGTACCGCTGTTTCAAAGCGAGATTGTGCGTGACCCGAAAAATCCAGGCGCGAAGGTTTTTCTCCGAGCGACGCAACTGCAGATGCCGGAAGAGCGCCAGAAAGGACTCCTGTACCACCTCTTCCGCATCATGTATCGGAATACCAAACGAAAGCGCATATCGCAGCAGAGGACTACGCCACTGCTCAAATAGCTCCAAGACCTGGCGTTCGATCTCCGAAGGCTTCACCAAGTCGGCGATGCTCGGCAAGAATAGCCGGCGGATTGAATCTGCTTGAGTCATGGGCGCTAAAGCCTACGTACTGAATATTCCATCTCCCGCGATTCTGTTCAAGAATTTTTCCAGCGCCTCTGTCCGAGTCCCCTCAAAGGGTAAAAAAAGACTGAACAAAGCCGCAGGAAACGGAATTTAGAGCTAAGGGCGAAAAAACCCGCCTTCGCCCCACCAAAACCTGGCTCCAGATTTGGGCGATCCAAAAGATGAAAAAGACGCTGATCATTGCCCTACTTCTGTGGACTGTTCCGATGCTCGCCCAGCGCATCACGGGAGAATTGCGTTTAACCGTCACCGATCCCTCTGGATTGGCCCTGAAGAGCACAGTCGAACTCGTAAGCGAGGCCAACGAGTACCGATACACGTTCACCACGGACGACCAAGGCAGGCTCGACGCCAGGCGGTTGCCTTATGGAATCTATCAGGTTCTGATCCAAGCGCCAGCCTTTTCTCCGCTTTCCGAGTCGGTAGATATACGTTCCGCTCTCCCTGTGGACCGCACCATTCGGCTGAAAGTAGCCACCGTTTCTGAATCGGTGAACGTGAGAGCAGCCGCCACTTTGGTCGATCCCTACCGCGCAGGATCGGTCAACCAGATTGGTTCGGAGACAATTCAGAACCGGCTGACCGCGCTGCCGGGTCGTTCCATGCAGGACCTTGTGAACTCGGAACCGGGCTGGCTCTATGAAGGCGATGCGGTTCTGCATCCGCGGGGTTCCGAATATCAAACCCAATTCGTCGTCGACGGCATCCCGCTCACCGACAATCGTTCGCCCAGCTTTGGTCCCGAGATCGAAGCCGATGACGTGGAATCAGTCGACATTTATACCGCTGGCATTCCCGCCGAATTCGGCAGGAAGATGGGCGGCGTAGTTGAGGTCAATACTCTCAAGAACGAAGATCCAGGATTTCACGGCCAGTTCACTCTTTTTGGCGGCACGTATGATACCGCGGGAATCAATACTCAAGACCAATACACCTGGGATAACAATACATTTGGCCTGAGCGCCTCCGGCAACAGGACTGATCACTACCTCAATCCGGTCGTCCCTGAGAATTACGCCAACAACGGCACGACCGGCAGTTTCTCGTTGAGCTATGAGCGTGAGCTTACTCCGAAAGACCGCATTACTCTGATTGTGCGCCATGAACTCGCGCGCTATGAGATCCCCAATGAGATGGTGCAGCAGAACGGAGCCTATTTGCCGAACGCGAACAACACCGCCGGCTGCCCACCCGTTCCTCCCATCGATGAGCCCAGCGGTTGCGTTTTCGTTCCAGGCGGGCAACTCCAGACGGGCGACAACTTTGAAACCATGGGGACGGTTTCCTACCAACACATTTTTCCCTCTGACGCGATAGGCTCACTGCGAGGAATGGCCCGCGATAACTCCACCGACTTTTATTCCAACGACCATTCATGGCCACTCAATGCAGCCCAGCACAACGACTTCAAAGAGATATATTTCAACGGCAGCTTCTCGGTTCACCATGGCCGGCAAGAATTTAAGGCGGGCGTCGAATCCGACTCTATTTTCCTGCACGAAAATACCAGCTATGCGATACCTGACTGTACAGATCCTAACGATCCGCAATGTCCGATCAACCTAGGGATCCTGGATTCCGGCGCGATCACCTTCGCCTTCCATGCCCACCGCCCTGACCTTGAACAAGCGGCCTACGTTCAGGATTTAATCCGCCTTGGCAACTGGACCGTCAATGCCGGCCTCCGTTGGGATCACTACCAACTATTGCTGAACCAGAATGCAGTCAGCCCGCGTCTAGCCATCTCGCGCTATCTCTCCACTATTGGCTTAAATATTCATGCCTCCTATGACCGCATCTTCCAGACGCCATCTTTCGAAAACATTCTGTTAGCCAGTTCTCCGGCTGCGGAGGCCATCGACAACAGCGTGCCGGCATTGCAACTGCCGGTGCAGCCGTCCCACGGGGACTACTACGAAGTGGGAGCTACGAAAGCATTCTTCGGAAGATTGCGGCTGGACACGAACATGTTCCGCCGGCGAGTGAGCAATTATGCCGACGACTCCCAAATTCTGAGTACTGGAATCAGTTTCCCCATTGCATTTGACCACGCCATCATCTACGGCGCGGAAGGCAAGCTGCAACTTCTGCCATGGCATGGGTTCTCAGGCTTCGCCAGTTACTCCTACATCGTCGGCAATGCCTGGTTCCCGGTGACCGGCGGATTGTTCCTGGGCGATGATGCCATCAATCCGACCACCGGGCATTTTCCCGACTCGCAGGATCAGCGGAATACCTTCCGCGCCCGAGTTCGTTATCAGGTGATCCTCCGCTTGTGGGTCGCACTGGGATGCGACTACAACAGTGGACTGCCGTTTCAACCGGACTTAACTCCCCAGCAATACGCCACGGAGTATGGGCAAGTGGTCATTAATCATCTCAACTTCAATCTCGGCCGCATCAATCCATACTTCACGCAGAATGCTTCCGTGGGAGTCGATCTCTACCAGAGGGAAAAACGCTCCGTGCGCTTTCAGGCAGACGTCGCGAACCTTGGAAACACGCTTGAAGTGATCGACTTCGGCGGACTGTTCTCCGGCAACGCGCTCGGTCCCTCCCGCCAATACACTTTTCGCCTCGTGTCGACATTCTAGGAAGCCTAACGCTCCCCGCGTCGTAAAATAACCTTCATCCAGAAAGGATCGATATGAGTTCCCGCAAAATTATCCTTTGTGTGTGTGCGGCCCTTGTCATTGTGCTGGCGCAAGCCACCTGGCTGTCCGCACGCCGTCCCCAGGTTCCGAAGAACGTCGTCTACGTCACCGAAGAAGAGGGCGGCATCAGCGTCATCGACTTGAACACTCTGAAAGTCGTTCACAGGATTACACCGGACAAAATAGCCCCGAGAGGACTGGCGCTGACCTACGACGGGAAATATTTGATTACCTCAAACAAAGACACCAGCGATTTGGCGATCTTCGGAACTGCACAGCTCGAACTGGAAAAGCGAATCCATGTCGGCACTAATCCCGAGTTCTTGAAGATCAATCCGTCAGGCGACCGGCTGTTCGCGACCTTTGAACCCAGCTCATCCGGCGCGCCTAAGGGGACACCAAAAGCCAACGCTGAAAAAGACGCCGACGACACTAACGAACCTCCGGCCCAGATCGCCTCCTTTCACATCAAAGACTGGTCGGCTGGCCCAGTCTCCACCGCAGGTCAGGAAACCGAAGGCGTTGAATTCTCTCCCGATGGGAGGCTGATGGTCGTCGCCAACGAATCGCAGGACACTCTCGGCATCTTCGACGAAAAGACCGGCGGCCACATTCGCGATATCGATCTCAAGACCTATGGATCGCGCCCGCGTGGGGTAAAAGTATCTCCGCAAGGCAAGAGCTACGCGGTGACCATGGAAGCCTCCGGAACTCTGCTCACCCTGGACGGCGATTTCAAAGTCATCAAATCGGTGCCCACCGCTGCCAAACCTTACGGGGTAGCTTTCGACCGCTCCGGCAAACGCATATTCGTTTCCGCGGCGCTAGCGGGCAAGCTTCAGGTTTTTGACGCCGATTCCTTACAACTGCTCGCCGAGGCTCCCACAGGCAAACGTTGCTGGCAGTTCACATTCACGCCCGATGACTCCAAGATTCTTCTGGCCTGCGGTCGTTCCAACAACGTAGTGATCATCGACGCCAATTCCTATAAACCGCTGGGTACCGTCGAAGGCTTCAAACTGCCCTGGGGGATTGTCACCTACCCTCGCTCTTATGGAAGTTTGGGCCTGCCATAAAACGAACTTTCAACAAAGGCCAAAGTCGATCCGCTCAAATCGCACATCACTCGTCCACCTCTCTGGACTTGACAGCACAAAGTTCGCTTATATACTGGCGTGATTCCGGGAAAGAGCAAATAAAAAACCCCGGGAAGAGAGGATGACAAGTCTATGTTTACGAAACGCTTCGGAATCCTGTTGGCGCTGGCCGCCTCGGCAGCGCTCGCACAATCCCCCAACGAAACGATTTCACCTCTAACCACTGCTAACGCAGCAGTCCCACATATCCACGCGCCGATGCGGTTGCACGGCTACCGTCCCGACGGTACCACTGAGAGCACCAACTGGAGCGGTTACGCCGTTACCGGAACTTCATTCACCGTCGCGAAGGCATCCTGGATTGTTCCCGCTGTTAACTGCTCGACAACTCCGAACACCTACTCAGCCTTTTGGGTGGGCCTGGACGGATACTCTTCCAGCACGGTCGAACAGACTGGCAGTGAATCCGATTGCGACGGCAAGACGCCTTCCTATTACGCCTGGTACGAGTTTTATCCAAACCCTTCGGAAGAAATAACGAGCGTCCCCGTCGAGCCCGGCAACATCATGTACGCCGAAGTCAGCTACAGCGGCTCAGAGTTCACCACCACCATCACCAACGAATCCACCGGAAAGTCATACAGTAAGACCGCGAAGGTTTCGGGAGCGAAGCGGTCCTCCGCCGAGTGGATTGCCGAGGCCCCCTGCTGCACCAGTCGCGGCGCAATTCTGCCACTCGCCGACTTCGGCACAGTCGATTTTGGCGAAGACTACACCAACATCAGCGACACGAACGATGCGACCGAAACTTCTGAATCCGGAGCCATCGGTTCGTTCTCCACCTGGGAAGAAATCACCATGGTCAGCACCAAGAGCGTCGACGAAGCAGTCCCCTCGAGCCTAAGCTCAGACGACACCAGTTTCACCGTTGCCTGGAAATCGGAATAGGGCGAAGTGGGCAAGAAAAAAGGGTCGGGGACAAACCCCGACCCTGGTTCTTTGCCAAAGGATCCTATTTACAGTTGTTGAACTTGCCAGAAGCAATGCGAGTGCTCCAGTCAAATTGCGCGGTGGTGGTGTAATACTCTTGGGTATACCAGAAAGTACAGCCATCCTGGTCGATGCGCATCGAGCTGTAGTCGCCCCACCGATTCGCGGTACCAGGTTGCGAACCCGATCCTGAAACGAGTAGAACGTCGCCGCCCATTTCGCCAAGAGTGGCATTGACTTCGCGTCCCGCCACAAAGACTGAAGGATAGGTCGGGGTTCCGCCGGGGCAGGTGTCGCCGCAGGACTTGCTGTATCCCAATGCGATATTTCCGACCTTGTCGCGGGTCAGAGAACCCATCCAGCGCCAGACACCGTCGGGAGCGTAGGTACCCTGCTGATAGACCGACAAACTGGTGGGCTGAACCACCGATTGGGGAGCTGTGATTTCCATCCAGCGAATACCGCCTTGCCCGCCGGAAGCAGTTACATCCATGTTGACGAACCAGCGTTGAGCCGCGGGCTGGCCTGGAGCGGCGCCAGCGGCGTCGTTCCAGTAAGCGAAGCGATACATCAAGCGGTCGCCCAGAGAATCGACCATATCGGTGATCCCCTTCTGCGGAACGCAGTCACCGCCGTAATTGCCGTTACATGCGGGAGTGAAGGTTGCGATCGGCAACAATTGCGAGTCGTTGTCGCCCGTGAAGGTGGCTCCCTTGGACCAATCGCTCTCGTCGTTGATGTGCACCGAGTACAAAGACAAGTGCGAGTTGTCGATGTCGCCCAAACTGCCGATGGCAAACTCATCCTGCCCGGATGGGGGTGCGGTCGGGGAATCGCGATCTCCGGGCAACAAGCTGTCTTCGTAGTTAGGTGCATTGTTCGGATATTGGTGGCAAATTTGCTCGGCCGTCTTGTCACCGGCCAGGAGTTTTGCGCTGTTATAGCCGCAGAGAACAGGGCCCACGAAACCGCTGCCGCCAGGGCCAAAGTTATTCCAGGTTTCGAAGTAACCGGTGGGCCAAATGCCCCACTTCGGGTAATCGGGGAATCCGGCATTCAGCACCGGGAATTCATAAAGATAATAGGTACCAGTTGCGTCCGCCGTGGTAGAAACTGCTACGCAAACCCCATAGCTCCCGGCGAAAATATTCTGCGTCAGCAACCAGCGATGAGCCACAACGTCAAATTGGGCGATGATGTCGCCATCATTATTGCTGGCGCAAACCCCGCCAAGGTTTTTCCAAAGCAGGTTGCCCTCGACAGACGCGCCGCAAGTATACGGGGACGTTTTAGAGCATACGGTATAGGAAACGTTAACCCATTGCACGATCTGCGTATCACCGACGGCCATCGTTGTATCGGGCGGAGCATCGGGGACGCTATAGCCGGGGAAACCATTACCGACCCCGAGAATGTTGGCTTCGATCGTGTAAGGCGTTCCAGATGGAGCAAATATCTGCTCGACAGAGTCCATAATCGGGCCAGCGTGCGGCTTAGGGATGCGGCGAACTGGGTTGGCTTCGTGAAAACCGTAGCGCGGTGTGTGCGGCATTTTGGCCAGCTCACTGAAGGGCGCGGACACGGCGAAAGCCTTGGCATGACTGATGACTGTGTTTTCGTCCTGCGCGGCTAGGGGCACGGTGCTAAGACAGAGGACCCCGGCGGCGAGCAATAACGAGGCGAAGCACTTCTGAGACTTCATATTCATAGGGATTTTTTCCTTCTTCCTACCTGAACAGTCTTTAGCTCTTTGTGAGAGCGAGGATGCGGTTTCGCATAGCTTTAGGAGAAAAGCTCGGCGGGGCCGTTGCGAGAAGTACACCACAGACGATCGTCAAACACAACTATTATCTGTAGTACTCATAAGCTTTTTTGTAAAGTTTTGGGGTCGCGCGTCGCACGGCGAAAAAATAGGGACTTACTTCTCTATCCGGTTAAAGGCAGTCTTGGCATGGCAGTCTGTCGTGCTAACATCGCGGCTGTGAATTCGCAAAATCACCAACTCTCTCGATGCGTGAAAAGAGTCTTCGCCTATTCGACAATCGCCTCGCTGATCTGGCTCTGTGCGGCCAGCATTGCCTTCGCCCAACACACTGAAGTCCAAGACGCTGGCAGCGGAAGAAAAACGCAGACTGATTACGACGCGACCAACAAGGTGACGCAACAGCGTACGGTCGACTCCGAGGGCAATGTGCTGGAGAAAGTGGAATACGAATACTTGTCTGGCTACGCCGCACCGCCTCCCACAGTCATTCGTCAAACCACTACGACCTATGCGCCCGATGGAAAGATTCGCGAAACCACACGCCAGACTTTCGATGAGAACACCAACTTCACCGAGGAATTGATTCGGGTTTTCGACGATGCCGGAAAACAGATCGGCGGCCACCTGCTCACTCACGATCCATGGAGCGGCACCTATGCTTGCAAAGACTGGAACGCGCCCGGTCAAGCTTACAAAAGAGTCGAATGTCCGGAAGGCGAAGAGTCATCCGGCGGAGCGGAAACGGTGAAGAAGTTCACTGTGCAAGAAGTGTCGAAAGCATTGTCTGACGCGCGCGCGGCCGAACAACAGCAAAAGGCCAGACCAGGCAGAACTATCGCGACCCCTGCGGCAAGAATGCCGAAGAAGAACGACTTCGGAATCGTACTTCCAGCAAACGCCTCTGCCGGTGAGCGGGTCTCGGGCATTGTCACCGATGACGCAGCCGGCTACGAAGAAATACCCGAGATTCACGTCACCCGACTGGCTGTCCCCGCGGCCATAGGCGATGTCCAAAACCTGTCGGGATGGACTTTGCAAATCGGCTCGGAGCCGACTCAATCCGCCATGGATACAATCACCTTCACCGTTCCGAAAGAGAATTCGGAGCTGAACATTACCCTTCGGCAATCCGGCAATCCCAAACACGAAATCTCGGCCCAGATAAATTTACCCAAATCTCCTAAGAAAGCAATCCCCCGAACCTTCGAGTCGGTCGTCCTATGCCTAAAAAGTCAGCTCTGCATGGTCAGCGGACCTTTCAACGGAGACAGCCACAACACATTCGCCGCGTTCCAGAGTCGTCCGGCGAAGATCGTGGTAGAGACCCAACACTCCGCATTGGTCGCCGTCCCCGAAGAGGTTGAACCCGGCGCGCGCCCGCTGTTTCTATCCCAAGGCAGCAAAGCCGTGGCTCTGCCCCTCGTGGTCGCTGATTTCACCATCAAAGGAAACGGCCGCGAAATCGAAGCGGGGAAAACTCTGATCGTTTCCCCAACCCTCGACGGACCCGCCGACATCCCGGACGAGCTATGGCGCGCGGGCAACTTTCCAGCCGCGAATAGAGATCAGGCCAGAGCACTGGTTCCGGACTTCAAGTTACACCACAAGAATGAAGAAAAGCATGATGATAAAGACTCGCAGGAAAAGGAGAAGGAAGAACAAAATCACACAAGTGGAGGGATTCTGGTCGTCGTAAAGAACGACACACCAGACCAGATATCACTGCGTGGATCGAAGAAACAGATGCTGGTCTTTCACCTAAACCAGGAGTCTTTCAAGATGGGCACCTTCAAGTTCACCGAAGTGGTCGAGGTTCTCAAGCCAGCCAAAGTTAACTTACAAGGTTATACGATTCCATTCCTCGCGCCCGTCCATGGGCAGGAATTCGAGCTAAACGAATCGTCTTCTCAGCCGTGAGTTACTGGTAGTTCATCCGTCACATACCCCCCGCCTGAAAGCTGCTATAAAAAGCTTGTCCCTGTCTTGGGTTGGACTCACCTGGCTTTGAGGTGAGTTGGCATGGCCCGATGGTTGGTGGTGTTTGTGGTCGCGATGAGTGTTGCGACGGTGTGGGCGCAGGACGCTTCCAGCGGGGCGATTCGCGGAACCGTGACCGACGCGCAGGGCGCGGTCATCGCGGGCGCATCCGTCGCCATCGTCAATCTGGCCACCAGCTTCCGTTACAGCGGTGCTTCCGACTCCTCCGGACGTTTCTCCTTCGATCTGCTTCCTCCCGGGGACTATACGGGGCGCGCCGTCGCTCAAGGCATGTCTCCTGAATTGACTCCTAATATTCACGTGACCGTCGGCGGCACTCTCGAAGTCGCGTTTCATCTACGCGTCGCCGGGGCCGAGGAAACCGTCACAGTGTCCGGCGAGCCGCAGTTGGTCGAAACACAGCCTAGCGCCGTGTCCTCGTGGATTGAAGAAAAAGCCATCACCGGGCTGCCGCTGAATGGGCGGCGCTTTACGGACCTCGCACTTCTCACTCCGGGAGTCACACAAGATCCGCGCGGACTCACCAGCGGCTCCAATGGCGACCTCGCCTTCGGCGGCATTCGCGGCTTTCAGTCCAGCTTTCTGGTCGACGGCGGCGACAACAATAACGCCTTCTTCGCCCAAGCCACAGGACGCTATCGTGCGCCCTATCAGTTTTCGAATGAAGTCGTGCAGGAATTTCGCGTCTCTTCAAATACTTACGGCGCAGATCTAGGCCGTTCCGGCGGCGCAGTGATTAACGTCGTGACTAAGTCAGGATCGAATCACCTCCACGGCAGCGACTTCTATTTCGTCCGGGATAGCGCTCTGGCTGCCGCGTATCCTTTCTTGACCACCAAGCCACCCAGCCAGCAGCAACAATTTGGCGGCACCATTGGCGGGCCGCTCAAGCGGAATCGCATCTTCTTCTTTGCCGGATTCGATCAGCACCTCTTTCACATTCCGACCGTGATGCAATTCTTGAACGGCACGTCGACGATCACCCCGGTTGCCGGCACGGGCCCATATTCGCCCGGAGACTACGAAGCCAGCGACCAAGCGCAAGTATTCGCCGCCGCAGCGCAATTGAACCAACTGGCCTTGCAGCCATATCCCGCGAAGCTATTGGGTAACGCTGCATTCGGCAAGCTCGACTTCAATCTGGGCAGCCGCAATACGCTGACCATGCGGATCAACACGTCCCGCTACTACGGGTCCAACAATGTATTCTTCGATCCCGGTAGCCCGATCACGACGTTTTCAGAAAGCGACAACGGATCGGAGAGTGTGGCCACCGAAACTGCATCTCTGGCCCTGTCCTCAAGCTTTACCAGTCGTTTTATCAGCCATTTTCGTGCCCAGTTTACTCATGACTTGCAGCAATCGAGCAGCAATACTTCCCTGCCGCTGACCCGCATCACCGACGAAGTCGATGGCTTTGGACGATCCACTATATTGCCGCGACAAACCCGCGAGCATCGCCTGCACGTGGCAGAAACTTTCAGCGTGGACGGAAGCCGCCATGCCTTCAAGTTCGGGGGAGACGCTCTGCTCACTTGGCTTTACAACTTTTTTCCACGATCGAATGGCGGCGAATACATTTTCGATCCCATCAAGGTAAATCAATTCACTTTCGCTCCAATGGAAGCAGGACTAGAACTCACGCCACTGCGCGCATTTGCGCACGACGTTCCGAAGTATTACATCCAGGATTTTGGCAACGCAGTATCCCACCCCGACAGCAACGAGTATTCCGCATTCGTACAAGACACGATTCGCGTCACCGACCACCTCGCGCTAAGCATCGGCGGACGCTATGACTTGCAGACTTATAGCAAGAAAGGAATGGTGGCGAATCCTCTGTGGCCGGGCACGGGTCTGATGCCGTTCAATCCATACAACTTTGCCCCGCGTGTAGGCTTTGCCTATTCCATCGGCCACGATCGCCCGCTAGTCATGCGAGGCGGCTACGGGCTCTTTTACACTCGCATCCCGCAAATTTATCAGTCCACCGTCGCAACCGATAACGGACTAACCGGCGGCGAACTGTTTCTCGACAACTCAACCTTCGCGGACAATCAAGTATTCCCTCACTACCCTTACGCACTGGTGGATTGCTCTCCGCTGGCGTCTTCATGCACGGCTCCGGCCAGCCTAGAGCAGTACACTCAGGCAACGGTTTCAGCTTTCGCGTCAAACTTTAAGACGCCGCATGTCGAACAAGCCAGCCTGACTATGGAGCGCGAAATGGCCGACCGCCTCGCCGTCGGAGTGTCATACACCTACGTCCACGGCGAAGACTTGATTCGCGCCCGGGATGTAAATCTCCCACCGCCCGTCTACGTTTCTTATCCCGTCTATGACAGCACTGGCACAAATTTCCTGAATGAGTTTTATAGCGAAGCATCGTTCGCGACGATTCAGAATACTTATTCATTTACCTGCCCATATCCGCCGTGCATCAATCCGATCGCGCGGCCCATTCCGCAGCTGGGCTCGGTCGATGTGTTCGAGAGCGCGGCATCGAGTGTATACAACGGAGCGACGCTTTCGATTCATAGAAAAATGACCAACGGAGTCTACTTCCGCTTGGCCTACACCTTCGCCCACGCGGTAGACGATGGGCAGGACGCATTAGTTGCGGGCGTGCCCTCAACCGTACAGAATTCCTATGCGCCTAATGCAGAAAAAGGCAACAGCGTCACCGACCAGCGAAACCGCTTTGTGATGTCCTGGATCACTGAGCCGAAACCCTTCGGACGCGAAGATCCTCTACTCGCAGCGCTGTTCAACGAATGGAAGTGCGCCGGAGTCGTCACCATAGGGAGCGGACGTCCCGAAAGCGTGATGGTCTCTGGCGACCCAAATCAGGATGGCAACGACACCAATGACCGTCTCCCCGGCGCAGCCCGCAATGCCTTCACCGGCCCGGACTACGCCACGACCGACTTGCGCATGACCCGACGATTCTTCCTGGGACAACACTTAAAAATGGAATTGATTGCCGAATCCTTTAACCTGCTCAATCGTGACAACAAAACCGTTAACATCACCGACGAAGGACTCCAAACCAATACCGCGTCATTCATCAAAGAAACAACCGAACTTGGGATCACTTATTATCCCGGCCACTATCAAGTTCCCGCGAACCTGCTGAGGGCGAACAGCGCCTTTGCCCCAAGACAGGTGCAGTTGGGCATGAGGCTTGTCTACTGACCTCGGCGTTCTAGCCGGAAATCCATGTTTGTAATACACTTAATCAGTCCATCCGGACAAGGTTGGGGGTGTAGTACCGTTGGCAGAAATCAGATTGCAAGAGGGCGAATCCTTAGAGAACGCCCTGCGGCGCTTCAAGCGCAAGGTGCAACAGGAAGACATTATCAAGGAGGTTAAGAGGCACTCCTTTTACCTGAAGCCCGGCGAGAAGAAGCGCGTGAAAGAAGCATTGGCGCGCAAGCGCAGCCGTAAGAAGGCGCGTAAAGAAGCCGACTAGCAGGTACTCCAGTAGACAGCCGCCGCACCTGCCCGGTGTGGCGGCTATTTACTTTTGTGAGGCATTTTTCCCGCACGGCAATTTTCTAAAGCAAAAACTCCTCGAATCAATTATTATTCCTCCACTGCAGTAGAGCGATGTTCCGAGCGGATGCTCCGCTCAACAACTGAGGGGGATGCAGGGTCGCCACGGCGCCTGCCCGGTTGAGGTGTGTCTGCCTCATAGGGAGGAGCGGGGCGGCACATTCAGTTGGGAGCATCCTCCATGGAGTTGCAAGACAAGCTGCTGCACTGTGCCAAATGCAACGCTGAATTTCTTTTCACTGCTGGCGAGCAACAATTTTTTCTTGATCGCCAATTCCGCAACCAACCCCGTTACTGCAAGAAGTGCAAGATTGCGAAGAGAGGCGAACATCCTTTTCGTTCAGCCGAACCTGGCCGTCAACCCTCGCAGCAACCAGTTTTCCGCCAAGCCGGAGGGATGAAAGCGGGTGGAACGAACAAGATGGTGACTGCGGTGTACTGCGCCTCCTGCGGGCAAAAAACTACGGTCCCCTTTCGCCCTACGCAAGGGCGGCCCGTACTGTGCCGTGCCTGCTATATGGGCCAGCGAAACGTAGCCTCGGCTTAGGCCTTGTGCGCGGAATCGGCAACGCAAAAGCGTCAGCCAACTCTTCGGTGCACGCCCGGAGAGGCTTCGGCGCGTGAGCGCATTCGCTGGGATGAAGGGGCCACGGCCGATGCCGGCGTCGGGTCTGCTACTTTCGAACTCTGCGCCGCGAGCTTTTGCTGGTGACGGATCAGCACCTCTTCGAGCTGAGCCAGTAACTCGTGCGTCCCGATGGGCTTGACCAGAACCGAATCACTCTCCGTCTCTGTCCATCCGCGCGAATCCGGAGGAAATGCCGTCAGCAAAGCAGTCGCGGGAGTATAAGGTTGCTGACGAGCCATCTCGATGACGCGCAGGCCGGAGTCTTCGCTCTCCATGCGGGCATCGGTGATCACCAGTTCGTAAATGCCAAGGGAAAGCTTTTGCTCCGCCTCCGACGCGGAAGCCGCTGTCGTCACAGAAAAACCATTCAGTTCCAGCACAGCCTTGAGGGTCAGTCGCACGGTTGGATCGTCGTCGACGAGGAGAATTCGGCGCGCCATAATCGTTCCTCGGAAAGGACTGCTTTAGTATAGACCGATGGGCAGTTTCTACGTTCAAAATTTCGGATGCCGCGCCACCCAGTCCGACGGTGCTGCCATCGAACGCCAGTTTCGCGAGCGCGGCTGGGAATTGTGCGCCAGCAGTGCCGACGCCGAGGTGGTCGTGCTGAACACGTGCACCGTAACCGCCGCCGCAGATCAGGACGCTCGGGCCACAATCCGCCGAATTTCACGCAAGAATCCGGACTGCAAAATTGTCGTCACGGGATGCTACGCCCAACGCGCTCCAGAAGAAATTGCTGCACTGCCCGGTGTCTCGCAAGTCATTGGCAACTCGAACAAGCTCGATCTCGTCGATCTGTTACTAAACAATCGCCCCCAAGCCGCCGCGGGCGGGAGTTCGCACTTTGTCCACATATCGGAATTGGGCACCGCGACCACCGCCCCTATTTTCGTCTCCGACATTTTCGCGCACACCGAACTGCTCGCCGCCCCGGTATTCGACGTCATCCACGAACGTACTCGGCCCAATCTCAAAGTGCAGGACGGCTGTGACAATCGGTGCTCGTTTTGCGTGATCCCTTTTGTCCGTGGCCAAAGCCGTTCCCTTCCCCTGTCGCGAATCTTTAATGAAGTCAATCAGCTGGTGGAAGCGGGCTATCGCGAGGTCGTAATCTCGGGTATCAATCTAGGACGATGGGGGCGCGACTTTTCCGAAAAGACACTTCGCTTCGAGGCTCTGGTGCAAGCGATCATCACGGAAACAAGTTTAGAAAAGCTCCGCATCAGCTCCGTCGAACCAATGGACTGGAGTCAAGAATTGATCGACCTCGTCGCGTCATCGCCGCGAATCGCGAAGCACGCGCACGTTCCGCTGCAATCCGGCAGCGACCGGATCTTGCGCGCCATGCATCGCAAGTATCGTCCCTGGCATTATCGCCAGAAAATCGAAACGATTCGCGCCGCCATGCCCGTTGCCGCCATCGGCGCCGATGTCATGACCGGATTCCCCGGCGAAACCGACGCCGATTTCCAAGAAACACGACAGCTGATCGAAGACCTGACACTCACCTACTTGCACGTCTTCACTTATTCGCCCCGACCGGGCACCCCAGCCGCCACGATGAAGCAGCAAGTCCCAGTGCAAGTGGCCAGAGAGAGAACGCGAATTCTGCGTGACCTAGGTGAAGAAAAAAAACTCAATTTCCAGAAACAATTTATTGGCCGCACGTTGGATGCAATCACGCTGCACGCGAGTCATCCCGACTACACGGAATGTCTCACTGACAACTTCCAAAAGCTCAAGCTACGTGGAAAACACGAACCGAATCAGTGGAAGGAATGTCGCATAAGAGCAATCGACGATGGACACCTACTGGGATCGCCGACGTTCGCCCTGAAACCCTGAGTCTTCCGGAATTCGACTTCGAGACGAGACATCCTAGAACGGAATATCTTCGTCGCTGATCGGCCCGGAGTTGACATGCTCAGGCTCGGGACCGCGCTGGTCGAAATTGTTATTGCCAGCTGACGCTCCGCCGCCAGCGCCCTCGCCTCGCCCTCCCAGCAGAACGAGATCGTTCACCACAATGTGCGTCATGTACTTCTTCTGACCTGTCGTTTTATCGTCCCACGAATCGGTCTTCAAGCTGCCTTCGATATAGACCTTGCTGCCCTTCTTGACGTATTCGCCGACAATTTCCGCAGTGCGCGACCACGCCGTGATGTTGTGCCACTCGGTGCGATCCTGCCACTGGCCTTCTTTATCCTTGAAGCGCTCGTTGGTCGCCAAGGTGAACTTGGCCACAGGCGTACCCTGCGGGGTGTGTTTCACCTCGGGATCCTTCCCTAGATTGCCAATCAAAATAACTTTGTTAACGCTCTTTCCCGCCATGAATGCTCCTTCCGTTCGCGCGTGATGAACAAGATCGATTTCCGAAAATGACCCGCGCGGATGCCAGTGTTATGGAAACTTTAGTTGCCCACTATAACAGAAAGCGTGATCAGGCAACTGTGATGCGCGAACCTGTGCGTTCGCACAACACTACGCCACCAGCGCTGCCCGGTCTCCCGCCGTCACCCGCTCCGCCGATCGCACTGCAACATGCCGCCAAACCTGCACTGTCAGAATGTAAGTCGTCGCCAGCAGCAACGCTCCCGTCGCAACATGCGCTACGGTTGACGCAATCATGGGCAACTCAGGCTGCGGAGCGTCCGCTCCCCAGACGATCCGCGTGAGAAACGCAAGAAATCCTAAACACAACTGAATGCTCACCAAAAACAAAATCGCCACCGCCGGCCGCCGCACCGCCTGATTGTCGCCATATTGCGACAGCGCCCGAACGCATGTCCAGGTAAGAATCAGCGCGACCAACGGTGCATTGACCACGTGCGCCACCCAACTCATGCCGTGATGGCGAAACATAGCGCCCAAAATCAATTGGGTGTAAAGAGCCGCCAGCGATAGCAGTGCGAGATGAAAGAGCTGCGGCGCGCGCGTGTCCGTCGCAGGCGGCGCAGAATCCTCGACCCACTTGCGGCCGGTAAACATCGCGATGCAGCAAGTCAGGCAGAAAAATGTCTGGCCCAACGCAGCATGAGCCGATGAAACCAGCGGCGGCAAAAAGAAAAGTACTGTCATCCCGCCGAGAAAGCCCTGCAGGATAACCGTTCCCAATGCCGCCAAAGCCAGATTTCGCATCCAGCGGCGGCTCTCGGAACGCCAGGTCCAGACCGCAAGCACAATGGTCAGCAGTCCGATGAACTCGGCAATCATGCGATGCGAGTGCTCGTAGCGAATGCCGCCCACCCACGGCGGAAGCTTGTAAAAAGAGTTGTAAGAAGTCGGCCAGTCCGGGACAGAAAGTCCGGCATCATTGCTGGTAACCAGCGCTCCAGCAACAATCAGAAAAAACGTAGCGGCAGCAAGAATGACTGCAAAACGATGCAAGGCAGGACGGTATTCAGCGGCAGTGCGAGCCATAATCGGAACTCCTAAAACTCTTTATTCTAAAGCATTCGGCCGATTCGAGCCCGTGCTGTCACTCTCCCATCTTCCTATACTTTCCGCGAAACCAAATCAGCGGCTCACCCTCCCGCAGCACCACTTCTTCCACTTCCGCGATGAAAATGGTGTGATCGCCCGCCTCATAGGTGGTTTGTAACCGACACTCAAGATACGCAATCGCCTCATCGAGAATCGGCGTTCCATGTTGCGTATGGCTGAATCGCGCTCCGGCTTCGGCTTCTGCTCGGTCGTGAGTCAACGATGGCGTCCGCGCCGGATCGGCATAATACTTCGAGATCGCAGTCTGGCTCTCGGCCAGTACATTTATCCCGAAGCGCTTCCGCGCATGCAGGTGCGCATGCGTGCGAGCATCATGGTCGACGCAGACCAGCACGAGCGGCGGATCGAGCGACACCGAAGTGAACGCGTTGGCGGTCATACCTTCAATCTTGCTGGCCTCTCCCGGACTCTCGTGGCTGACCGTGATGATCGTCACTCCGGTGGCAAACGCGCCCAAAGCACGGCGAAATTCTGCGGATGAAATGCCCATCGGACTCTGAGTATGGCGATAGCCGTTCGCCCCCGTCAACTTCTGCCATACAATCGGTAGCGATGGGGAGTCCAACGGCAGAATTGGCGGTTGAGTTCCGCGACGTTTCCTTTCGTCATGCTTCCTCGCGAAACGAACCCGCGCAAAGCGAAGCGATCCTTTCCGGCCTCACCTTCTCCGTCCGTCAAGGCGAGACATTAGTTCTACTGGGACGGAGTGGCTCCGGCAAAACGACGACCCTCAAGCTGATCAACCAACTGCTCACCTCAACTGGAGGTGAAATTCTTGTCCAAGGCAAGCCCCTCAATGACTGGGACATCATCCAGCTGCGCCGTTCCATCGGATATGCCATTCAGGAGGTCGGCCTCTTTCCGCATTTCACCGTGGAGCGAAACATCACGCTGGTTCCGCATCTCGAAGACTGGCCAAAGGAACGAATCGAACCGCGGCTTCGCGAGCTGATGCATCTTGTCGGACTCGACGAAGATCTGCGCAAACGCTATCCCCGAGAACTTTCAGGAGGCCAACGACAGCGTGTAGGAGTCGCACGAGCACTCGCCGCCGATCCACCGATCTTACTGATGGATGAACCTTTCGGCGCCCTCGACCCCATCACAAGACTCGAATTGCAACGTGAGTTCCTGGCGCTGCAAAAGAAACTACAGAAGACCGTCGTTTTCGTGACTCACGATCTGCGCGAAGCGCTGATGCTAGGCTCACGGATTGGCCTAATGGAAGCCGGAGAGCTCATGAGCATCTCTTCCGTTGATCAATTCAAACACTCGCAAGAACCGCTCGTTCGCCAATACTTCGAGGCCTTCGAGGGAATCGTATGAACACTCTTCATTTCTTCCTCGAGAACCGCGCCCAGATTGGCGAGCTCACGCTGGAGCACATCTGGCTGGCTGGATTCTCAACGCTGATCGCCGTGATGATCGGAGTCCCACTGGGAATCTTAATCACGCGCTGGCCCGCCGCAGCGAAGTCCGTCATCGGCAGCGCAAATATAATCCAAACGATTCCGAGCCTGGCGTTGTTTGGATTCCTTTTACCCGCGCCCTGGATTGGAGCACGCGCCGACCGTCTCGCCATTCTGGCTCTTGCGCTTTATGCCTTGCTGCCGCTAATCCGCAACACGTATGCCGGCATAAAGAGCGTCGATCCCGCAGTGCTCGAAGCCGGACGCGGAATGGGCATGACCGACCGTCAGATTCTGTGGCAAATCGAATTGCCATTAGCAACCGGCGTAATCCTTGCCGGCATTCGCATCGCATTAGTCCTTTCTATTGGACTCGCCACAATCGCCGCCGCCATCGGCGCAGGTGGCCTCGGCGAATTCATCTTTCGCGGATTAGCCATGGTCGACAATTCCGTCATCCTCGCCGGAGCCATTCCCGCCGCGCTGTTGGCTCTCATCGCCGATTTCTGCCTCGGCTGGCTGGAGCGCAAACTAAGCCCTGGATGAAAGTCTTTGTCTGATTTGAGCAAAGCGCCGCCTAACGCCCAAGTCGCCCGATAAATACTCCGAAAGGCGAAAGCGTAATCTTATCGCCCGCCGAAGAACTCTGCTCCGTCGCCGCTAACTTCGTGGCCGAAGAATACTTGCTCTGCGCGAAACTGACTTTCTGCGTCGTTCCCGACATATTCAAAGCCACCACGACCGCCTCATCCTTATATATGCGCAGATACGACAGCACATTTGCGTTGTCTTCGTTGATCGGCACATAACTGCCGTCCAACAGCGCGCGATTGGAGTGCCGCAACTTCAGCACGGCTTCGTAAAACTTCAGAATCGACTGCGGATCTTTCTCTTCATCGGCCACGTTATAGGTCTTATACGTCGAAGGAACCGGCAGCCACGGCGTCGCCGTCGAGAATCCGGCATTCACGCTTTCATCCCACTGCATCGGAGTCCGCTCGCCATCGCGGCCTTTTTCCTGCGGCCATCCTTTCACCCCAATCGGATCTTTCACATCTTCTTTCCGCGTCGGAGGCGTCGTCTTCATGCCAATCTCTTCGCCGTAGTACATAATGGGCGTCCCGCGCAGCGTCAGATACAGCGCTGCCATCAGCTTGGCGATCTGATCGTTGTGGACGCTGTCGCCGTAGCGATCATACGAACGGGCCCGATCGTGATTGCCAATCACAAACGCCGGCCAGCCCGACGACGCATTCACCGCCGCGATCTGTTTGCGAAACTCCGCCGGAGACAGCTTGTCGATCATGCCAAACATGAAATCCATGGGCAGCTGCACTTCGTTGTTTCCCGCGCCGTAATAGCGATTCAACTCGGCAATATCCGAGGTGTAAGCTTCGCCAATCAGCACCGCGTTATATTGATCGGCCACCTGGCGCAACCCGCGCAACACATCATGCACTTCGGGCAGCTTGGTGTTGTATTTGTCCTGCTCGAAGGGATCGCCGAATGCATTCTTTCCCGGCTGCGTCACCGGATTATCAGTCAATGCCGGATCTTCAAACAGCGTCTCGACCGCGTCCAGGCGAAAGCCCGATACGCCGCGCTTATACCACCACCGCGTCACATCGAACATCGCATCCTTCACCGCAGGATTGCGCCAATTCAAATCCGGCTGCTGCGGATAAAAATAATGGTAGTAATACTGACCCGTCGTCGCGTCGAATTTCCACGCCGATCCGCCAAACAACGAGACCCAATTATTCGGAGGCTGCTGCGGCCGTTTGCCATCGCGCCAAATGTACCAATCGCGATGCGCCGCCGTTCGCGACGACTTCGAATCCAGAAACCAGGGATGCTGGTCAGAGGTATGATTCACCACGAAATCGAGCACGATCCGTATGCCGCGCTTCTTCGCTTCGCTGGCCAGGTTGTCGAAGTCGGCCAGCGTGCCATACATGGGATCGATATTTTCGTAATCCGAAACGTCGTAGCCGAAATCAACCTGCGGCGAAGGAAAACAAGGCGAAATCCAAATCGCGTCCACGCCCAGCTCTTTCAGATAATCAAGCTTCGAAGTGATCCCGCGCAGGTCGCCCACACCATCGCCATTCGAATCCTCAAAGCTCCGCGGATAGAGCTCATAAAACACAGCATGCTGCCACCACTGATGGCCTTCAGCATCAATGGCAGTTTTCGCGGACTGACCGAATGTAGCGAGAGCAGAGCAAATAATCGCCGCGATGAGCAGACACTTAAACTTCATGAGACGCCTCCGATACCGATAGGAAGTCTAACGCATCGGAGGAGTAGCGGCGCGCGGTCGAAGGGTAACGATTAAAAAAGAAAAGACGGGTGCGCCATTTCTCGCGTTCGTTGCGAGAAGTGGGAACCGGAAAAGCCAGCGCGAAGAATTAATTTTTTTTCGGGAGAGATCGCCCCCCCCCTCCCCCCTGCCTTTATTTGAAAATCTTTTAAGTCAGTGACTTACGAGGGGATCGGATTTAAAAATCTTTGGAATGAATCACTTGCGGAGGCGCTTTCTTTAAAAATCTTTGTTGTCAACGACTTGGAAGAATCGTTCTTTCCGAAGCTGATTGACGAAGAAAGCATACTTCCAGTGTTCGCAGGTTCAGGGAAGAGTGTCAAGGAAATAATGCGAAATCGCCAATAAAGATGCGGGTGCGGCCCGTTTTGGGAATTGGGGGGATGATCAAGCGAGCACAGCGCGGGGCGGTTTCTGATGTCCCCGCATAGCCTTGGTTCGCGATTTGCCGTGTATACTCTCTGCGTGAAACGAGACACGCCGGAAATGCTCGGAGAGAAAATGACTGAACTGGACCAGGTGCAGGTTAGAGTTCGAAGGCTGGAGTTGGCCAACGCAAGACTAAGCGTCCTTCTCACGCTCGTCGTGCTGGTGACGACCGCAATTGTGCTGATGGGTAGTACGGGGCCGCAGAAATCGGTGCTTGAGGCACAGCAATTTGTCCTGAAGGACTCGGCTGGTCAGGAGCGCGGCTCTTTGTTCGCGACCGAGAGTTCCTGGGGTCTAGTCCTTTACAACCGCGATTCATCGAAGGCAGCGGCTTTCTTCGTTTCCGACAACGGAAACTCTGCGATGCTCAATGACCGAAAGGGCAACTCCAGGATCATGGCGTATGCGAATGATAAGGAAAGCAATTTAGCCATGTTCGATGTGGATACTCACCAAACGAAAGTTGAGGTGAAAAACAATCCCGAAGGGGCGGCTATAGCCTTCCGGGACGGCAACGGAGTAGACCGCATCGGAATGGGATTGTCTTCAGCGGGCGGGGTCGTGACGATAAATGACGCCAACTCGACAACGCGTACAGTGCTCGATGCGAATCTCGGGTTAGCCACTTTCGACCCGAAGGGTTCATTCGTTTGGGGAGCAGGCTTCGATCGATTCAGCAAAGAGGAGCAACAGGCAATGCGGAAAGTCATCGAGGATTCGATGCGAGGAGCAGGTGCACCAAAGATCCCGTGAGGCCGAGGTAAGGCGATGACGATCTGTGCTGCGGCCTTAGCCGCAAAGTCGAGGGCCATAGTCTGCGTTGCGGACAAAGCGATTTCCTATGGCGACGTTGTGTCGTGGGAGTCGGACGTTACTAAAATCGTCCCGCTTGCGCACCCTGGTTTGTCTCGCAATGATGTCGGGCGATGAGGAGGGTACATCGAGGGTTTTAGCGGCTCTAGACGCGGTTGAGAGTCTCGGCAACACAAAAGCCGAGATCAAGAAAAAGTGTGAGGAGATTTATATCGAGTGCGTTAACGAACTCATTGAGCAGAAGTTTATTAAACCTCGCCTCCTAACCAGACAAATTTACGAGAACGCTATTCAAAAAGAGCAAGTCAACTCGGTTATCCAAGGCATCGCCGCTGAGATCAACAGGTACGACATCAACTGCGACTTCATCCTGTCTGGTTTTGACTCCAAAAAGCGCCCATTCATACTGACCTTAACCGCACCCGATGGAACGGTCACAGACATGACTTCGACTGGATTCGCTGCCATCGGAAGTGGCTTTGCGTACGCGCAATCGCGCCTATTATTTCTGGCCCATAAACGAGAGGACGACCTTGACAAGGCGATGTATGACGTATTCGATGCTAAAGCGAGCGCGGAGATGTCACCCACAGTCGGCACGGATTCGGATTCCGTGATCGTTTATCTCGGCAAGCAAGGAGAAATCAAGGTAAAGATTGTCGAAGAGCACATTAGCGAACTGATAGAGCGAGTTTGGTTTGACAAGGCGGCTTTGTCTCCGTACGAAACACGAAGCGACGATCAGCCGGAGCAGCCGCCGAAGAAGTGGAAACAGATGTTAAGAAAATATGCGGCCGACCTCCTCGGAGGGGAACCTTAACAGCGAACGTCGTTGCAGTTGCCGCCTACCCACCGAAGTACTTGACTGACATGCTCTAATAACTGTAAGGGGAATTTCATGGATCAATGTGAAAGAACGTCTTCGGAAATCGCAAAACTTGCTGGTCGCCAGATGCATTCTCGAAATAAGACGCAGCGTAGAGTTGCAGCCTCCGCCTTGAGGGCGCGTAAGCGAACTGTGAAACGTTCCTCCGGGAAGCGTTCGTAGCCCGCTTCGCTTTTCAGCTTAGCCACGGCGGCTGAAGCCGGGGCTTTTTGCGGGCGGTATCGTGGCGCTGAAGCGCCACGCTTCCACGGGGGGTGCTGGATGAATCGCGGGATTCTACGTTCGCGTTGGCGGGAT
>Ga0302320_10001369_pt1 | contig 58650 bp, 62 predicted proteins | sample Bog_T0_3_FD_202130 | JGI IMG/M metagenome (GOLD analysis project Ga0302320, IMG submission 202130) | Peat permafrost microbial communities from Stordalen Mire near Abisko, Sweden - Bog_T0_3 | ecosystem: Environmental > Terrestrial > Soil > Wetlands > Peat | place: Sweden: Abisko, Stordalen Mire... | reverse complement strand
TCGCATCGGCCTTGTTCCGCGCAGCGACCAGTTCACGGAATTTCTTGTCCTCCTCGGCATGCGCCTCGGCGTCCGAGACCATGCGCTTGATCTCCGATTCGGACAGGCCGCTCGAGGCCTTGATCACAATGCGCTGTTCCTTGCCGGTCTTCACGTCCTTGGCCGAAACGTTCAGGATGCCGTTGGCGTCGATGTCGAAGGCGACCTCGATCTGCGGCAGACCGCGCGGCGCAGCCGGAATGTCCGTCAAATCGAAGCGTCCCAGCGACTTGTTGTCCGAGGCCCGATCCCGCTCGCCCTGCAGCACGTGGATGGTGACGCCGGTCTGATTGTCGTCGGCGGTCGAGAACGTCTGGGCCGCCTTGGTCGGAATGGTGGTGTTTTTTTCGATCACCTTGGTCATCACGCCGCCCAGGGTTTCGATTCCCAGCGACAGCGGCGTCACGTCAAGCAGCAGCACGTCCTTGACGTCGCCGGACAGCACGCCGCCCTGGATGGCCGCACCGACCGCGACCGCCTCATCGGGGTTGACGTCCTTGCGCGGCTCCTTGCCGAACAGATCCTTGACGGCCTTTTGGACCAGCGGCATGCGGGTCTGGCCGCCGACCAGGATGACCTCGCCCACGTCCTTCATGGACAAGCCCGCATCCTTGAGGGCGATACGGCACGGTTCGATGGTCTTCTGCACCAGATCCTCGACCAGCGATTCGAGCTTGGCGCGGGTGAGCTTCATGTTCAGATGCTTCGGGCCGGCCGCATCCGCCGTGATGTACGGCAGATTGATCTCGGTCTGCTGACTCGAGGACAGCTCGATCTTGGCCTTCTCCGCGGCCTCCTTCAGGCGCTGCATGGCCAGCGGATCGCGGCGCACGTCGATGCCGCTCTCCTTCTTGAACTCGTCGGCGAGATAATTGATGACGCGCAGGTCGAAGTCCTCGCCGCCGAGGAAGGTGTCGCCGTTGGTGGACAGCACTTCGAACTGCCGTTCGCCGTCGACTTCGGCGATTTCGATCACCGACACATCGAAGGTGCCGCCGCCGAGGTCATAAACGGCGATCTTGCGGTCCCCGCCGTCCTTGTCGAGACCGTAGGCGAGCGCCGCCGCCGTGGGCTCGTTGATGATGCGCTTGACGTTCAACCCGGCGATGCGGCCGGCGTCCTTGGTCGCCTGGCGCTGTGAATCGTTGAAATACGCAGGTACCGTGATCACCGCTTCGGTGACGGGCTCGCCCAGGTAATCCTCGGCCGTCTTCTTCATTTTCATCAGGACGCGCGCAGACACCTCGGGGGGGGCCATTTTCTTGCCCTGCGCCTCGACCCATGCATCGCCGTTGTCTGCCTTCAGGATCTTGTAGGACACCATGCTCATGTCCTTCTTGACCACATCGTCCGTGAACTTGCGGCCGATCAGGCGTTTCACCGCCGCGACCGTGTTGGCCGGATTGGTCACGGCCTGGCGCTTGGCGGATTGACCGACCAACACCTCGCCGTCCTTGGTAAAGGCGACGATGGACGGCGTCGTGCGGTCGCCCTCGCTGTTCTCGATGACCTTCGGCTTGCCGCCTTCCATGATGGCGACGCAGGAGTTGGTCGTTCCGAGATCGATGCCGATGATCTTGCCCATGATTGAAACCCTCTGAATTCGTTACCAGTGACGGCTAAGTGGGGGAAATCCCGGAATTTTCAATTGCCGCCCGGCGCACGGCTGACGATCACCCGCGCCGGACGCAACAGCCGGCCGTTCAGGGAATAGCCTTTTTGGATGACCGTGATGACCGAATTCGGCGGATGATCGGCGCTGTCCTGCGCCACCATGGCCTCGTGCAGTGCCGGATCGAAGGCCTGGCCGGCCGGATCGATGATCTTGATGCCCGCCTTGTCGAAAGCCCGGTGCAACTGCCGCAGAGTGGCCTCTGCGCCCTCCAGCAGGGCCGGCCCCGGATTGGCCGCCCCGGCGGCGATGCCCGCCTCCAGCGAATCGCCCACCGTCACCAATTCCTGTGCGAAACGCTCGATGGCGAACTTGCGGGCGTTCTCCACTTCGCGCTCACTGCGCTTGCGGAAATTCTCCATTTCCGCCGACACGCGCAGGTAGCTGTTCCAATTCTCCTTGGCTTCGGCCTTGGCGGCCGCCAGAGCCTGGCCGCCGGGCTCGCTTCCGGCATCCGCCGCTGCGCCCTGCTCCGTCCCCTGCGGGCCGCCGTTTTCCGCGCGGTTGAATTCATTCACTATGGCTATCCCCTCGAAACTGGAAGCCTCAAAATGGGGCCTATTTGCGCGCGTTCAAGGCCGAGCCCAGCAGTTTTGCCGTGACGTCGACGATGGGAATGACGCGCTCGTAAGCCATCCGGGTCGGACCGATGATCCCCAGGACCCCCACGATCTGATTGTCCTGCATGTAGGGCGCCGTCACCACGCTGATGTCGTCCAGAATGCGGTATCCGGACTCCCGGCCTATGAAAATCTGAATCCCGTCGGCGCGCAGGCAATTGTCGAGCAGGCGCAGGATGTCGTGCTTCTCGTTGAACGCCTCGAACAGCCGCCGCAGCCGGTCGACGTTGGACAACTCGGCGAAGCCCATGAGGTTCGTCTCCCCCGCGATCACGTACTCGACGCGCTCATCCGGCTTTTTGTCGAATACCTTCTGGGCCACTTGGATGGCGTCCAGCATGAGCTGGTTCATGTGCTGGCGGGCGTCCTGCAGCTGTGCAACGAGTTGCGCGCGCACGGCGGGCAGCGAGCGCCCCGCGAAGGCCTCGTTCAGGTAGTTCGCGGCGCGCTTGAGCTCATCTGGCGAGTAATACCGGTCGAGCTGCACCACCTTGTTCTGCACCTCGCTGTTGTCCATCACCATGATGGCGAGCGCGCGATTCTCCGACAGCGACACGAACTCGATCTGCGCCAGGGCGACATGGGCCGGATTCGGCAGCGTCACCAGGCCTGCCATGTGGGTGACGTTGGACAGCATCTTCGACGCCGACTGCACCAGCGAGCGGCCGCTCGGTGCATCGCCGCCGAGACGCCGCTCGATGTCCTCGATTTCCTCGTGATCGAGCGGCTTGAGCTTGAGCAGGGTGTCCACGAACAGCCGGTAACCCTTGTCGGTGGGAATGCGTCCGGCCGAGGTATGCGGCGACGCCACGAAGCCGAGGGCCTCGAGGTCCGCCATGACGTTTCGAATGGTCGCCGCCGACAGGCTCAGGCCGGAATCGCGCGACAGGGTGCGCGATCCCACCGGCTGGCCCTCACGGATGTAATTCTCGATCAGGGCCTTGAGCAACAGCTGGGCCCGCTCGTTCAATACCTCGTCGCTTCCTTCTGTCATAGTACGTGCCATAAGACCACAATTTCAGGGAGTGACCAATTCGTCACCATCATGCTACAACGAGTGCCGGCCATGCCTCACCCTTTTAATTCCGTCGCCCTCGTCGGCAACGCCAGGGACCTGCGCGTGGCCGAGTGCATGCTGAGCCTGGTGGGCCACCTGGCGGGCCGCGGGATTCGCACCCTGGTCGACAGCGGCATCGGCTTGAGCTTCCCGGCGGACAGCGTGGAGCGCTGCCCCGAGCGCAGCTTCGTCGACCGCGCCGACCTCATCATCGCCATCGGCGGCGACGGCACCCTGCTGTACGCCACCGGTCTGGTCGCCGGGCACCCGGTACCGCTACTCGGCATCAATCGCGGCCGGCTGGGCTTCCTGACCGACGTCAGCTCGAATTCCATGCTGGAGGACGTCGATACCGTACTCGCCGGCCGCTTTACGGAGGACCGGCGCTCGCTGCTGGCGGCGCGCCTGGAACATGCGGGGGCGCCGCCGGTGCGGGCGCTTGCCCTGAATGACGTCGTGGTCAACAAATGGGAGACCGGCCGCATGCTGGACTTCGAAACCTCCATCAACGGCCGTTTCGTCAATTCCCACGGCGGGGACGGCATGGTGATCGCCACCGCCACCGGCTCGACGGCCTATGCCCTGTCCTGCGGCGGGCCCATCCTCGAGCCGGACCTGGAAGCCTGGGTTCTCGCACCCATCAGCCCGCACACGCTGAGCGATCGGCCCATCGTGGTGCGGGCCGGCAGCCGGGTGCAGCTGCGGATGTCCGATCGCGTCGAGTCGCGCGCGCAGGTCACCTGCGACGGCGCCGCCATCGGCAGTCTGGAAACGGGGGACAATCTGTTCGTGGAGTCCGCCGATGCCAGCATTACCCTGCTGCATCCGCCGGGCTACGACTATTTCCGGCTGCTGCGCTCCAAGCTGCACTGGGGCCGCGGCGGGTACGGCAGCTAGATGCTGAGCCACCTGCAATTGCGGGATTTCGTCCTGGTGGATCATGCGGAGCTTGAATTCGCGGCCGGGCTCACCGCCCTGACCGGGGAGACCGGCGCCGGCAAATCCATCGTGGTCGACGCGCTGGCGCTGATCGCCGGCGGTCGCGCCGCCGCCGACATCGTGCGCCAGGGCGCCGAGCGCGCCGAGGTGGCCGCGAGTTTTGCCGCCATTCCGCCGGCGGCCGCCGCGTGGCTGGAGGCCCAGGCGATCGAGCACCACGGTGAAATCCTGGTGCGCCGCGTGATCGGCGGCGACGGACGCTCCCGCGCCTACCTGAACGGCCAGATGGTGCCGCTGCAGTCGCTGCGCGAATTCGCCGATTTCGTGATCGAGATCCACGGCCAGCAGGAGTTCCAGCACCTCGTCAAACGCAGCGCGCAGCGCGAGCTGCTGGATGAAAACCTGGACGACGCGGCACTCACCCGCGCCGTGGCCGACGTGCATGAGCGCTACCGCAGCTGCCGCCGCGAATTCGAGGCGCTCAAATCAGCGGCCGAGAATCGCGGCGCCCGCCTCGACCTGTTGCGTTACCAGGTCGCCGAACTCGCGGCCGAGGTCACCACCGTTCCCGCAATCGAGGCGCTGTTCATCGAGCGCCAGCGCGTTGCCAACCGTGGCCGTCTGGCCGAGGCGGCGCGCACAGCCCTCAACGCCGTGTATGAATCGGACGGCGACGACGCGCATGGCCTGCTGGCCAGGGCGCAGGCGTCGCTGCGCAATGCAGGGGATGCCGATCCGACGCTGGCGCAGGCCGGTCAATTCCTCGCCGATGCGGCCGTCCAGGTACGCGAAGCCGCCGACACCCTGCGCCGCTATCTGGAGGCGCTCGACGTCGATCCCGCGCGCCAGGAGGACCTGGAGCGGCGCGCGGCCGCGCTCGAGACCCTGGCGCGCAAGCACCGGCTGGGCGCACTCGAGCTGCCGGCGCAACGGGCGCGCCTCGAGGCCGAATTGCAGGTGCTGGAGAACACCGGGCAGAACCTCGCGGATCTACAAGCGCGCCTGGACGCACTGGCCCGCGAATACCGTGCGGCGGCGGCGCGTTTGGGCAAGGCGCGCCGTGCGGCGGCGTCTGAATTGGGCCGGCAGATCACCGCCCTGATGCAGACCCTCGGCATGTCGGGGGGCCGGTTCGAGGTGGCGGTGACGGCCGGCGAGGAGGAATTCAGCGCACACGGCGCCGATGATGTCGAGTTTTTGGTGAGCGCCAACCCGGGTCAGCCGCCAAAGAGCCTCGCCAAGGTCGCCTCGGGCGGCGAGCTGTCGCGCATCAGCCTCGCCGTGCAGGTGGCCGCGGCATCGCGGGCCTCTCCCGTGTGCATGGTATTCGATGAGGTAGACAGCGGCATCGGCGGCGCGATCGCGGAGATCGTCGGCCGGCAACTGCGGGCCCTCGGCGGGCACGCGCAGGTGCTGTGTGTCACCCACCTGCCGCAGGTGGCCAGCCAGGCTCACGCGCAGTTTCGGGTCACCAAGCTGAGCGACGGCAAGATCACGCGCACCGCGGTCAAACGCCTGACCGCCGCCGAGCGCGTCGACGAAATCGCCCGCATGTCCGGCGGCATCGACATCACCGAGCAGGCGCGCGCGCACGCCCGCGAGATGCTCGCGCGGGCCGAATCGCCAGCGGGCGGAAAAAAGAGGTCCACGCGCGGAGCGCACCCCTAGCCGGAGCGGCGCACACCAGGTGCCGGCGCGCGCCTCAGGCGCCCCTTTGGATCAGCGGGCGCGCTTCTGGTACGGGCAATTGGCCTTGCGGCAATGGCCGTACAGAATCAGCGAATGATCGCTGATCTCGAACCCGAGGCGCTTGGCCACCGCCTGCTGGCGCTCCTCGATGCCGCCGTCCATGAACTCCTCGACGCGGCCACAGTCGATGCAGACGATGTGATCATGATGCGCACCCTGATTGAGCTCGAAAACGGCCATGCCGCCCTCGAAATGATGGCGGGTCACGAGTCCCGCCGCCTCGAACTGGGTCAGCACCCGGTAGACGGTGGCGAGGCCGATGTCCTCGTTCGACACCAGCAGCTTCTTGTAGATGTCCTCGGCGCTCATGTGTCGCGCTGAACCGTCGGCGAGAATGTCCAGGATCTTCAGCCGCGGCAGGGTGACCTTCAGTCCCGCGCTGCGCAGATCCTTGCTCTCGCTGGTCGTCGTCGTTTTCAGGCGCTGCGGCATGCGCTGCCTTCCGGTATGATGAGAAACCGATTATCAATCATTTGACGGTTGCGCACCACCTTGACGATATTCAATGCCCGCTCGATTGCCGTGCTCTGCGGAACCCTCGGCATGGCAGCGCTGACCCCCGCCTGCGTGTACCGCATCAACATCCAGCAGGGCAATTTTCTCGATCAGGCGGCGGTCGACCAGGTCAAGGCCGGCATGACCCGCAGTCAGGTGCGCTATCTGCTCGGCACACCGATGGTGGCCGACAGCTTCAACAAGGAGCGTTGGGATTACATCTACTACCTCAAGAAAGGCCGCAACAGCCACGTCGACTCGCGCCGCGTCACCGTGTATTTCGACGGCGACAAGGTCGCGAAACTCGACAAGCCGACGGATGCCGAGGCCGCCGCACAGGCCGCCTCGGCCAAACAGATCAAGCCCGGTAGGAGCTTCTAGGCCCGCCTTGCGCCGGCCAAGCGCCCGCGGCGCGCGCGCTTGGCATCCACCGCCGGACCGCGGTAGATCTCCAGCCGATCGCCCGCCTTCAGGAGCTGCTCGGGCCGCGCCAGCCGGCCGAACACGCCGACCGTGCAATTCGCCGGATCCAGGGCGGTGAATTCCGGATCGGCCGCCGCCAACCGCAGCGCATCGGCGACCGTCGCCGGCTGCTCCAGCCGATACGACTTCACGGTGACCTGCTGCGGACCGGCATGCACGATCTCGATCTTCAGTCCGGCGGCCGCCTCAGCCATAGATCTTGCGCGCGCGCGCGACGAATGCATCGACGAGGGTGCCGCATAGCGACTGGAATACCGTGCTGAAGGCGGCCGCGGTGAGCGCGTTCCTGAACTCGAACTCCACGCGGAAGCCGACCCGCGCACCCTGCCCGCCGAGCGGATCGAATTTCCAGCGGCCGGTGAGGGATCGGAACGGTCCCTCGACCAGGCGCATCATGATCTCGGCGTCGCATTGCAGCGTGTTGCGAGTGGTGAATTCGGTGCGCAGCACGCCGCGCGACACGCTGAGCGAAGCCAGGCGTTCATTCGGCGCAACGTCCTCGAATTTTGCAGCGACGCACCAGGGCAGGAATTCCGGATAGCGAGCCACGTCGTTCACCAGCGCATACATTTGCGCAGGGGTGAACGTGACGATTGCGCTGCGTTCGATTACCTGCAAGCCCGGGACCCCCAAACGCGGTCGCGCCGCGGCAACGGAATTCTCCGGCAAAAGCGCGCGCGCCACAACGACTGAATCGGTAGACTGCGGTGCCAGTGAAACCCACGGACAAAGCGCCGCCGATCGCGGTCAATCGCAAAGCGCGCTTCGACTATTTCATCGAGGACCGTTACGAGGCCGGCATCTCCCTGCTCGGCTGGGAGGTCAAGAGCATGCGCGCGGGCAAGGCGCAGATCGCCGAGGCATACGTATACCTGAAGGACGGCGAGGCGTATCTGTTCGGCGCGCACATCAATGCCCTCAACTCGGCCTCCACGCACGTCGACACCGACCCCACGCGCACCCGCAAGCTGCTGCTCAACCGGCGCGAACTCGATCACCTTATCGGCGCGGTCGAACGGCGCGGTTACACGCTGATTCCGCTCGAATTGTATTGGAAGTCGGGCCGGGCAAAATTGCAGATCGGTCTCGCGAAGGGCAAGAAGCAGCACGACAAGCGCGCCACCGAGAAGGACCGCGACTGGCAGCGTGACAAAAGCCGCATTCTCAAGGCCAACCGGCGCTGATCGCGGCGGCGCGCATGCACCGCCGGGCGGCGGCCATTTGTGGCCATCCCCGCGAGCGCGTAGACTGGCAGCTCGATCGGGGCCGACCGGTTTCGACATGGGCTCTGAAACTTCAGGGGCGTACCGAGGTGCAGGTTACCTCGTAAAACTGACTTGCAAACTTATAGTTGCCAACGAAGACAACTACGCTCTAGCTGCCTAATCGCAGCTGTACCTTGACCGGCCTGTGCTGATGCGAACGGTTCAAGGGTAGCGCTCATCAGCTAGCGGGACACACGGGTCCGGGGTGTGTTTTGCGAATCGCCACCGGGCTGGCTGCGCGCTTTCCCTGCCCGTCGGGTAGCGAGCGGCGAGAATAATAGACTGGGCTACGTACGTAGATCTTGCAGCGTAGGACTTATGGACGGGGGTTCGATTCCCCCCGGCTCCACCACTTGAGCCTGCGATTCCTTAAGGAATCGCAGGCGCGGCAATGGCGACATGAATCGCGGCGGACGAACATGCGTGTGATCATCATCCTGCTGCTGCTCATTGCAGGCGGGGCGGCGGCTTGGACGTGGCTGTCCCTCGAATGGTCCTATTCCGACGGCGAGCGCGCCGGCGTGCTGCAGAAGTATTCGCACCGCGGCTGGCTCTGCAAGACCGGCGAGGGCGAACTGGCGCAGTACGTGGTGCCGGGCCTCGCCCCGGTGTTCTGGGAATTCAGCGTGCGTGACGCCGCCATTTCCGAGCAGCTCAACAAGGCGGTCGGACACAAGGTCCAGGTGCACTACACCGAGCACCGCGGCGTGCCCTCCTCGTGCTTCGGCGACACGACCTATTTCGCCGACCGCGTGCTGCTGGAGGATGATCCGCCGGCCGCTGCCGCCGCGGTTCCGGCCGCTGCCCCTGCGGCCGTGCCGCCTGCGGCCGGTGGGTCGCTCCCATCAGGTCCGGGTGCCCCGCATTGATCCGGCGAGTTGATCCGGCGTGGCGAACTGCCGCAGCGAACTCGTGACCTGATCGGCGATGTCGACCGCCGTGCGCAAGGCGAGCAGCCCATCCTCGCCGCTGACCGCGGGCGGCGAGCCGGTCGCCGCCGACTGCAGGAAGGATTCGATCTCGGCCATCAACGCATCGCCCTGCTCGTAGGTGCGCTCGTCGATGTCCACCTGCGGCATGCCATCGGCGCCGAGGCCTTCGCCCTTGCGTATAACGGTCAGGACCTTTTGATGCAAATCGACCGACAAGTACGCGTCGTCCTGGAACATTCGCAGCTTGCGTTCGGTCTTGAAGCTGACGCGGCTCGCCGTGGCATTGGCGACGCAGCCATTGGCGAAGCGCAGTCGGGCGTTGGCTATGTCGATTTCCTTGGAAAAAACGCTGCTGCCGATCGCGTCCACCGCGATCACCGGGGAGCGCACGATGCTCAGGATCAAATCGATGTCGTGGATCATGAGGTCGAGCACCACGTCGACTTCCGTGCCGCGATGCTTGAACGGCGCGAGCCGGGCCGATTCGATGAATCGCGGTACGGTCAGGATAGGCTGAACGGCCTGCACGGCGGCATTGAAGCGCTCCAGGTGGCCGACCTGCAGCACCCGGCCTGCGCGCTTCGCAATCTCCACCAGGCTCGCTCCCTGCGCCACCGTCACGGTCATCGGCTTTTCCACCAGCACATGCACACCGGCCTCGAGAAATGCCCGGGCAATGTCGAAATGTGACGGCGTGGGCGTGACGATGCTGACGGCGTCCACCTGGCCGAGCAGCTCGCGGTAGCCGGCATAGGCCGGAACGCCCAATTCGGCCGCCAAAGCGCTGCGTGCCGCTTCGCTCGGATCGGCGATGGCGACCAGTTGCGAGGCATCCAAGGCGGCATATTTCTGTGCGTGAAATCGTCCCAGATAGCCCACGCCCACCACTGCCGTTCGCAACCTCATGGGCACGATTCTACAGCCCTGCGCGCGGCCGGCGTCCGTATTCGTTTACAATTCCACGAATGCAAGCCCCCGCCATTCTGCAGCGTCTCGCAACCCTCCCGGGTCCCGTGCGGCAACTGCTGTTGGCCGGCGCCTGGCTCGCCGTCGGGCTGCTGGTACTGCCCGCCCTGATCTTCGTTTCCGGCATCGCGCTGCTCGGCCGCTACGAGGGCGCGGGTCTCGGACCCACCTACGGCAGCATTATCGACGGATTGGGCGAAGGCTCGGCCGCCGCGTGGGCCGTGGTGCTCGGTCCTTATCTGCTGTTCCTGCTTTTCAAGGCTCTGCTGGCCTGGTGGCGGGCCGCGAACTGGGCCTAAACCCGCCCGGGCGTTCATAATTCCGCCCCAATCCCCGGGGCGGTGTTAAAGTTTTCCCCTACACGGACGCTAACCCGAGGTACCCGGAGTGATCCGGCCGGTGCCCGTTGGAGCTAGCGCATGACCCCCGAGATCGAAGCGCATTTGCGCTCATTCGTGAATTTCCCATCGCCGCCCGGCGTCGCGACTCACATCATCGAACTCGCCCAGGATCCCGATATCGAGATGGGCAAGGTCGCCAAGGCCGTCAGCATGGATTCGGCCCTGACGATGAAGATCCTGCGCATCGCCAATTCGCCGCTGTATGCCCAACGCCGCAAGAGCGAAAACCTGCGCCAGGCTCTGGTGGTGCTCGGGCTGAATGCGACCTTGACCCTGGCACTGAGCTTCTCCCTGGTCAAGTCGATGCGCAGCGGCAAGGGCAACAGCATCGACTACCCCTACTACTGGCGGCGCGCACTCGTCTCGGCCACCGCGGCGCGGGCGCTCGGCGACGCGATGCATCAATCACTGGCCGAGGAATTCTTCCTGGCAGGATTGCTGCAGGATGCCGGCATGCTTGCCCTCGACAAGGCGGTGCCGGATCTGTACCGGGACACCGAAAAATTGCAGCGCAACCACGCGGCGCTCGCCGCCCACGAGACCCAGCGGGTCAAGGCCGACCATGCCGAGGTGGGCGGCTGGGCCATGCGCCGCTGGAACCTGCCCGAGCGCCTGTACCGGGCCATCGGCAATAGTCACAAGGTGGGTCTGAGCGTCACCACCGACCCGGCGGAGATATTCGACCGCTGTGTGGCGCTGTCCGGCCTGGTCGCGGACCTGTTTCTGCTCGATTCGGAACAGCGCCGCATCGCAGAAACCGCGCTTTGCGTGGAGCGCAGCCTGGGCCTCGACCGGATGGCGTTTGGCCAGGTGCTGAGCACCGTGAGCTCGATGATTCCGGAAACCGAAGCCATGTTCGATGCCACGCTGGTCGAACGCGGCGACTCGGAGCTGATCCTCGATCAGGCGCGCGATGTGTTGATGATCCGCAGCCTGCATGCCCTGCGCGAGATCAACACGCTGCGCGCGGTCGCCGAAAGCTCTTCATCGCGTGCCATGGAACTCGAGGAAGAAACGCGCCGCGATGCGCTGACCGGCGTATACAACCGGGCCTACCTGGACCATTTCCTGACTCGGGAATTTGAAAATTCGACCCGCAACAAATGGCCGCTGAGCGTCGCCTTCGCCGACCTCGACAAGTTCAAGACGATCAACGACAACTTCGGTCATCAAGCCGGGGATCGGATCCTGCAGGCCACGGCGCGCATACTGCGCGGCAGTACGCGTGAAAGCGACGTGATCGCCCGCTATGGCGGCGAGGAGTTCGTGGTCGTATTCCCGTCCACCGACGCCGAGACGGCGCGCGCAATCTGCGAGCGCATCGTCGAGGCATTCCAGAACACGACGCACGACATCGGCCCTTCGCACGCCAAGGTGACCATCTCCATCGGCTGCGCCACGCACGGCAAGCAGACCGCTTTCGCCACTGCCGAGGACTTCGTGAAGGCGGCCGATCAGGCGCTCTACACCGCGAAGCTGCGCGGCCGCAATCGCACCGTGCCATTCAATCGCGAAATTCCCGCCGCGCTCGCACGATTCAACTGAAACCGCGATAAAGCCCGCGCGGGATCTGAGCCTGCGCGGGATCTGAGCCCCGCCCGATAGGGCTCACGGGCACCCAAACGTTATGTCAAATTTACCCGGATTATGTCACTCCGATTCCGGGCCTACGTCACAAATCCACCCATCCGCAAATCCGCCTTTGTCGCGATTTGGGAACATACCTCGTCGGGAAAAAAAATTCGGGGATGGTCGAGGAGAATGCCATGGCGCTAGGTGATGGGGATCGGACCACTGACGAATCCGGTGACGGTTTGTTGAAAGGATTGAGCCTCGCCGATACGGCGTCCTTCAGGGCGGCCCGCGATAGGTCGGGATTCGACCCCTACAACAGCATCGATCGGATCGATCGCAAGCGTGCGTGGCTGCGCAACTGCGATCCCATTCCGCGCATCGATCCCTGGTCGCATTAGAGCGGCCTAGTCCCGTTCGCGACGCTCGCGGTCGAGCTCCCGGGCGGCGTGAAACTCGCTGTCGGGATTCCACTTCGGAAAGCGCCGGGTGCGGGCGAGCCGCATCCCGACTGCGTAATACAGGTCGAGATCCTGCAGCGTGCCGCGCACGTCCCAATCGGCGGAATAACGGTCGCCCGGCTGCCGGTAGCGCAGCTGCAGATAGTCGTCGATCATGGCCTGCCCGAAGACCGGTCCCCGCGCCGAATCATCGATACCGCCCTTGGCGTACAGCGCGGGCACGCCGTGCTCGGCGAAACTGAACTGATCTGAACGGTAGTACCAGCCCTGCTCCGGGTTCGGATCGGGGTGCACCTCACGCCCCTGGAGGTCCGCCGCTTCGCGCACGTACTCATCGAGCTCCGAATTGCCGTACCCATACACGGCGACATCGCGCGTCGGACCGCCGATGTGCAGGCTGTCCAGATTCAGCACCGCCGCCGTCTTATTGAGGGGGAACAAGGGGTTATCCGCGTAGTACGCCGAACCGAGCAGTCCGGACTCCGCCCCCGTCAGCGCCAGGAACACGATCGACCGGTCGGGGGGCGGTTTGGTGCGGGCGAATGACTGCGCCAGCGTCAACAGTCCGGCAACCCCCGAGGCATTGTCCACCGCGCCGTTAAAAATGATCTCGCCGCCGCGACCCGCCGCCCGGCCCAAAGAGTCCCAGTGAGCCGTATAAACGATGTACTCGCGACTGCGACCGGCGCCCGGCAGCAGCGCGATGACATTCGAGGAGTTGAACCTGCGGATCGAATTCTGCAGCCGCGCATCCGCGTACAGCCCCATCGGCACCGGCTTGAATCCCGGCTGTCCGGCGGCCGCCGTGAGCGCCGCCGGGTCCAGGCCGGCGGCGGCGAATATTTGGCCTGCGCCACGGCCGCTGACCCAACCCTCGATCACGCTGCGTCCCGCGTTGTCGGGCGCCACCAGGCTGAACTGAGGACCGCTCCAGCTGTTGACGACCGCGTTCCAGGTCAATCCGGCGCCGGCGCCGTGGATCAGCAGGGCAGCGTCCGCCCCGTGCCGTATCGCTTCCTCGAGCTTGTAGCCCCACAAGCCGTAGCGGCTCATCGCGTGACCCTTGAAGAGCTTGGGGTCCTTGCCGGTCGACCCCGGATCGCCCGCCAGGATGATCACCGTCTTGCCGCGCACGTCGAGATCCGCGTAGTCGTTCCAGCCGTACTCCGCCGCGCTGATGCCATAGCCGACGAACACGAGCTCGCTGTGCGTGAGTTCCGACCGCAGCTCCGGGCCCCGCGTCCGGATGACCATGTCCTCGAGATCCTGGAGCGCCAGCCGGCCGCGGCTGCCGCTGATGGACAGCGATGCATCGGCGCCGGCGAGCATCTCGACCATGGGAACGGACTGCAGATAGCTCGTCCCATTGCCGGGCTTCATGCCCAATTTGCGCAGGTGTTCGACCAGATAGGCGACCGTCCGGTCCTCATCCGGCGTGCCGGGCCTGCGACCACCATATTCGTCGGAGGCCAGGACGCGCAGGCTCTCCCGAAAGACCGTCTCATCGGCGTCGGTCGACGGTGGCACCGGGCGGGGAGTGCCGGCGCAGGCGCATAGAATCAACGCACCCAGCCACAAGCCGACGCGGCGGTGTCGCCGCGCTGTGGGCCGGGAGCCGCTGTCTATTTGCCGCGCGGCCAATATAATGCGAACACCCCAGCCAGGCACAGCAAGGTGGCGGTGTGAGCCCAGCCGCGCCAGGAGCGGGCGCGGATTTGTCCGAGGAAACTACCCGCGCTGGCCGCGGTCAAAACCAGGAATGCGGCAAAACTCATCAGCAGCCGCGGCAACTCTCTCACCAAATCCGGGTGCCGTCCGGCCAATATGCAATACACGATCAGCACGGTTCCGAGACCGAACGCCACAGAGGCTGCCGATCCCAACAGGATGCCTATCAATACCGTGAACGGACGCATGCGCCTTGGCTCATATACACTTGCTACGCGACTTCGGTCTACTCTAGCCTTGTCATTTGCAAGGGACCGCAGTTTACAGGAGAACGGGTACGGTGATCACAAATAGGCCCTTGGCCGGACGATCCCGCTGGATCAGCGCCATCATCGTGTGCGTGAGCGGCGTCGGCCTTGCGGCGCTGCTCGGCGCCGCCATGACGCCGCCGACCGCGGTCCCGCTGGCAGCAGTACTCGCGCCGACCGAGCAGCAGGATTACGTCGCGCGCCGCGTCAGCGACATCGTCGCGCGCGAGCATTACCGGCGCGCGCCGCTCGATGACCATCTGTCGAGCCTGATCCTCGATCGCTACCTCGATTCGATCGACGGCGGACGCAGCTACTTTTACGCCAGCGACATCGCCGAATTCGAGAAATATCGCTACCAGCTCGACGACGCCATCAAATCGGGCGACGTGGAACCGGCGTTCGTGATCTTCCGTCGCTACCAGCAACGCAGCCGCGAGCGCATGAGTTACGCCATCGAGCTGCTCGCGAAGAAGCCGGATTTCGACGTCGACGAATCCTTCAACTTCGACCGCGAGAAGGAGCCCTGGCCGGCAAACGCGGCGGAAATGAACGAATTATGGCGCAAGCGCGTCAAGAACGACGCGCTGTCGCTGGTGATCGCCGGCAAGCAATGGCCCGAGGTGGTAGACGTCCTTCGAAAGCGCTACGAGCACGTGGCGAAGCGCATGGACCAGAGCAAACCCGACGACGTGTTCGAGGCCTTCATGAATGCCTTCGTGCTGTCGCTCGATCCGCACTCGAATTATTTCTCGGCACGCAACTCCGAGGAATACAACATTCAGATGAGCCTGAGCTACGAGGGTATCGGCGCTTCCCTGCAGCTTACGGACGATTACGTCACGGTCATCGACGTCATCGCGGGCGGCCCGGCGGCCATCAGCGGCAAGCTCGCGGCGAACGACCGCATCACGGCCGTCGGCGAGGGCAAGGACGGCGAGCTTCTCGACGTCATCGGCTGGCGGCTGGACGATGTGGTGCAGAAGATCCGCGGCCCGGGCGGCACGCTCGTGCGCCTGCAGCTGCTGCCGGCGGGCGCGGCGCCCGGATCGGCGCAGAAGGTGGTCGAATTTACCCGCAATCGCGTGTCGCTGGAGGCACAGGCATCCCACAAGGCGATGCGCGTGATCCAGCGCAACGGCCGCGACGTCAAGGTCGGCGTCATCACGGTGCCGAGCTTCTACCAGGACTACGACGCCAGCCGCGCGGGCGCCAAGGACTTTCGCAGCACCACCCGCGACGTGCAGCGCCTGATCGGCGAGCTGCGCAAGGACGGCGCGGAGGTTTTGATCATGGATTTGCGCGCCAACGGCGGCGGCTACCTGCCGGAGGCGGAATCGCTGACCGGCCTGTTCATCGACCAAGGCCCCGTCGTGCAGCTGCGCGACACCACCGGCCGCATCGAGGTGGACGACGATCCGGAACCGTCGATATTCTACGGCGGCCCGCTGGTGGTGCTGGTCGACCGTTTCAGCGCGTCGGCGTCCGAGATATTCGCAGGCGCGATTCAGGATTACGGCCGCGGCCTGATCATCGGACAGACCACCTACGGCAAGGGCACCGTGCAGAATGCGCACCCGCTGAATTACACGATTTTCGGGCGCAAGCCGGATCTGGGCCAGCTCAACGTGACCATCGGCAAGTACTACCGGATAACCGGCGAGAGCACCCAGGACCGCGGCGTGACACCCGACATTGCCATGCCCTCGCTGATCGATGCCAACGAGGTCGGCGAGAGCACACGCGATCGTGCGCTGCCGTGGGATCACATCGAACCCGCCAGCTTCAAGATCGAGGGCGACCTGAAGCCGGCCACCGCCGTATTGCAGAAGCTGCACGACGAGCGCACCGCCAACAGCGCGGATTTCCACTACCTGCATGACGACATCCAGGCGCTCGATGCGGTTCGAAACCAAAAGACACTGTCCCTTTCGATCAAGGTGCGCGAAGCGGAGCGCAAGCACCAGGACAGCGAACGGCTGGCGCGCGAGAATGCGCTGAGGACCGCCCACAATCTTCCGCCGCTGAAATCGCTGGAGGATCTGAAGGAGGATTCGGCGGCCGGAATCCTGCTGGATGAAGCGTCGCAGATCGCGGCCGACTTCGCGGTGATGGCGCCGCACAAGACCGGCCCGACCCAGGCGCGCCGTATCCCGCTAGCGCAATAGCAGGGTGTAGACGTCCCAGTAATCCTCGGCGAGGACATTCCACGCGGCCGCGGGGATCGGCTGGCTGCCGTTGCCGGAATCGCCGGGCGGAGGCACCGCCATCAGCGATTCGGCGCTCGGCACCGTATCGGCCGAATTGCGGTACTGGCTGGTGCTGCGCAACCGGTCCAGCTTGACCTTCACGGCTCCGGTCACCTGCTTGTGATTTCCGATCGCCGTGAGCGCCTTCTGCACCCGCTGCATGTAGCTGTCGCAGTCCTCGCGGGAGCCGAAATTCATCTCGTGAACCCTGCGCGCCACCGCCTCCTTGGCGCGCGCGGTCAGTGCGAACTCATCCACCTGCTCGCACAGCAGTTCTGCGTAGCCGATCACGGCGAGATTGATGTTGCGCCTCGCCGACAGCGAGATGCCGGGAAATTCCGCCAGCGGCTCGTTCTCGATGGCGCTGCGTTCGGCATGCAGGTCGCCGACCGCGGCGTCGGCGACCAGGACCTGGTTGCGCAGCGTCTCAAGCTGCTTCTGCAGGCCACGGCGCTTGAAATAATGCCAGAAGGCGGTGAGGCGGGTGAGTTCGGCCTGGGCATCCGTCAGCAGTGAGCGCTGCTCGTCGGCATGGGCGGCGGCGCTGCGCAGCCGATCCTCGACCTCGGCAAGCCGGTTGCCCTGGATCGCGAGCATGTCGGTCTTGTGCTTCTCGACCTCGCGGGCCTCCTGCTGGCGGGTGAGTTCCGCGGCGAAGGCGGCCAGCTGCTGATGACAGGATTTCCACAGCGCGCGCAGTTGGTAGAACACCAGTGCACCGAGTCCGGTCTGCGGATCACCAAGGAGCTCGCCGAGCGCATCGAGCTGCTCCTGAACGCGGATGGTCGCACCCTCCTGTTGCTTGAGCCGGTCGTGCAGGAGATGAACTTCGTCCTTGAGGTCGGCGTAGGCCTTTTTCAGGCCGGCACGGTTCTGGAAGAGCTGCATGAGCCGCTCTTCCTCCGGACTCTTACCCTCGCCTCCCATCAGGAAACTCAGCTTTTCGACCAAAGTCCAACCCCGCATCCGGTTGACGCCTGCGGGAAGCCCAGGAGGATGCCCCTAGAACTGATGCCCGCGCTCGGCGCAGTATTCCAGCCATTTATTTAACATCATGTTGCGGGTCCAACGCTGATCCAGTTCACGCTTGAGTACCGACTGCAGCCGCGAGAGCTGCGGATGGCGGAGAAAGCCCCGGAAACTGCGCGCTTCGGCCAGCCGCGCATCGTGATAGACGCAAACCTCCAGGTCCGGGTCGCTGACCGTGGACCCCTCGAACTCGAACTCATAGGTGAGGCGAAACACGCTCGTGTAACGATTCAGCTCGAGCGGCGTGAGATGGAGATCACAGTCTTCGGCCACGCTCGACACCGCCGACCCGGTGATCGCACGCAAATCGCGCACGATCCAGCCGAGCCGCACGAAATTGCTTTCGTACAGCGTCATCAGGCCGACAAAACTGCCGGGTTGGGCCCGCCAAGACGTCCGGCACAGTTGGTCCGCTATCATGGTCCGACTATACCACGCAGCCCGAATTCGTCAGGGACGCAGACGCCGCTCGATGCCCGTGCGGTCGAGAATTCTGCTTGACATTTCCTCGATGGAACATTCGGTGGCGTCGATGAACGGGATGCCGTGCCTCTCGAAAAGCGATTCCGCCGCGCGCACCTCGAACGCCACCTGGCCGGGGGAGGAATAGCGGCTGTCCGGGCGGCGCTCGTTGCGGATTTGTTGCAGCCGATCCGGCTTGATCGTCAGGCCGAACAGCTTTTGCGCGCACGATTCGAGCGCGCGCGGGATGTTGCGCGATTCCAGGTCGTCCTCCGTCAGCGGATAATTTGCCGCAAATATCCCATATTGCATGGCCAGATACAGGCACGTAGGCGTCTTGCCGGAGCGCGACACGCCGAGCAGCACGAGATCCGCACGGTCGTAGTCACGCACCACCGAACCGTCGTCGTTCGCGAGTGCGAAGTTGGTCGCATCGATGCGCATCGCATAGGCATGTGCGTCGGCCATGCGATGTCCGTGTCCGGCCGAATGCGCGGACTGCATCTTCAACTCGAGTTCGAGGGGCGCGAGAAACGGATCGAAGAAATCGAGAAAGAATCCGCTGCTGCCGCGTACCACATTGCGAACATCCTCCTGCACCAGCGTGCTGAAGACGATCGGCCTGACGCCCTCCTGCTCGCCGATCAAGTTGATTTTGCGTACGGCATCGTGCGCCTTGTCAACGGTGGAGATAAATGGCACAGTCACTTGACGAAATTCTATTCCGTCAAACTGCGTCATGAGGCTGTGGCCCATCGTTTCCGCCGTCACCCCGGTTTGGTCCGAGACAAAAAATACGGTTCGCTTCAGCACGGTCACTTCCCTTCCGGCGCTCGGTTCATCGAAGTGTTTCACTTAACCCCATGGCGGACAAGCAGCATCCCATGAAGCCCTACACCATTCCGTTCGAGAAGCTCAAGAACCGCGATGTGGATCTCGTCGGCGGCAAGAACGCGTCCCTCGGGGAGATGATTTCCGGCCTGGCCGGCCTCGGGGTCTCCGTACCGGGCGGATTCGCGACGACCTCGCACGCGTACCGCGACTTTCTCGCGCAGCAGGGGCTCGATGAGCGCATCCGCTCCACCTTGGCGGCACTCGATGTGGACGACATCGAGAAGCTCGCCGCGGTCGGCTCGACGATCCGCCGCTGGATGCTGGACACGCCGTTTCCCGCGCGGCTGCAGGAGGAGGCGCTGCAGGCCTGGCGCGCCATGGGCAGCGGACCGGAATTCGCCGTTGCGGTGCGCTCCTCCGCGACCGCGGAGGATCTGCCCGAGGCCTCGTTCGCCGGCCAGCAGGAGACCTTCCTTAACGTGCGTGGTGAGCGGCACCTGCTCGACTGCATGCACGAAGTGTACGCCTCGCTGTTCAACGACCGGGCCATCGCCTATCGCGTGCACAATCACTTCGACCACGCCGCCGTCGCCCTCTCGGTCGGGGTGCAGCACATGGTGCGCAGCGACCTCGGCTCCGCCGGAGTCATGTTCACCCTCGACACGGACTCCGGATTCCGCGACGTCGTGTTCATCACGGCGGCTTACGGGCTGGGGGAGACGGTGGTTCAGGGCTCCGTCAATCCGGACGAATTCTATGTCTACAAGCCGGCGCTGCGCGCCGGCCGACCCGCCGTGCTGCGCAGAAATCTGGGTGCGAAAGCCATCAAGATGATCTATGCCGAGGCCGGCTCCGCGGATCGCGTGCGCACGGTCGATGTGGCGGCCGCCGACCGCGGGCGATTCTCCCTGAGTGATGCGGACATCTCGAGTCTCGCGCAGCAGGCGCTGATCATCGAGGAGCATTACGGCGCACCGATGGACATCGAGTGGGGCAAGGACGGCAGCACCGGCAGGATCTACATCCTGCAGGCGCGCCCGGAAACGGTGCAAAGCCGCAGCGGCCGATCGATCATGCGATTCACCCTCAAGTCACGCTCGAAGGCCATCATCAGCGGGCGCAGCATCGGTCAGCGCATCGGCGCCGGGCACGCCCGCATCATCAAGGACGTCAAGGAGATGTCCCGCGTCAGGGCGGGCGACGTGCTGGTCGCCGACATGACGGACCCCGATTGGGAACCGGTCATGAAGCGCGCGGCGGCCATCGTGACCAACCGCGGCGGACGCACCTGCCACGCCGCCATCATTGCACGCGAACTCGGCATACCTGCGGTCGTCGGCTGCGGCACGGCAACCACGGCGATCCACGAGAATCAGGCCGTGACGGTCTCCTGCGCCGAGGGCGATACGGGCTACGTCTACGAAGGCATGCTGGACTACGACAAGCGCAGCATCGAACTCGATTCGCTGCCGGAAATCCCCGTGCGCATCATGATGAACGTCGGCAATCCCGACCGGGCCTTCGACTTCGCGGGAATACCGAACAAGGGCGTCGGTCTCGCGCGCCTCGAGTTCATCATCAACCGCATGATCGGCGTTCATCCGCGCGCATTGCTCGAGTACGGCAAACAGAGTCCCGAGCTGAAGGATGCGATCAGCAGACAGATCGCCGGCTACGCCGATCCGGTCGGCTTCTACGTCGACAAGCTGACCGAGGGCATCGCGCAGATCGCCGCGGCATTCGCGCCCGAACCGGTCATCGTGCGCCTGTCCGACTTCAAATCCAACGAGTACGCGAATCTGATCGGCGGAAAAAACTATGAGCCGCATGAGGAGAATCCGATGCTCGGATTCCGTGGCGCGGCGCGCTACGTCGATGAGACATTCCGGCCCTGCTTCGAGCTGGAGTGCCGCGCGCTGAAGCGCGTGCGCGACGACATGGGCCTGATCAACGTCCAGCTCATGGTGCCGTTCGTTCGCACCCTGGCCGAAGCCAAGGCCGTCACCGATCTGCTCGGAGCGAACGGTCTGGGGCGCGGCCGGAACGGACTGAAGCACATCATGATGTGCGAACTGCCCACCAACGCCCTGCTGGCAGATCGCTATCTCGAATTCTTCGACGGCATGTCGATCGGCTCCAACGACATGACCCAGCTCGCGCTCGGACTGGATCGCGACTCGGGCGTGGTCGCAAAACTCTTCGACGAACGCGACGATGCCGTCAAGTCGCTCATGTCGATGGCGATCAAGGCATGCAAGGCGCAGGGCAAGTACGTGGGCATCTGCGGCCAGGGCCCTTCGGACCACCCGGAGCTCGCGCGCTGGTTGGTCGATCAGGGCATCGACAGCCTGTCGCTGAACCCGGACACGGTGATCGAAACGTGGATGTTCCTCGCCGGCGCGCCGCACTAGCTTCGAATCGTCACGCGGGCCGCGCGCGGGCGCGGCTACGGCAGCCGCAGGAACCGTTCCCGGTAATACTGCAGTTCGCGAATGGACTCGCGCACGTCGTCGAGCGCCAGATGGCTCGAGGTCTTTTTCAGCCCCTGGGCGATCTGCGGCGCCCAGCGCTGCGCCAGTTCCTTCAGCGTGCTCACGTCCAGGTTGCGGTAGTGGAAGAAGCGCTCCAATGCGGGCATGTGCTTCGCGAGGAAGCGGCGATCCTGACAGACGCTGTTGCCGCACATCGGCGAGCGGCCGGATTCGACGTGGGATTCGAGGAATTTGAGGGTCTCGCGTTCCGCGTGGGCGGCGTCGGTGCGGCTCACCCTAACCCGAGCCATCAGCCCTGATTCGCCATGCTGCTTCCGGTTCCAGTCATCCATCATCGCCAGCACGGCGTCGCTTTGATGCACCGCGAACACGGGGCCCTCCCCCAGCACTTGGAGGTGCTTGTCGGTTACGATCGTCGCGATTTCGAGGATCAGGTCCGACTCGGGATTCAGCCCCGTCATTTCGAGGTCGATCCAAACGAGATTGTCGGGGGATTTCACTTAGGCATCTTCGCTGTATGAAAACCCCATGGTAGCAGAGCGTACAAGCGGACAAGGGGTGGTGCTCGCGAGCTACGGCCGCGGAGTGCTGGTGCAGGCTGGTTCGGCCACGCTCCGCTGCGGCTTGGTGGGGCGCAAGCTGCGCCTGGTGTGCGGCGACCGGGTCAATTGGCGCCGCGCTGCGGCCGCCGACGAGGCGTCGGTCGATACCGCCGAGGCCCGCCGCAACGTGATCGAACGAATCGATGCCCGCGGCCGGCCCGAGCCGGTGGCGGCCAACATCGACAGATTGGCGATCGTCGTCGCCCCCGAGCCGTCGCCCGACTGGTTCCTGGTGGATCGCTACTGGGCGGGCGCGTGCAACAAGGACATCGGTGCGGTGTTGCTGATCAACAAACAGGACTTCGGCACGGCGCCGTTGCAGGCCGAGCTCGACACCTATCGCGGCCTGGGCCTGCCTTGCCTGGAAATCTCGGCCGTCTCGACCGCCGGCATGGAGGCGCTGGGTTCGGCACTGCAATCCGGGGTCACGCTGCTCGTCGGACAGTCCGGCGTGGGCAAGTCATCCATCGTCAATGCGCTCGCGCCGGAAGCCGCGGCGCAAACCGCGGAATTGACGCGCGACGCCGAGGGACGGCATACCACCACCACGGCCCGCTGGTACCGCCTGGCAGGCGATGCGGCGATCATCGACGCACCGGGGGTCCGCGATTTTGCCCCGCCAGCATCCATCGTGCGCGCCGCGGAACGCGGCTTCGTCGAAATCCACTCGACCGGTGCAAGCTGCCGTTTCGCCGATTGCCGTCACTTCGAGGAACCGGGCTGCGCGGTGCGCGCCGCCGTCGCGGAACTGCGGATATCGCCGCGCCGCTACGAGAGCTATCGGCGGCTGACGCGCCTCTACGAGGATTTGGGCAGGCGATAGACAGGGTCAACACGGCTCACGCCGAATACTCAGACAGGCTCCTTGCTACGAAACCGCGGTGCGCCCCTTGAGTGCCTGCGCGAGCGTGCCGCCGTCGACGTATTCGAGCTCCCCGCCCACCGGTACGCCATGCGCAATACGCGATGCCGTCACCCCGAGCCGCAGTGCCAGCTCGCCGAGATAGTGGGCGGTGGCCTCGCCTTCGGCCGTCGGATTGGTGGCGAGAATGACTTCACGGACCTCCTCTTCACCGAGAATCCGTTCGAAATCGTCCAAGCCGAGCTCCGCGGGCCCGATGCCGTCGAGGGGCGACAGATGGCCCATGAGCACGAAGTATCGGCCGCGAAAACCGCCCGATTGTTCGATGGCCACTACATCCGCGGGAGACTCGACCACGCATAGCTGCGCCGTGTTGCGCTGCGCCGAGGCGCAGATGGCGCACAGTTCGCTCTCGGTGAGCATGCGGCAGCGTCTGCAGTGACCGACGTGTGCCAGCGCCTGCGCCAGCGCATGGCTCAATGCGCGTCCGCCCTCGCGATCGCGCTCCAGCAGATGAAATGCCATGCGCTGGGCGGATTTCGGGCCGACGCCGGGCAGGCATCGCAGGGAATCGATCAACAGCGCGAGCGTGGGCGTGTACTTCATGCAGGCCCGGATTCAGAACGGCAGCTTCACGCCGGGCGGCAGATTCAGGCCCGACATGAGACCGGCGTATTTGTCGTGGCTCAGGGCCGCCACTTTGCGTACCGCATCGTTGACCGCGGCCGCCACCAGATCCTCGAGCATATCCTTGCCCTCGCTCAACACCTTCGGTTCGATGACAACGCGTTTGGCTTCGTGGCGTCCGTTCAACACGATCTTGACCATGCCGCCTCCGGCCTCTCCGGTGACCTCCAATCCCGCCAGCTCGGATTGCGCCTTTTGCATGGTCTCCTGCATCTGCTGCGCCTGACGCAGCAGATTGCCAATTCCGCCTTTCATCATCGGTGAGTTCTCCTTGGTCAGTTTCCGGGCTTGACGGATGCGGCGTCGACATCCGCGCCGAATCGGTCGCGCAGCGCGCGCACCGCCGGATCATCCTCGAAAGCGGCCGCCGCCGCCACGAACTTGTCCTGTTCGGCGAGCGCCCGCTGCCGCGCGGGCGTGATCAGCGCCGATTGCGGCGTTTCGAACACGATGCGGATGTCGCGGCCGAAGTATTTCGACAGGCTCTGCAGCAGCTTGTCCTCGATCTGGCGGGTGCGCCGATCGGCCGCCACGGCATCCAGATTCAAGACCAGAACGTCGCGCTCGAAGGACGCCGGAACGCAATTGAGCGCGAATTGGCGCACCATGCCGCTCAAGCCTGCGCCGTCCACGACGGCGGTCCAATGCATCGCATCGGCGGGCGCGCCAGGTGCAGCAGGTGCCGCGGATGCGGCAGGTGCCGCGGGTGCAGCAGGTGCCGCGGGTGCAGCAGGTGCCGCGGGTGCAGCAGGTGCCGCGGGTGCGGCAGGTGCCGCGGATGCGGCGGCCGCCGCCGGCGCCATCCCAACTGCCGGTGCCGGTGCCGAAGCGGCCAATCCCGGCCTTGCCGACGTTGGCGACACCATCCCGGGCGCCGTCGGCAGGGCCTTGCCGCCATCGGCGTCGGGACGAAAAGCCAGCATGCGCAACAGCGTCATCTCGAAACCCGCGCGGGGTTCGGGCGCCATCGACAAATCGCGCCGGCCGCCGATGGCGATTTGATAATACAGCTGCACATCCTCCGCGGCGATCGCCTTGGCCAGGCGCGCCAGCTCGGCCGCTTCGAATTCCTCGTCCTGCGAAGCCGCATCGGGCACGATCTGCACGATGGCCAGGCGCTGCAGGAAAGACGCGAGCTCCACCAGCACGCGGTCGTAATCCGGCGCATCCCGGTCGAGTTCGCGGGCTTGCGCAAGCAGTCCTTGACCGTCCTCGCGCGCGAGCGCGTCGACCAGGCGGATAACGTGGCCGCGATCGATGGTGCCCAGCATCGCGCGGGCATTGGTTTCGTTGAGCGCGCCGCCACCGAACGCTATGAGCTGATCCAGGAGGCTCAAGGCATCGCGCATGCTGCCGTCGGCGGCCCGCGCCAGCAGTGCCAGCGCCGCGGGCTCGAATGCCATCTGCTCGGCGCCGCAGATGAATTTCAGGCGTTCGACGATCAGGTTCGCCGGCAGACGCTTCAGGCTGAACTGCAGGCAGCGCGACAACACCGTGATCGGCAGCTTCTGCGGATCCGTGGTCGCCAGCAGGAACTTCACGTGCGGCGGCGGTTCCTCGAGCGTCTTGAGCAGCGCATTGAATGAGTGCCCGGACAGCATGTGAACTTCGTCGATCAGATACACCTTGTAGCGGCCGCGGCTCGGCGCGTATTGGACGTTGTCGAGCAGCTCGCGGGTGTCATCCACCTTGGTCCGCGAAGCCGCGTCCACCTCGATGAGATCCACGAAGCGGCCTTCGTCGATTTCGCGGCAGGCGCCGCACACGCCGCAGGGATTGGAGCCGACGCCGGTCTCGCAATTCAGCGATTTCGCCAGGATCCGTGCCACCGTGGTCTTGCCGACCCCGCGCGTGCCGGTGAACAGGAAGGCATGATGCACCCTGCCGCTGTCGAGCGCGTTCGCCAGGGCCTTGAGCACATGCTCCTGGCCCACCATTTCGGTGAATTTTTTCGGGCGCCATTTGCGCGCCAATACGATGTAGCTCATTGGCCTCAAGTTTAGCCAAGGATCGGCCCTGTGACCCGCATTTGGGAGGCGGCCCGCGCCAGCAGGACTTCGGCGCCCGACATCACCGTTACCGCTGCTCCCTTCCGGGCCTGACGGGGTTCGCGGCCAGTCGTCGCGAAGATGCAAGCGCGAGCCGCCATTGACTCCAAACCGCCTTAAATATCGACCGCACGTGTGGCGGAGAGGGAGGGATTACTCGTCGCTTCGCTCCTCGCCCCTTCGGGGCCGCCCTCCGGGCGTTATCCCCGCTTCGTTGCCCACATTGTCGTCTGATCCACACCGAATAGAATTTACCCGTCGTCTGGCGGAGAGGGAGGGATTACTCGTCGCTTCGCTCCTCGCCCCTTCGGGGCCGCCCTCCGGGCGTTATCCCCGCTTCGTTGCCCACATTGTCGTCTGATCCACACCGAATAGAATTTACCCGTCGTCTGGCGGAGAGGGAGGGATTCGAACCCTCGAACACCTTTTGGGGTGTTACTCACTTTCCAGGCGAGCGCCTTCGACCACTCGGCCACCTCTCCGCTGGAATCGTCAAGCGGGCCGCAAGGGTACCGGAGCGCGCCCGGGCGATCAAATCCGGCCGCCGGATCAGCCGCCCGCTTTGTTCGAGGGCGCTGCTTTGTAGCGCGGCGGCGCGTCCAGACAAGGATCCTTCCGACCGGGCGGCGGTGCGACCAGGCCGACGTCGGGGATCACCAGCGCACCCTGGGTGTTCGGCGAATCGAGCCCCGGGGGCACCTTCAAGGGAGCCACCTCCGAGGCGTGCTGATATTCCTGCGGCGCATGGCAATCGACCGCGAACCAGTGGCTGATGTGGCATCCCGCGAGCAGCGTCATCGCCGCCGCGCAGGTCAGTGATCGGATGATGCTCATGCTGCTTGGTCCTTGAGTGACACGCCCGCTGCCCGCATGGCATGCAGAACCGTTTCGTGATGCGCGGTTGACAATTCGACCAGCGGCAGGCGGATTGCGTTCCCCATCAGGCCCATCCGGGCCACGGCCCATTTGACCGGAATCGGGCTCGCTTCGACGAATAAATCCCGATGCAACGGCTGCAGCGTGGCATCGAGTGCGCGCGCCCCGGCCATGTCGCCGCCCAGAGCGGCCGCGCACACCTCGTGCATGCGCCGCGGCGCCACGTTGGCAGTGACCGAAATCACGCCCTTGCCGCCCGCGCCGATGAGATCGAGCAGGGTCGCGTCATCACCCGACAGCAGCGTGAAATCCGCCGGAACGGCGGCGAGGATCTCGCGGGCTCGGCCAAGCGAGGCCAGCGCCTCCTTCACCGCCACGATTTGCGGATGCCGGGCAAGACGCGCCACCGTGCCCGGCAGCAGATCGACCGCGGTCCGGGACGGCACGTTGTACAGGATGACCGGCACCGCCGACGCGTCCGCAGACGCCATGAAATGCCGGTAAAGCCCCTCCTGCGGGGGCTTGTTGTAATACGGGGTGACCAGCATCACGCCGTCCACGCCGAGCCGCGACAAGGCGCGCGTGCGGGCGATGGTGGATTGCGTGGAATTCGTGCCGGTACCGACGATGAGCTTGATCTTGCCGCCGCAGCGGGCCACCGCACGCCGCGTCAATTCCTCGATTTCGTCCAGCCGGAGCACCGGTGACTCGCCGGTGGTGCCTGCGATGACGATGCCGTCGGTGCCTTCGCGCACGTGAAAATCGAGCAGCCGGTCCCACGCCGGCCAGTCCAGGCCGCCGTCCGCGCCCATCGGGGTGACGATCGCCACCATGCTTCCGGAAAACATCTCGAGGCACTCCGCGGGAAATACCGCTACCTTAAGTGGCGGACATGCACCCTGGCAAGCGGGCATCCGGTAGAATTTGCACCGATGAAACAACATATCGTGATTTCGGCGGTAGGCGGGGACCGCGTCGGCATGGTCCACGACCTGTCCAAGGTGGTGACCGACTGCGGAGGGAACATCAGCGAAAGCCGCATGACTTCGCTCGGCAGCGAATTCGCCATGCTGCTGCTGGTGACCGGCAACTGGCACACGCTGGCCAAGCTCGAGGGCGAGTTCAAGAAACTGGCCGACGCCTCCGGCATGAACATCCAGCTGCGACGTACCGAAGCCCGCGCGGCCCGCAACGACATGCTGCCCTATTCCATCGATGTCGTATGCCTCGACCAGACCGGGATCGTGGCCGGGCTGGCCGGTTTCTTCTCGCAGCGGGGAGTCGACATCGCCGAACTGTCGACCCGCTCCTATGCGGCGGCGCATACCGGGGCACCCATGTTTTCCGTGCAGATGATCGTCAACGTTCCGAGCCGCCTTCACATCGGCGTGCTGCGGGAAGAGTTCATGGATTTCTGCGATCACCTGAACCTGGATGCGATTTTCGAACCCGTCAAAAGCTAGGCAAAACACATGAGCAAGATGGAAATTGGCAGTAAGGCGCCGCAGTTCTCGCTCGTCGGCACCGCCGGCAGCTGGTCACTGAAGGACGCCGCCGGCAGCAACCTGGTCATCTATTTCTACCCGCGCGACAACACGCCCGGATGCACCCAGGAGGGCGCGGACTTTGCGGACGCCTTCGCTCAATTCAAGAAGGCCAAGACGCTGATAATCGGCATATCCGCCGACAGCGTGGAATCGCACGGCAAATTCAAGGCCAAGATGCAATTTCCATTCGAGCTGCTGAGCGATCCTGACCAGAAGGTATGCAAGCTGTACGACGTCATTCGGGAAAAGAGCATGTACGGCAAAAAGTTCATGGGAATCGAGCGCAGCACCTTTCTGATCGATGCCAAGAGCGTTTTGCGCCAGGAGTGGCGCAAGGTGAAGGTGAAGGGTCATGCCGAGGCGGTTCTGGCGGCGGTGAAGGCGCTGTGACCTCGGCCTTGCGGCCCGGGGGAGCCGCGGCCGCCAAACCACCCGCATCGAAGCAGGTCCGGCGCATTTTCGTGCTGGACACCAATGTCCTGATGCACGACCCGACCGCGATATTCCGCTTCGAAGAGCACGACATCTACATTCCCATGACCGTGCTCGAGGAACTCGACGCCGGCAAGAAGGGCTTGTCCGAGTCGGCACGCAACGTGCGCCAGGTGAGCCGGTTTCTCGATGAGCTGATGCGCAATGCCACCAAGAAGCAGATCGACCGCGGACTGGCGCTGCCCACCGCCATTCCCATCAATCACGGCAAGCGGCCGCCCGGCGGGCGGCTGTTCTTTCAGACCCGGCTGCTCGAATCGGTGCTGCCGGACAGCCTGCCCGGACACGGCGCGGACAATGCAATACTGGCCAACACGCTGGCGCTGCAGCAAAAATTCCCGAAGATCCGGGTCACGCTGGTGTCGAAGGACATCAATCTGCGGATCAAGGCGTCGATTCTCGGCGTGCACGCCGAGGATTACTCCAGCGACAAGACCATCGAGGACGCGGATCTGCTGTCGAGCGGCGTGCAGCCGCTGCCGCCCAATTTTTGGGACAAGCACGGCCGCGGCATGGAGTCCTGGCAGCAGCACAGCCGGACCTTCTACCGGGTTCGCGGCCCCCTGGTGCGCGATTGGCAGCCGAATCAGTTCGTCTACGATCCCGGGGAGAACGGCGTCGAGGCGGTGGTGCGCAAGCTCGAGGGGGATTCGGCGATATTGGAATTGACCATCGATTACCGCACCGAACGCAACAACGTGTGGGGGGTGAATGCCCGCAACCGCGAACAAAATCTTGCCCTGAATCTGCTGATGGATCCGGAAATCGAGTTCGTCACCGTCCTCGGACCCGCCGGGACTGGAAAGACGCTGCTGACCCTGGCTTCCGGCCTGGCGCAGACCCTGGACCACAACCGCTTCAGCGAAATCATCATGACCCGGGTCACCATCCCGCTGGGCGAGGACATCGGTTTTCTCCCCGGCACCGAGGAAGAGAAAATGGAGCCCTGGATGGGGGCGCTCATGGACAATCTGGAGGTGCTGACTCAAAGCCAGCCGGGTGGCACCTGGGGGCGGGCCGCCACCAATGATCTGCTCCGGCACCGCATCAAGATCCGGTCGCTGAATTTCATGCGGGGGCGTACCTTCCTGAATCGCTTCATCATCATCGATGAGGCCCAGAACTTGACACCCAAGCAAATGAAGGCTTTAGTTACGCGCGCGGGCCCGGGAACCAAGATGATCTGTCTGGGCAATATCGCCCAGATCGACACCCCCTACCTGACGGAAACCACGTCGGGGCTGACCTATGTGGTCAGCCGCTTTTACGGCTGGGCACATTCCGGGCATATTACGCTGGTGCGGGGCGAACGCTCCCGTTTGGCCGACTACGCCTCCGAAGTTCTTTAGATTTCGGGCGTTTGCGAGCGAACTTACCGGCCCTGAAGCCACTCCAATGAGTTTTATGGGAACCACGATGAAACCCTCAAATTCCGCGCGCGCCCTGCTCGCCGCTGTTGCGGCGGCCGCCGGCGTCGGCGTGGCGGGGGCGGCCGGCTTCAATGTGGCGGATCACCCCTCCGCAGATCAGGAACTGCCGGAATTGGGCAGCGCCGCGAATGCGGCCATTTCCCTGGATGACGAATACCGCGTCGGCCTGATGATCGTCCGCGGCATGCGCGACACCGGCCAGATCCTCGAGGATCCGGAGATCAGCGAATACATCCAGGAACTCGGCCACCGGCTCTCCAGCCATGCCGAGGAGGGCCAGCACCAGTTCAACTATTTCGTCGTACGCGACCCCGAGATCAATGCCGGGGCGTGGCCGGGCGGCTTCATCGCGGTCAACAGCGGCCTCGTGCTCGCAACCCGCAGTGAGGATGAGCTGGCGGGCGTCCTCGCCCACGAGACGGCCCACGTCACGCAACGGCACATTGCGCGCATGGCGGTCGACCAGGCGCATGCCGGCCTGGTGTCCACCGCCGCCATGCTGGCGGCGGTGCTGGTCGGAGCCACGGCCGGGCGCAGTTCGCCGGGAGCCATGGAGGGGGCGATCGCCGCCACCGAAGGCGCGGCGATCCAGCACCAGATCAACTACACCCGTACGCAGGAATTCGAGGCCGACCGCATCGGCATCTCCACCATGGCGAGCGCCGGATTCGATCCGCTCGGCATGCCGAGCTTCTTCGAGACCTTGAATCACAATTCGGCGGATCCGAGCCGCATCAAGGCCATCGAATTCCTGATCGATCACCCCGTGACCTCCGACCGCATCGCCGAATCGCGCAACCGCGCCGAGCAGATCGGACGCATTCACCACACCGATTCACTGGGATATGGATTGATGCGCGAACGCCTGCGATCGCTGGTCGGCGATCCGCAGTTGGCGCATGCCTACTACGCGAACCTGTTGAAGAACGGCAGCGGCCAGAGCCTCGAGGAGCGATATGGCGATGCCGTGGCCAACATCGCGGCCAGGAATCCGGCGGCCGCCGTGACGGAACTGCAGACGCTGGTGCGCGAATATCCGAAAGTCACGCAGTTCCACAGCAGCCTCGGACAGGCCCTGCTGGCCGAAGGCCAGTTCAAGGAATCCGAGGCGGTGCTCGAAAAGGCCCTGACGCTGTTTCCCCGCAATGTGCCCGTCACGATCCATCTCGCCGAGACGTTGATGCGGGCGGGCGACAACAAGCGGGCCCACCTGGTACTTCTGGATCTGTTCAACGTGGTCGAACCAACGCCGGATCAGGCGCGTTTGATCGCAAAAGCGGCCAATGCGGCCGGCGACATCGCCGACTCGTATTATTATCTGTCGGAATTCTACATCATGAGCGGCGAGTTGATGATGTCCTACAATCAGCTGCAGCTCGCGCTAGGGCTCCCCGGGCTCAACGCGATTCAGCGCGCCCGCTTCAGCGCCCGGCTCGACGAAGTTCGTGCAGCGCTGCCCAAAGACCGTCAGAATACGACCGCGGGCCAGAACGGAAACGGCCGCTAATTCGAATTTCAAACAGGGGTGCGATTTGTGACCATGCCGGTTTCGCAGCATTGATTCACGCATGCTGAAGGATTTGTTCGCACGCACTGCAGCGTGTTTCATTGTTGCGATCGGGCCATGCGCCTGCGTGACCTTGCCGCCGAACGCCCCGCGGTCGGCGCAGGACCCGTTCGAGTCCTTCAACCGCGGCGTCTACAAATTCAACGACGCCATAGACCGTGGGGTGGTCAAGCCGGCGGCGAAGGGGTACACCCGGGTGGTGCCGAAGCCGGTGCGAATCGGAATCAGCAACGTATTCTCCAACCTCGAACAGCCGACGGTCATGATCAATGACGCCCTGCAGGGCAAGCTGCGAGCCTCAGCCAACGACCTCGGAAGGTTCCTGTTCAACCTCACGGCGGGCGTGGGGGGCCTGCTCGATCCGGCGACCCGCATCGGCATGGATCGCAACGACGCGGATTTCGGGCAGACGCTCGGGGTCTGGGGCGTGCACGCCGGACCGTTCGTCGAATTGCCGCTGTTCGGACCGTCGGACATGCGCGACGCGCCCGGCAAGCTCGTGGACACCTACACGAATCCGAAGCAATACATTTTCAGCAACACCTACGTGAAATACGGCGTGACCGGCCTGAGTTTCCTCAACACGCGCGCGGAACTGCTTTCCTTGGACAGCGCCTTGACCAACGTCTACGACCCCTACACGTTCATCCGCGACGCCTATCTGCAGCATCGCGCCTACAAAATCAGCGGCCAGGTCCCCGACGAGGCGCCGCTGGTCGATCCGGATGCGCCCGCTCCGGCGCCGCTGGCTTCGCCGCCGACGCACTAGGTAGCGGCGCCGATGCCCGTGCGGCCGCTCTCAGGCCGTCATCAGCAATTCCTCGACCTCGCTCAGGCGCGCCAACTGCTGCAATTGTAACGGCACGTTCTCATAATTGAGGCTGCGGCGGGAGGCGCGCGCCACGCTCAGCCACTCGATCAGCAGGGCAAGACCCGCACTGTCGCTCGCGGTGACGCCGGCCAGATCGATGACCGTCGCCCGCCCGCGGCCGATCGCCTCGCTGCCCACCGGCAGCAGTCGGCCCACCGTGTTGAAATCGAGCGAGCCGCTGACCAGCGACCGGTCATGATCCTGCACCTCGAAAGACGCCGGGTTTGCGGCCTGCGCACCCATGAGCTATCCGGTCACGCTTTTGCCGGGCGCGCCCTTGCCCCCGCCGGCCTCTTCGGTTTCGAGCCGCTGGATGACCTCATCGAGTCCCTTCTGCTGAACCTCCGTGCCAATGTCGGTACGGAAGCTCTTCACGTAGGAAACACCACTGATGACCACATCCCAAGCCTTCCAGCCGGTGTCGGTCCTGCGCAAAGTGAAGTTCACCGGCACTTTTTCCCCCGACGATTTCTTCACCTCGGTGCGCACGGTGGCCGCGGTATCGCCTGGATCACCCTTGTACGGCAGGATCACCAGCCGATCGGCCGTGAAATCGAGCAGCGCTTCACCGTAATTGCGCAGCAGCGAATGATAGAACGCATCGACGAAGCGCTTGCGCTGTTCGGGTGTGGCGGTGCGCCAGATCTGGCCGAGCACCAGCCGCGCAGCGTATTCGCTGTCGAAATTCGGCAGCAGCACGTTGGCGACCAGCGCGTCGAGCTTGGCGGGATCCTTGGCGTAAATCGGCCGATTCGCATCCAATTCGGTCAGCATGCGCCTGGCGGACGTCTGCACGAGTTCCTCCGGTCCGGGACCGGGCGTCGGCTCCGGCGCATCGGCGGCCGCGGCGGCGGCCGACAGCACCGACAGTAGCAAGGCGGCAATGGTCAATTTGCTCATTTGGTTTTCTCCGGGGCCGCAGGTGTGGGTGCGTCCGATTTGCCCTTGATGAAGTTCGCCGCCAGCTGTCCGATCAGATTCTCGAGGACGAACGCGGAGAACGTCACGTCAATGTGATCCTTGTCCTTCAGATAAGTATCGGCGCCGCCGGGCGCCAGGCCGACGTATTTGCCGCCGAGAAGACCCTGCGTGTAGATGCTGGCGTCGCTGTCCGCGGGTATCTGGTTGTAGCGTGAATTCAGGCTCATGACCACCACCGCCTTGAACTCCCGGGAGTCGAAACTGATCTTCGCCACCCGGCCCACCTCCACCCCGGCGATCGACACGGGCGCGCCCACCTTCAGGTCGCCGATGTTGTCGAATTTCGCAGTGACGTCGTAGTGCGGCTGGCTGGCGAAGGACAGGCCGCGGCTGGTGGTCTGGGTGGTCAGGAAGAACAGCGCCGCGAAACCCAGCAGCACGAAGCTTCCGGTTCCGAGGTTCAACGCGCGCGACTTGCCCATAAGGATCCCCTCTTACAGAAACATGGCGGTAATCAAGTAATCCAGAAACAGCGTCACCACCGCCGACGTCACCACGGTGCGGGTGGTTGCCTGGCCGACCCCCTCGGCGGTCGGCATCGCATGATAACCCTCATACACCGCGATGAGGCTGCATGCCACCCCGAAGACGGCACTCTTGACGATGCCCTCCGTCACGTCCTCCAGATCGACCGAGGCCTGCATCTGCGACCAGAAGCTGCCCGAATCGACCCCCATGAACTGCACGCCGATGAGCTGCGCGCCATAGATGCCGATCATGCTGAAAATGGCGGCCAGCAGCGGCATGGCGATGACTCCGCCGAGGAACCGCGGCACGACCACCCGCTGGATGGGGTCGACCGCCATCATCTCCATCGCCGACAGCTGATCGGTGGCGCGCATCAAACCGAGTTCCGACGCCAGCGCCGTTCCGGCCCGCCCGGCGAACAGCAGCGCCGTCACCACCGGGCCCAGCTCCTTGACCAAACCGATCGTGGCGGCGGTGCCGAGCGCCTCTTCCGATCCGAAGCGCTGCAGCAGCTGGAATCCCTGCAGGCCCAGCACCATCCCGACGAACAATCCGGACAGCATGATGATGACCAGCGACAGCGTGCCCGCGTTGTAGATCTGGGCGATGATCAGGTCGCCGCGCAGAAGCGCCCGCGGGGTGTTGACGAGCAGCCGCATCAGGAAGCGAACCACGTCGCCGAGATCCGCCAGGGATGCGGTGAGGTAATCCCGAAACTCCGCCAGCACCTTCAAGGGTCCCCGTCGCGCGCCAGCAATTCACCGAAATAGTCGGTTGCGGGAAAATGAAAGGGCACCGGGCCGTCCGCAAGACCGCCCATGAACTGCACCACGATTTCCGACGGGTAGGTGCGTAGTTCCTGCGGCGCGCCCTGCGCGACCACCTTGCCGCCCGACAGCAGGAACACCACGTCGGCCACACTCGATATCTCCTGCACGTCGTGCGAGACCACGATGCTCGTCAGGCCCAGCGCATCGTTCAGTCGGCGAATCAAGCGCAAGATGACTCCCAGGGATATCGGATCCAGACCGACGAACGGCTCATCGTAGATCAGGATCTCCGGATCCATGACGATCGCGCGCGCCAGTGCCACCCGGCGGCTCATCCCGCCGGACAGCTCCGCGGGCATGAACTCGGCCGCGCCCCGCAGGCCGACCGCCTGCAGCTTGGTGAGCACCAACTGCCGGATCAGCCGCTCCGGCAGATCCGTGTGCTCGCGCAGCGGGAAGGCGACGTTTTCGAAAACACTCAGATCCGTGAGCAGCGCGCCGTTTTGGAACAGCATGCCCATGCGCCGGCGCAGCAGATACAGTTCGGCGTGCGAGAGCCCGGTCAGTTCCTGGTCCGCCACCCGGATCGAGCCGCCGTCGGCGGCCACCTGTCCGGTGATCAAACGCAGCAGGGTCGTCTTGCCGGTGCCGCTCGGTCCCATCACCGCGGTGACGCGGCCACGGGGGATCTCCATGGCCAGGCCGTCGAATACGGGGCGGCCGCCCACCCCGTATTTCAGATTCCGGATCTCGACGATGGCGGCGGATTGGTTCAACGAGCAGACTTAGGCAGCGGTGCTTTCCATCGAGGTCTTGTAGGAACCGACCGCGGCCAGCCCGTTCAGTTTCGCGCGCTTGAACAGTGCCTGCTGGCCGCTGGTGAACGCACCGCTCTGGCCACCCCATGCCAACAGCGCGGGCTCCTGCAGTGCCCGGCCGTAGCTGAACGTCAGCGTCCAGGGCAGCGGTCCGGCAGCGTTCATCAGACTCAGATGCAGCGTCGCCTCGGTCGGACTCTGACCGCCGGACAGAAAGGCGATGCCCGGTACCGCGGCTGGAACATGTCGTTTCAGGCAGCGCAGCGTCGCCTCGGCGACCTGTTCCGCCGAGGCCTTCTGGGCGCACTTCTTGCCCGGGATCACCATGTTGGGCTTCAGGATGATGCCCTCCAGATACACCCCGGCGGCGAACAAATGCGTGAAGACGCTGTCCAGCACGGCGCCGGTCACCTGCTCGCAGCGCTGCAGGTCGTGGCCGCCGTCCATCAGCACCTCCGGCTCGACGATGGGAACGATGCCCGCCTCCTGGCAGAGCGCGGCATAGCGGGCCAGTCCTTCGGCATTGGCGGTGATGGCGTAGGCGCTGGGGATGCCGGCGCCGATGTCGATCACGGCGCGCCATTTGGCGAATTTCGCGCCGAGCTTGCCGTATTCCGCCAGGCGCTCGCGCAAGCCGTCCAGACCCTCGGTGATGGTCTCACCGGCAAAGCCGGCCAGGGGTTTTGCGCCGGTATCGACCTTGATGCCGGGCAGCATGCCGTGCTGGCTCAGGTAGGCCGCAAACGAGCTGCCCGCCTTGGTGCTCTGGCGGATGGTTTCGTCGTACAGGATCACCCCGCTGATGTAGTCATTCGCACCGGGCGTGGTGAACAGCAGTTCGCGATATAGGCGGCGATTCTCCGCCGTGGAGTCAAGCTTGATGCCGGCGAAGCGCTTGCCGATGGTGCTGGTACTTTCGTCTGCCGCCAGAATCCCCTTGTTTTTCGCGACTAAAGCGTGCGCCGTAGCGCTCAATTCCTGGTGTTTCATTGCTGGAATCTCTTTCTGAAGATGAACAGGCCCCTATGCCGCAAGGATAGCAAAGTCAGACCCATGTCGCGCTGCGGGTGGAACTTGCCGACAAATAGGACTAAAATCGTCCTACTTGAATCATCCCGACATGGAATGGGGAACCTATGCTTCGCATCGCCAAGTTGACCGACTACGCAACCGTGGTGCTCGCGAGTCTGGCGCAGGAGCCGGAGCGCCATCGCGCCGCAAAAGATCTGGCCGAAAGAACGCGCCTCAGTCTGCCCACCGTGAGCAAGGTGCTCAAGGAGTTGCAGCGTGCCGGCATGGTGATCTCCTCGCGCGGCGCGTCCGGCGGCTATCGCCTGGCACGCGCGCCCGAATTCATCACCGCCGCGCAGATACTCGACGTGTTCGAGGGCCCCATCGCCATCACGGAGTGCAGCGGCGCCTCGAGCCAATGCGGCATCGAGCGGCTGTGCCGGGTGGGGGGCGCGTGGCAGCGGGTGAACGCGGCGATCCGACGCGCGCTCGAGGATGTGACCTTGCGCCAATTGGCCGGCCTCGACTCCGGCGGCCTGCGCGTGGCGACACTGGCCTCAGAAATCCGTGTCGGAGCGAATTGACGTGTCGAGCAAGCCACAAGACGTCGAAGCCCTCATCGGCCGCAAGTACCAGCATGGTTTCGTCACGGATATCGAATCCGACAGCCTGCCTCCCGGCCTCGACGAGGAGGTGGTGCGGGCCATATCGCGCAAGAAACAGGAGCCGGCGTTCCTGCTGGACTGGCGCCTGAAGGCATTCCGGCATTGGCTGACCATGCGCGAACCGCAATGGGCCCACGTGCATTACCAGCGCATCGACTACCAGGACATCTCCTACTATTCCGCGCCGCGGACGCCGGCGAACGCGCCGAAAAGTCTTGAGGAGGTCGACCCGAAGCTGCTCGCCACCTACGCCAAGCTCGGCATTCCCCTGCACGAGCGCGCCCGGCTCGCCGGCGTGGCGGTGGACGCGGTTTTCGACAGCGTGTCGGTGGCGACCACCTTCAAGGACAAGCTCGCCAAAGCCGGTGTGATCTTCTGTTCTTTTTCCGACGCCGTGCACCATCATCCAGAGCTCGTGGAGCGCTACCTCGGCAGCGTCGTGCCGGCCGCCGACAATTTCTTCGCGGCACTCAATTCGGCGGTGTTTTCGGACGGCTCCTTCGTGTACGTGCCCGCCGGCGTGCGCTGCCCGATGGAGCTGTCGACCTATTTCCGGATCAACGCCGCCAAGACCGGCCAGTTCGAGCGCACCCTGATCATCGCCGCGGAGGGTGCGTCGGTCAGCTATCTGGAAGGCTGCACCGCGCCGATGCGCGATGAGAATCAACTGCATGCGGCGGTGGTCGAATTGGTCGCCCTGGACGATGCGCGGATCAAGTATTCGACGGTGCAGAACTGGTATCCCGGCGATGAGAACGGCATCGGCGGCATTTTCAATTTCGTGACCAAGCGCGGCGAGTGCCGCGGCCGAAATTCCAAGATTTCCTGGACGCAGGTGGAGACCGGATCGGCGATCACCTGGAAATATCCGAGCTGTGTGCTGAGGGGCGACAACTCCGTCGGCGAGTTCTACTCGGTGGCGGTGACGAACAACTACCAGCAGGCCGACACGGGCACCAAGATGATCCACATCGGCCGCAATACCCGCAGCACGATCGTCTCCAAGGGCATCTCGGCCGGTCACGCCGAGAACACCTACCGCGGCCAGGTCAAGATATTGCCGAGCGCCGAGGGGGCCCGCAATTTCACGCAATGCGATTCGCTGCTGATGGGCGCCAAGTGCGCCGCGCACACGTTTCCCTACATGGAGGTCAAAAATCCGACCGCCGTGGTGGAGCATGAGGCGAGCACGTCCAAGATCGGCGAGGACCAGTTATTCTACTGCCTGCAGCGCGGCATCTCGCAGGAGGACGCCGTCAACATGATCGTGAGCGGCTTCTGCAAGGTGGTGTTCAAGGAACTGCCCATGGAATTCGCGGTGGAGGCGCAGAACCTGCTGAGTGTGAGTCTGGAAGGTGCCGTCGGTTGAGCCCATGGGAGCAGTCTTGCTGAAAATCTCGAATTTGACCGCCCGCGTGGCGGGCAAGAACATACTCAACGGCGTCGATCTCGAGGTCAATGCCGGCGAGATCCATGCCCTCATGGGTCCGAACGGCTCCGGCAAGAGCACGCTCGCACAGATCCTCGCCGGGCGTGAGGATTACGAGATAACCGGCGGCAGCGTATTGTTCGAGGGCCGCGATCTGCTGGCGCTGCCCCCCGAGGAGCGGGCGCGCGCCGGCCTGTTTCTCGGATTCCAATATCCGGTGGAGATCCCCGGCGTCAACAACGTCTACCTGCTGAAGGCGGCCCTGAACGCGAAGCGCAAGGCCGCCGGCGAGCCGGAGGTCGACGCCTACGAATTCCTTGCGCTCATCAAGCAGAAGATGAAATTCATGCAGATGAGCGAATCCTTCCTGACACGCGGCGTCAACGAGGGATTCTCGGGCGGCGAGAAGAAGCGCAATGAAGTACTGCAGATGCTCGTGCTCGAGCCGAAGCTCGCCATCCTCGATGAAACCGACTCGGGACTCGACATCGATGCGCTCAAGGTCGTCTCGAACGGCGTCAACAGCCTGCGCGATCCGCACCGCTCGGTGGTGCTGGTGACCCATTATCAGCGCCTGCTGGACTACATCGTGCCGGATCGCGTGCACGTTTTCTCGGGCGGCAGGATCCTGAAGTCCGGCGACAAATCACTGGCGCTGGAATTGGAGAAGCGCGGCTACGACTGGCTGCAAGAGAGCCGCGTGGCATGAGCGCGACGGCCCACAGTGCCTCTCCGGCGACCGCCGCGGCCGCCGGTGCGGCCCCCCAGTCCGCAGCCTTGCGCTCCTTCGAAGCACAGTGGCATGCCCGCCGCGCCGGTCCGCTGCACGCGCTGCGCGAATCGGCGATGCAGCGGTTCGTGCAGCTCGGCCTGCCGACCATGCGCGATGAGACCTGGCGCTACACGAATCTGCGCGCGCTCGCGGCACATGCCTATGTGGACGCCGCCGGCGATGCGCCGGCCGCGGCGCTGCAGTCCGATTCCTTGCGCAGCCCTGCCCTGCGCATCGTCAACGGCGTGCCCTGCGCTGCAGACCGTGCGCGCCTGCTCGAAAACGGCCTGGAGATCATGCCGCTGAGCGAGCTGCTGCGCGGCGATCCCGTTTTATTGCGCGGTTTCCTCGAGCCCTTGTCGGATGCCGACCAGCAACGCTGGGCGCTGCTCAACACCGCCCTGTTCGTCGATGGGCTGTATATCAGGATCACCGCGCGTCTTGCCGCACCGCTGCGGTTGGTGCATGTGACCGCGGGGCCCGGTGCCGCCCACCCGCGCGTCATCATCGAAGCCGCCCCGGGGTCGGCGGCCACCATCGTGGAGGAACATGTCTCGCATGGCGACGCGGACAGCCTGTGTAATTCGGTCACCCAGATCGCGGCCGGCGCCGGCGCCGAGATCGAGCATTACCGCATCTTCCGCGGCGGCCCGCGTGCAGCCCACATCGACACCCTCGACATCCGTCAGGCCGGCGGCAGCCGCTGCAAACAGTTCACGATCTGCCTGGGAGGTGCGCTGCTGCGCACCAATCTCGAGGCGCGCCTGGAGGCGGCGGGTGCGGCCCTCGACAGCTACGCGCTGCTGGTGGGTCACGGATCACGGCACGCGGACTGCGTCAACATCGCCACCCATTCGGCGCCCGACACGCGCAGCCGGCAGACCGCGCGCATCATCGCGAGCGGCGACAGCCGCGTGATCTTCAACAGCAAGGTCATCGTCTGCACCGGCGCGGTGCGTTCCGAGTCGATGCAGTCCTGCCGCGGCCTGCTGATGTCGCCGGCCGCCGAGATCGACACCCGGCCGCAGCTCGAGATACATACCGACGAGGTCAAGTGCGCGCACGGCGCGACCACGGGCAGGCTAGATCCCGACATGCTCTTTTACATGCTGTCGCGGGGTTTGGACCGCCGCACGGCGCAGAGTCTGCTGGTCTACGCGTTCCTGGCCGACGTCATGACCGACATGTCGCCGGCGGCGGGACGCGACTCCATTGACAGCGCGCTGCTCGCGCAGCTGCCCGAATCCGACCTGTTGCGGGGGTTGCGATGAACGGCGCGGCAGCCGCGCACGCCGCCCCGGGGTTCGACGTCGCGGCCGTGCGCCGCCGCTTCCCGGTGCTGGCGCGCACCATTCACGGCCACCCGCTCGTGTATCTGGACAACGGCGCGTCCTCGCAGCGTCCCACGGCGGTGATCGACGCGGTGAACGACTACGAACGGCACCATCACGCGAATGTCCACCGCGGCGTGCACACGCTGAGCCAGGAAGCCTCCGCCCTGTTCGAGGCCGCTCGCGACTCGCTCGTCGGATTCATCAACGCGCGCTCGCGCCACGAGATCGTGTTCGTGCGCGGCACGACGGAAGCCATCAATCTCGTGGCGCAAAGTTACGCAAGGCCGCTGTTCGAGCCGGGCGATGAAGTGCTGATCACGCATCTCGAACACCATGCCAACATCGTGCCCTGGCAGCTGCTGCGCGAACAGACCGGCATCAAGCTGGTCATCGCGCCGATGGACACGCGCGGTGAGATTCACGCCGGCCAGGTCGAGGCGCTGATGGGACCGCGAACGCGCCTGCTGGCCTGCGCGCACGTCTCCAATGCTCTCGGCACGGTATTGCCCGTGCGGCGCCTCATCGCGGCCGCCCGCGAGCGCGGGATCGCGACCCTGATCGACGGTGCCCAGGCGGTGCCGCATATGCCGGTCGACGTGCAGGCCCTCGATTGTGATTTCTATGCCTTCTCGGCCCACAAGATGTTCGGTCCCACCGGCATCGGCGTGCTCTACGGCAGGGAGGCCGTGCTCGAGCGCATGCCGCCGTGGCAGGGCGGCGGCGACATGATTCTTGCGGTGAGTTTTGCCAAGACCACCTACAACCGCCTGCCTTACAAGTTCGAGGCGGGCACACCCAACATCTCCGGGGCCATCGGCCTCGGCGCCGCGGTGAATTTCCTGGGAACTCTCGACCTCGATGCGGCACATGCGCACGAGCGCGCCCTGTTGGCGCGCGCCGAGGCGGTGCTGGCGGATGTTCCGGGACTGCGCCTCATCGGCACCGCGGCCGAGAAGGCCGGTCTGGTCTCATTCGTGGTGGACGGCGTGCATCCGCACGACCTCGGCACCATCCTCGACAAGGACGGCATCGCCATCCGCACCGGACACCACTGCGCCATGCCGGTGATGGAATTCTTCGGGGTGCCTGCAACCGCGCGCGCCTCGTTCGCCTTCTACAATACGTTCGAGGAAATCGACCTGCTGGCCGCGTCCATCGAACGCGCGCGCAAGCTGTTTGCCTGAGACACCCCCCATGGAACTGACCGATCTGTACCGCGACGTCATCCTTGACCACAACCGCAAGCCGCGAAATTTCGGCCCACTGGCACCGGCCGACGCCAGCGTCGAGGGGTTGAATCCCCTGTGCGGCGACCGGCTCACCCTGCGTCTGCGCATGGACGGCGACCGCATCGCGGAAATCCGCTTCGAAGGCCAGGGCTGCGCCATATCCACCGCCTCGGCATCGCTGATGACCGAAGCGGTCAAGGGCAGGACGCGCGCCGAGGCGCAGGCGCTGTTCGACGGCGTGCATCGGCTGCTCACCGATGACGCAGCGCCGAGCGAGGGTCTCGGCAAGCTGGCGGCGCTGTCGGGCGTCAGGGAATACCCGGCGCGGGTGAAATGCGCGAGTCTTTGCTGGCATACGCTCGCCTCGGCGCTGCACTGCTCCGGTCGCGCAGCGTCCGTCTCGACGGAATGAGTTGCCAGCCATGCAAGGATACGAAAATGATCCCATCCTCGTGCAGCGCGAAATCAAAGCGGTGGCGATACCGGCGGGCGTCGAGGTCTCTCTGAGGATCGGCTCGGTCGGCTACATCACGCAGGCGCTCGGCGGCAGCTTCACGGTCTACATCGAGGGCAACCTTTTTCGCATTGCAGGCAGCGACGCGGACGCCATCGGCAAGACGCGAGCGTCGGCGCCCGAAGTTCCTCCGGGCGCCTCGGAGGAGGAATTCAAGAGCATCGTCTGGCAGCAGCTCAAGACCTGCTACGATCCGGAGATCCCGGTCAACATCGTCGATCTCGGACTGATCTACGAATGCGACGTGCGCCGCAACGACGACGCCACCCGCACCGTCGAGATCAAGATGACACTGACCGCGCCCGGATGCGGCATGGGTGAGGTGCTGGTGCAGGACGTGCGCGACAAGATCCGGGTCGTTCCGACGGTCGCGCAGGCCAACGTCGAATTGGTGTTCGATCCGCCGTGGAACCACACCATGATGTCCGACGAGGCGCGCCTGCAAACCGGCATGATGTGAGGTGTTGAATTGAAGTGGATCGACGCGGGTCCCGCCGATTCTCTGCCCGAGGGCGGGGCGGTGTGCGTCGCGGCCGGCCGCCGCATGCTCGCGGTCGTGCGCAGCGATGGATGCTTCTACGCCATCGAGGATGTGTGCACCCATGATGGCGCGGAACTGACCGGCGGCGCGGTCGAGGGCGCGGAGATCATCTGCCCGCGCCACGGCGCGCGCTTTTGCCTACGCACCGGCCGGGCGCTGACGCCGCCCGCCTACGAGGCGGTGAGTGTGTTCGAGACCAAACTCGAGGGTGGGCACGTGTGGGTACGCGCAGGCTGACGCTGCTGCGCCACGGCGAGGCACAGGCACCCGAGGCTTACGCCGAGGATTTCGAGCGTCCGCTCACCCGGCGTGGCGGCATTGAGGCGCGGGAGATGGGCACACGACTCGTGCACCGCGGGCTCATCCCGGACCTGATCCTGGTAAGCCCGGCGGAGCGCGCCTGGTCCACCGCCGAGATCGTCGCGGCGGTGTGTGAAATGGACCCCAAGCAGGTGCAATGCGCGCGCGAGCTGTACCTCGCCACTGCCGAGAGCATCCTGCGGCTGCTCGGCGGCCGCCAGGCGAGCGCGCACCATGTGCTGATCTGCGGCCACAATCCGGGATTGAGCCAACTCGCGAGCCGCTTGGGGCCGCATCCCCAGCGGCGGGATTTGTCCACCGCCGGCGTGGCCACCGCCTTGTGGAGCAACGCCGGCTGGCATGACCTGCAGCCGGAGCTGGCCGAGATTTGCGAACTGGACGATCCGGAAAGCATGGCGGATCTTTGGGCGTGATGCCCGGCAAGCCGGCCTTGACCGGCAGGCCGGCCTTGACCGGGAAACTGGCCCTGACCGGGAAGCTAGCCCTGGCCGCGCTGCAGACGCATCAGGCGGCGCCGGTCGCGCTTGTCGGGCCTCGCCTCGGGGCGCGGGCGAGTCTGCCCCGCGAGGCGCTGCTGTTCCCGCAAGGCGGCGCGCCGCGCGGCGCTCGCCGGGGTCTCGCGGTAGTGGCTCTGCGCTTCGTTCGCCGGACCGCGCCGGTCGGGCAGCCCCAATATGTCGAATTCCGCCACCACCCCTTCCATGGACAGGCTCAGCCGGTCACCGACGCGCAGTCGATGCGCCGGTTTGACCCGATCTCCGTTCAGATGCACCTTGCCGCCGGTTATGGCGGCGCACGCCAGCGAGCGCGCCTTGAAGAAGCGCGCGTACCACAGCCATTTGTCCAAACGATGATTCTGCATGCACCGGGGTGCTCGGCCTTTGCCCGTATAATACCCGACGTGCGCATGCGCAAATCGACCAAGAGGACACGGTGACCACGGAATTTCTGGACCGGCTGAAGCGCGACACCGAGGCTCTCGACGCCGCCGGGCTGCTCAAGCGCGAGCGCATCATCGGTTCGGCGCAGGGGCCGCTGGTGAGGCTCGCCGATGGACGTGAGATGATCAATCTGTGCGCCAACAACTACCTCGGGCTCGCCAATCATCCGGCGGTCGTGGAAGCCGCGCATCATGCGCTCGACCGCTACGGCTACGGCGTCGCCTCGGTGCGCTTCATCTGCGGCACCCAGATCGTGCACCGCGATCTCGAACAGCGCCTCAGCTCGTTCCTCGCAACCGAGGACGCGATCCTGTATTCGTCCTGCTTCGACGCCAACGGTGGACTTTTCGAAACGCTGCTCGACGACCAGGACGCCGTCATCAGCGATGCGCTGAATCACGCCAGCATCATCGACGGCATCCGGCTGTGCAAGGCCCGGCGGCTGCGCTACTCGAACAACGATCTGAATGAATTGGAGCAATGCCTCAAGGATTCGCAGGATGCCCGGGTTCGCCTGATCGCTACCGACGGCGTGTTCTCGATGGACGGCTCCATCGCGCGGCTTTCTGAGATCTGCGACCTGGCGGACAGATATTCCGCGCTGGTGATGGTCGATGATTCGCATGCGACCGGCTTCATGGGGCCCCGCGGCCGCGGGACGCACGAAATGCGGGGCGTCATCGACCGCGTCCACATCCTCACCGGCACGCTCGGCAAGGCGCTCGGCGGAGCGAGCGGCGGCTACGTGGCCGCACGCCGGGAAATCGTCGCCTGGCTGCGCCAGCGGTCACGGCCGTACCTGTTCTCCAACAGCATCGCGCCGGCGGTGGCGGCCGGCACGATCCGGGTTCTCGATCTGCTCGAACATTCCCCCGAATTGCGCGAACGCGTGCATTCCAATGCGCGCCATTTCCGCGCCGGCATGCAGGCCCTCGGCTTCGAACTCGTACCCGGCGAGCATCCGATCATTCCGGTCATGCTGGGCGATGCGCCGCTCGCGGTACGCCTCGCCGAACGCATGCAGTCCGAGGGGGTGTACGTGGTCGCCTTTGCGTACCCGGTTGTCCCGAAGGGCAAGGCGCGCATCCGCACGCAGATGAACGCCGCGCATTCGACCGAACAGCTCGATCATGTCGTGGGCGCGTTCGGCCGCGCGGCGCGTGAACTCGGTATCATTCACTGAAGGCTCAACATGAAAGCATTGGTCAAGGCGCGCGCGGAACCGGGAATCTGGATGCAGGACATCCCCGAGCCGAGCGTCGGACACAACGACGTTCTCATCAAGGTGCATCGCTCGGCCATCTGCGGCACGGATATGCACATATTCAATTGGGACGCCTGGGCGCAGAAGAGCGTGCCGGTGCCGATGGCGGTCGGCCACGAGTATTCCGGCGAGATCGTCGAACTCGGCGGCGAAGTGCGCGGCTTCACGGTCGGCGACCGTGTGTCGGGTGAGGGGCACATCACCTGCGGCCACTGCCGCAATTGCCGCGCCGGCCGCCGCCACCTGTGCCGCAACACCCTCGGCGTGGGCGTGAACCGGCCCGGCGCGTTCGCGGAGTATCTGACGATACCCGCCACCAACGTGTTCAAGCTGCCGCCGGCCATCGACGATGAGGTCGCCTCCATCCTGGACCCATTCGGCAACGCCACGCATACGGCACTGGCGTTCAACGTGGTCGGCGAGGACGTGCTGATCACCGGCGCCGGACCCATCGGCATCATGGCGGTGGCGATCGCGCGGCACTGCGGCGCGCGGCACGTGGTCATCACCGACGTGAACGATTACCGCCTGCGGCTGGCGGCAGCCATGGGGGCCTCGCGCACGCTCAACGTCGCGCGCGACTCGCTCGATGAGGCCATGAAGGCCCTCGGCATGGAGGAGGGTTTCGACGTCGGCTTCGAAATGTCGGGAAACCCGGCGGCACTGCGCGAGATGCTGCGCACCATGAACAACGGCGGCAGCATCGCCATGCTGGGCATTCCACCCGGCGACACCGCCATCGACTGGAATCAGGTGATCTTCAAGGGCCTGGTGATCCATGGCATATACGGCCGCGAAATGTTCGAGACCTGGTACAAGATGGCGAGCATGCTGCAGAGCGGTCTCGACGTGCGGCCGGTGATCACCCACCGTCTCGGCATCCGCGATTACCTGGAGGGCTTCGAGATCATGAATTCCGGGCAATCCGGCAAGATCATCTTGGATTGGTCGGCGCTTTGAACGGCGAGCGCGGCTGGCGGCACCAGCAATAGGCGTACAGGCCGCGCGGATCGTTGAGCCGCGCGAGGGTGCGCGCCGTTTCGAGCAGTGGATCCAGCACCTGGTCGAGGGGCGTTCGCAGCGGCGCGAGTCCTGCGGCTGCGGCCAGGTGCAGCGCACCGGAGCGCAATTGCAGCAGCAACTGCTCACGCAGGCTCAACTCCGCCTGGATGTAGTCGACCTCATAGTCGCCGCCGATGTCGGCGAGCTTGGCGGCCGCCTCGACGGCATCGTTCAGACCGCCGAGATGGTCGACCAGCCCCAGGCGCTGCGCATCGGAGCCGGCCCACACGCGCCCCTGCGCGATCTTGTCGACGTCCTCGACGCTTTTCTTGCGCCCCTCGCCCACGCGGCGCAGAAATTCCGCGTACGCATGATCCACGGAACTCTGCAAAATCGCGCGAACTTCGGGCGTGAGCGCCCGATCGAGACGGGTCTCACCGGCAAGCTGCGTGGTACCGATGCCGTCGACCCTGACTCCGACCTTCTCGAGAGTTCGCTGGAAGGTCGGCAGCACGGCAAACACCCCGATCGAGCCCGTCAGGGTGGTCGGATTGGCGAAAATTTCGTTCGCCGCCGCCGCGATGTAATAGCCGCCGGAAGCTGCGTAGCTGCTCATTGAGACCACCACCGGCTTGCCCGCCTTGCGCAGCGCCTGCACCTCCCGAAGGATCTGCTCGGATGCGAACATGCTGCCGCCCGGACTGTCGATGCGCAGCACCACCGCCTTGACGCCGGTGTCGTAGCGCGCTTCGGCGAGCAGGTCGGAGGTGCTCTCCCCGCCGATGGTCCCGGGCGGCTGATGGCCGTCGAGGATCTCTCCGGCCGCCACGATCACCCCCACCTTCGAGTCGGCGTGGGACTTCAGCACATGCTTGGCGCGAGTTGCGGCGAGATATGGACCCATGCCGACCGAGTTGAACGAATGCGTGTCCTCATTCTCGCCCACCAGAGCCTTCAATTCGTCGGCCAGCTTGCGGCGGCTCTTCAGCGCCGTGACCAGTCCGCGCTGCAGGGCCAGTTTCGCCGCATCGCCGTTGACCGCCATCAGGGCATTGCGCGCCTGTGCCACGTAATCATTGAGAGCGCCCGGCGGTAGCGCGCGCGCGCGGGTGACGTCCTGCTGGTAGGCGTTCCATAACGCATTCAGCCAGACCGAGGTTTCCTCGCGCTCGCTGTCGGACATGTCGCTGCGGGAATACTGGTCGGTGAAGCTCTTGAAGGTCCCGGCGCGAAACACGTTGACGTCGACGCCGAGCTTGTCGATCGCGTCCTTGAAGAACATCCGGTAGTAGCTGAAGCCGTCGACCTCCACCGCTCCCAAGGGGTCGAGATACAGCTCGCCCGCCTGGGCCGCCAGATAGTATTGGGTCTGATCGAGGGTATCGGCGGCCACCACCACGCGCTTGCCGGAGGCGCGAAATTCGCGCAGCGCAGCGCCGACCTCCTGCAGCTTGGAGAGGCCGGAGGGGGCGAGTTCGCCGAGATCCAGTACGATGAGCTTGACGCGCGAGTCGCTCTTGGCGGCCTGCACCGCCTCGATCACGTCCTTCAACAGCGTTTCCGGCGCCGGACCTCCCGAGGCCTCCCCGACGGCGCGCCGCACCGGATCGCTCGACAGCTGCTCGACCAGCTCACCCTCGGGTGCGATCACCAGCGCCGCGGATTTCGGCACCCCCGGGATGGAGGTGTGCAGTAGCGCCAGGACGAACCCGAAGATCACCAGCAGCAAAACCAGCTCCAGCACCCGCCGGATCTGGTCCAGAATCCGCCAAACCAGCCCGAAGAATGCCGCCAGGGCGGATCCGATGGTCATCCGTCACGTCCGGATATCAGATCGCTGATCAGATCTTCTCCTCGATGCGTGCCGCCTTGCCCGACAAATCGCGCAGGTAATACAGCTTGGCCCGCCGCACCGCACCGCGGCGCTTGACGCTGACCTCGCTGATCGACGGACTGTGCGTCTGGAACACGCGCTCTACGCCCTCGCCGTGTGAAATCTTGCGCACGGTGAACGAGGAATTCAGGCCGCGATTCTTCTTCGCGATCACGACCCCCTCGTAGGCCTGAACGCGCTCGCGATCGCCTTCGACCACCTTCACCTGCACGACGACGGTGTCGCCGGGATTGAAATCCGGCAATTTTCGCGCGGTGCGCTCGCCGTTCAATGCTTGAATGATCTTGTTCATGATATCGACCTCACCTTTTGAACTCTCGTCACCGGCCGCGCTCGGCCTTGAATTCCTCCAACAGCACCCGCTCCGCGCCGCTCATGCCGCGTCGCTCGAGCATGTCCGGCCGGCGCAGCCAGGTGCGGCCCAGCGACTGCTGCAGCCGCCAGCGGCCGATGGCCGCATGGTCGCCGGACACCAGCACTGCGGGCACCGCCAGCCCGTCGATCACGGGGGGCCGCGTATAATGCGGCCAATCCAACAAGCCGTCACCAAACGATTCTTCATCCGCCGACTGCGCACAGCCCAGGGTTCCGGGCAGGAGCCTCGCGATCGCGTCGATCACCACCAGCGCGGGTAGTTCGCCGCCCGACAAGATATAATCGCCGATCGACCATGCCTCGTCGATCTCGCTGTCGATCAGACGTTCATCGACGCCCTCGTAGCGGCCCGCCAACAATACCAGTCCCGGCCCCTCGAGGGCCGAGCGCGCCATGCCCTGCTCGAACCGCCGCCCCTCCGCGCCGAGGTAGATGCGCCGGCCGCCCTGCCCGACCCGCGCCGCCGCCGCCCGCAGGGCGCTGCGCAGCGGTTCGACCTTGAGCACCATTCCCGGGCCCCCGCCATAGGGGCGGTCGTCCACGGTTCGATGCAGATCGGTCGCAAAATCACGCGGATCGACGCAATGCACCTCGAGTGCGCCGCTGTCGAGCGCCCGCCGCACCACGCCGTGCACCAGCGCTTCGCGAATCATCACCGGAAACAAGGACACCACCGCGATCCGCATGCGCTCAACCCGCCGGGTCGTTCCAATTCACGACCACCTGACGCGCCTTCAGGTCCACCTTGCGCAAATGCGCCGGCACGGCCGGCACCCAGTATTCGCGCTCACCGCGCACCACCATCAGGACATGCGCGGGCGTCTCGATAAAATGCTGCACCACACCCAAACGGATCCCGTCCACATTCACCACCTCGCAGCCGATCAGATCGGCGCGGTAGAAATCGGCCGCCTCGCGCTCCGGCAATTCGCTGCGTGGCACCCAGATGCCGGCACCGCGCAGACCCATCGCCTGATCGCGGTCGCCGATGCCGGCGAACTTGGCCGTCAGCCGGCCGCCGCTGTGTCCTGTCGCCTCGACCCGGAGTGTCTCCCAGGCGCCGCTCCGTGCCAGCCGCAGGCTGCGATGCTCGAACAGCCGCTCGGGTGGATCGGTGAAGGAACTGAGCTTGACCCAGCCGCGCACGCCGAATGGCGCGCCGACCTGCCCCAGTTGGATGAGCGCCGACAATTCGCCGCTCATCGCCCTCACTCAGCCTTCAGGCGGCCTGTTTGCGGAAGGTGGTTAGAAGATGCTTGACGCGTTCCGACATGTGCGCGCCCTGGCCGAGCCAATGCTCGATACGAGCCACGTTCAGGCGCAATTTGATCTCGGCTCCACGGGCAACCGGATTGAACAGCCCCACGCTCTCGAGGCTGGTGCCGCCCTGACGTTTGCGGCTGTCCGTCACCACCACATGGTAAAAGGGGGTCTTCTTGCCGCCGCGCCGGGTCAATCGGATCGTCACCATCGTTTGTCACCTTGCAATGCCGAGCCGCTAATTCTAATGAAAAATCGGGTCGGGGAGCAAGAAATCTCGCTATTGGAGGGTAAGACGCGACGCGCTAACGGCTGTCCCCGGCCGCTAACGGCCCGGGCCGGGCGGCAGCCGGCCGCCCATGCCGCGCATCATGTTCTTGAGCATGCCGCCCTTGGCCATCCTTTTCATGGTCTTTTGCATGTGATCGAACTGCTTCAGGAGGCGGTTGACCTCCGGCAGCGGAACGCCGGCGCCCGCGGCGATGCGCCGTTTGCGGGAACCATCGATCATTTCCGGCCGCCGCCGCTCGCGCGGCGTCATCGAATCGATGATGCCCATCTGGCGTTTCAGGGCCTGGTTGCTCACCGTGCCGGCCGCCGCTGCCGCACCGGCCTGCATATGTGCCGGCAATTTGTCGAGAAGCGCCGCCATGCCGCCCAGGTTGTGCAATTGGGCGAGCTGATCGCGCAGATCCGCCAGGTCGAAGGATTTGCCCTTGCTGATCTTGCGCGCCAGCTGCTCGTTTTTCTCCTGATCGGCCTGTTCCTGAACCTGCTCGACCAGCGATAAAACGTCGCCCATCCCGAGAATCCGCGATGCGATGCGCTCGGGCTGGAACAATTCGAGGGCCTCGGGCTTCTCGCCCGTGCCGATGAACAGGATGGGCTTGCCGGTGACCTGCCGCACCGACAGAGCCGCGCCGCCGCGGGCGTCGCCATCCGCCTTGGTGAGCACCACACCGGTCAGGCTCAAAGCCTCATCGAACGCCTTGGCCGCGTTCACTGCATCCTGGCCCGCCATGCTGTCCACCACGAACAGGCGCTCATGCGGGTGGATCTCGGCCTCCAGCAGGCGCACCTCGCTCATCATCTCCTCGTCGACGTGCAGCCGGCCCGCCGTGTCCAGCAGCATCACGTCGTAGGCCTGCAAGGTTGCCTCCGTGAGCGCCCGGCGCGCAATGGCGAGCGGCGCCTCCTCCGCCGACGCCGCGGCAAATCCCGCGCCGACCTGCGATGCCAGCGTTTGCAGCTGCAGGATGGCCGCCGGCCGGTGCACGTCGGTGCTCACCAGCAACACCTTTTTGTTCTGCTTGGCAATGAGCCAGCGCGCAAGCTTGCCGGCGGTGGTGGTTTTCCCGGCGCCCTGCAATCCCGCGAGCATGACCACGACGGGGCGCTGCGCCCGCAGATTGAGTCCCGTGCTCGCCTCGCCCATCAGTCGGGTCAATTCCTGGTGCACGACCTTGATGAATGCCTGCCCAGGGGTGAGGCTCTTGGTGACTTCGGTGCCGACCGCGCGCTCCCTCACCGCGTCCGTGAAGGACTTGACCACGGGCAGCGCCACATCCGCCTCGAGCAGCGCGAGGCGCACCTGGCGCACGGTGTCGGCGATGTTCTCCTCGGTCAGCCGGCCGCGCCCGGACAGGGACTTGATGGCCGAGGAGAGCCGCTCGGTGAGAGTGTCGAACATGGTCCGAATAGTATAGTCGGCTAGGAGGGACTTAGTCCTTGTGTCATGATTTGCGCCTCGTGATCCTCGCCGTCACCTTGTTCGCGCTCTACGCCGCCAGCTCCTGGCTCATGCTTCGCAGTGTGAACAACCGGCGGCTGGAACCCATCGCCTGGGCCGTCAGCCTGGCCGCGCTGTTCGCCCACAGCGATGCGCTGGTGGCCATCATGCGATCCTCCGAGGGATTCGCCATCGGGCTGTTGACGGCGATATCGCTGCTCGCCTGGACGCTGGCCGTGCTCGGCTGCGTCATCGCCATCGACCGCCAGCACCGGGTGCTCAGCTCGATCCTGCTGGCGAGCGCGGCGATTGGCTCCACCGCGGCGGAGACCACCAGCCCGCAGCGCTTCGCCGAAACGGCCGCCCCGGGCTGGGAACTGACCGCCCACATCCTGCTGTCGATGGCCGCGGCCGCGTTGCTGTTCGCGGCCGCGGCGACGGCCACGCTGTTCGTGCTGCTCGATCGCCGGCTGCGCAGCCGGCGGATCGCCGATTTGCCGAGCGCGCTGCCGCCCCTCGATGCGCTCGAGAAGGTGATGTTCCGCCTGATCGCCGCCGGCTTCGTGCTGCTCACCCTGGCCCTGTTCACCGGCTTCGTATTCGTCACCAATCTTTTCGCCCAGCACCTGTTTCAAAAGACGGTGCTGTCGATATTCGCGTGGGCGCTGTTCGGCGTGCTGTTGATCGGACGGGCAATGTTCGGCTGGCGCGGCCGCGCCGCCGTGTATTGGACCCTGGCGGGCTTCGCGGTGCTGGCGCTCGCGTATTTCGGCTCGAAGTTCATTCTCGAGGATCTTCTCGGACGACATTGGGGCTGACCGCCTGAGCGAATGCCAACTCCGTCTTTAGGTATGCTTTTCTGCCTGTTGGCGGCGCTGCTGCTGCTGGCCGCCTTCTTCGCCGGCAGCGAGACCGCGCTGATGAGTTTGAACCGCTACCGGCTGCGCCACCGCGCCAACGCGGGCCATCGCGGCGCGCAGCTCGCCGAGAAGCTGCTCGCGCGCCCGGACCGGCTGATCGGCCTGATCCTGCTGTTGAGCACGATCGTCAACGTCCTGGCGCCCACGCTGGTCGGACTCATCGCGCTGCGGCTCGGCGGGGAATTCCTGGTGGCCGCCGGGGTGGTGGCGCTGACCTTCGTGCTGCTGATTTTCTGCGAGGTCGCGCCGAAGACCTATGGCGCGCTGCATCCCGAACAACTTGCGCTGCCGGCGGCCTATGTCTACACCCCGCTGCTGTGGGTGTGCTATCCGTTCGTCTGGTTCACCAATCTGCTGGCCAACGGCGTACTGCGCCTGTTCGGCGCCTCCCAGCAGCAGGCCTCAAATTCCCTGAGCAGCGAGGAACTGCGCACCGTGGTCGCCGAGGCCGGCGCCATGATCCCTCACCGCCACCAGCAGATGCTGGTGAGCATCCTGGATCTGGAGAATGTCACGGTCGAGGACATCATGGTGCCGCGCACCGAGATCGTCGGCATCGACATCGAGGATGATTGGGACGACGTGATCGAACAGTTGCGCCAGAGCCAGCACACGCGGGTGCCGGTGTATGAGGGCGACATCGACCGCATCGTCGGCGTGCTGCACATGAAGCGCGTGGTGCACGAGCTCGCGCGCGGCAAGCTGGACCGCGACGCACTGGTGGAGGCGGCAAGCGCGCGCGAGGCCTATTTCGTCCCGTCGGGCACCACGCTCAACAGCCAGCTGCTGAGTTTTCAGCGCGACAAGCGCCGCATGGCGTTCGTGGTCGACGAATACGGCGACATCCAGGGTCTGGTCACGCTCGAGGACATCCTCGAGGAAATCGTCGGCGAATTCACCACCGATCCTGCGGCCATGATGCACAAGGACGTGCGGGCGGAGGCCGATGGCAGCTTCGTCGCGAACGCCGCCGCCAGCATCCGCGCACTCAACCGTTCGATGCGCTGGAATCTGCCCACCGACGGGCCGAAGACCTTGAACGGACTGATCCTGGAATTCCTCGAAAATATTCCCGAGCCGGGCACGACCCTGAAGCTGGCCGATTACATGCTCGAAGTGCTGCAGACCGGCGACAATGCCATCAAGACCGTGCGCATTCGTCCGCCTGCGGCAGAACCGCCTGCGGGTTGACGCGGCTAGACCGCATCGAGCGCCTGCCCGAGACGCGTCACGCCGTGCACCGTCATGCCCTCCGGCGGCCGTTTCGGCACGTTTGCCTCCGGCACCAGCGCACTTTTGAAGCCGTGCTTCGCAGCCTCGCGCAGTCGCTCCTCGCCGAACGGCACCGGCCTGATTTCACCGGCGAGACCCAGTTCGCCGAACGCGACCAGGGAAGGGGGCACCGGCGCGTCGCGCAGGCTCGAGCGTGCCGCCAGCACGATGGCCAGATCACCGGCGGTCTCGGCGAGGCGCACGCCGCCGACCACGTTGGCGAACACGTCCTGACCATGAAGCTCCAGCCCGGCGTGGCGATGCGCCACCGCGAGCAGCATGGTCAGCCGGTTGCCGTCGATGCCGACGGCGACGCGCCGTGCAACGGCTCCGAGACTGGCGTCGGCAAGCACCTGCACCTCGATCAGCAGGCACCGGGTCCCCTCGCGCATCACCGTGATGACGCTGCCCGATACCGGATCGGCGTGCTTCGACAGAAAGATCGCGGACGGATTCTTCACCTCGCGCAGACCCTGCTCGGCCATCGCGAACACGCCGAGCTCGTTGGCGGCCCCGAAGCGGTTCTTGACGGAACGCAGCACCCGAAAGCGGCTGCCGGTGTCGCTCTCGAAGTACAGCACCGTGTCGACCATGTGTTCGAGCACCCGCGGCCCGGCGATCTGCCCATCCTTGGTGACGTGGCCGACCAGCAGCACGGCGGTGCCGGACGCCTTCGCAAAGCGCACCAGCTCGGCGGTGCATTCGCGCAGCTGCGAGACCGCTCCGGGCGCCGATTCGATGCGCTGCGAATACATCGTCTGTATCGAATCGACGATGAGCACTCGCGCGCCGCTGGCCGCCGCCGCCGCCACAATCTGCTCGACGCAGGTCTCGGCGATCAGCCGCAGCGGGGCCGACTCCAGCCCGAGACGGCGGGCGCGCAGTGCAACCTGCTGCACGGATTCCTCGCCGGTGGCATACAGCGCCGGGCCGCCGGTCTGAAGCGCTGCGGCGGCCTGCAGCATGAGGGTGGATTTGCCGATGCCCGGATCGCCGCCGAGCAGCGTCACCGAACCCGGCACCAGGCCGCCCCCGAGCACCCGGTCCAGCTCCGCCGAACCGGTGGCCAGGCGGGGCGCCTCGATCTGCGCTTCGGCGGCGAGCGACGCGGAGCCGTCGGTACGGCTCACGCGCGGCGTCCTCGATGCACCGGGGCCGGCCCGCGCCAGTTCGGCCATCAGGGTGTTCCACTGCCCGCAGTCCGCACACTGGCCCTGCCATTTAGGCGAAGAGGCTCCGCAGTTCTGGCAGATAAAGACCTCTTTGGACTTGCGCATGGGCTCCCTTCGCGTCGATTTGTGAGCTTAGCATTGCCGTTAGCCTTGCCCGATCACCTATACTGCCCGGCAACTGGAACTGGATTATGTCCATTGCATGCGTAAATTGGGGCTGATCACGGCGATTGTGGGTGTGGGTGTGCTGGCACTCGCCCTGCTGCTACGGACGCTCGCCGACCGCGGCTCGTGGTTGTGGCTTCCGGGGTTCTTGCTGCTGGCCGGCGGCGCCGCCCTATCCGTATGGTCCTTGCTGCAGGTCAAGCCGGCGCTGCCTTCGCCCATGCCGAGACCCAAGACCAAACCCGGCCTCGAGACCTCCCGTTTGCTGGACAACTTCGAACAGCACTTTGCAGAACTCAAGGGCCGCCGGCCGAACGCCACCGTGATGGGCGATCTGTACAGCCTCGCCACCCAGTTGGAACAGCGCGGGCGCGCACCGCAGGCAACGGCCGTGTACCGGCACTTGGCACGGTTCGACAACGGCTACCGCGACGTCGCCGCGCGCCTGCGCCGGCTGATGGATGCCGACCGGGCCGCGCGGCCGTCCAGGGCCGCCTCCCCCGTCGCCAAGCCCGCAGCCGCTGCCGCCGCGCCGGCGTCCGGCGAGACAGGCGCCGGCGGCATGCCGGCGGTTTCGAGCCTCGGACGATATCAGCTCGAACGCGAGATCGGCCGCGGCGCCATGGGCGTCGTGTACCTCGGCCGCGACACCGCCATCAACCGCCTGGTCGCGATCAAGGCGATTCCGTTGGCCAGCGAATTCGTCGAAGGCGAACTCGATGAAGCCCGGTCGCGGTTCTTCCGCGAGGCCGAAACCGCCGGGCGGCTCAACCATCCGAACATCGTGACCATCTATGATGTGGGAGAAGAGCGCGGCCTTGCGTATATTGCAATGGAATACCTCAAGGGGCGCCACCTGAGCGATTACTCGACGTACGGCAATCTGCTGGAGCCGCGCAAGGTATTGGATTTGATGGCGCGGGTCGCGGATGCCTTGGGATTCGCGCACAAGCAGCAGGTGGTGCACCGGGACATCAAGCCGGCGAATCTCATGTATGACGAAAGCACGGACATCTTGAAGATCACGGATTTTGGCATTGCGCGGCTGACGGGCTCGGGAAGCACGCGCACGGGCATCGTGCTCGGTACGCCCTCGTTCATGTCGCCGGAGCAGCTCGAAGGACGCAAGGTCGACGGCCACTCGGATCTGTTTTCGCTGGGCGTCACCCTGTTCCAGCTGCTCACCGGCCAGCTGCCGTTCGCCGCCGATTCGATGACCGGACTCATGCGGCAGATTGCCGAGGTTCCGCACCCGCCGCTGCGGGCCTTGCGGCCGGAATTACCGGCCTGCGTCGAGAGCGTCATCGACCGGGCGCTCGCCAAGAACCCCGAAGACCGCTACGAAACCGGCGCGCAGATGTCGACCGCGTTGGAAGATTGCCGCTCGCGCATACCGAGCGGACTGCCTTGATCGCCACAGTCCTGCACAAGAAGGCCGCCAAACACCCATGAGTCTGAGGGGGAAAATCGCCAGCGTTGCGCTCACCGACACCGGCAAGGTGCGCGAGCACAACGAAGACATGATCGGCAGCGAGGCCGACATCGGGCTGTTCGTGCTGGCCGACGGCATGGGCGGCTACAACGCCGGCGAGGTTGCCAGCGGAATCGCCGTGAAGACCATCATCAACCTGGTGCGGGATGCGATCGCCCGCGAGGATCTGACGGTCAAGGACCCGGAGACCGGCCTGACCCGGCCGAGCATCATCCTGCGCGACGCCATCCACCGGGCCAACAAGATCATCTATCACACGTCCAAGACCCAGCCGCAATGCGAGGGCATGGGCACCACCGTGGTCGCGTGTTTGTTTCACGACAACCGCCTGTCGATCGCGCACGTCGGCGACTCGCGGTTGTACCGTCTGCGGGACAACCGGTTCGAGCAGTTGACCCTCGACCACTCGCTGCTTCAAGAGCTGGTGGACCGGGGATTTTATTCACAGCAGGAGGCGCAGCGCGCCACCAACAAGAATTATGTCACGCGCGCGTTGGGTGTCGAACAGAACGTCGAGGTGGAGATTCACGAGGAGCCGGTGCAGAAGAGCGACTATTACGTGCTGTGCTCGGACGGCCTTTCAGACATGATCGAGGACGAGGATATTCATTTAACAATCAGCACCTTTAGTGCTAATCTTGATACGGTGGCTAAACAGCTGATTCAGCTGTCGAACGATAATGGCGGTCGGGATAACGTGTCGGTCATCATGGCGCACATTGAAGAACCCTTCCCCGCGCACAGGCGTATATTTGACAAAATATTGGGATGGTTCGGCTAGACAACGATGGAGTCTGAATGGCACGCCTGATGCTCAGCCTGGACGGGCAAGTCCTTGCAGAATACAACATGAACAAAGAGCGCTACACCATCGGGCGCCTGCCGGACAACGACATCCGCATCGACAACCCGGCCGTGAGCGGCCATCACTCCCTCATCATCAACATCCTCAACGACTCGTTCCTCGAGGACCTGAACAGCACCAACGGCACCTACGTCAACGGCAAACTGATCAAGAAGCACGCAATGCAGCACGGTGACGTGATCACCGTCGGACATCATCAGCTGAGATTCGTCGACAGCCAAGACGGCGAGGCAGCGCAGGAGGAATTCGAGAAGACCATGGTCATCACCCCGAGTTCTCAAGGGGAGGACCGCATCCGCCGGGTCGGGCAGGCGGTTGATCAGGCGGCCAAGGCCGTCGTCGCCAAGCGCCCGGCGGTGCCGGACAACGCTGCGGCCGCGGCCACGGCCATGCCCAAGGCCAAGCTGCAGGTGTTGAGCGGCGCCTTCGCGGGGCGCGAATTGGAGTTGACCAAGACCCTCACCACGCTGGGGCGACCGGGCGTGCAGGTCGCGGCCATCACCCGCCGCGCCGAGGGCTATTTCATCGTGCACGTCGATAGCGGCAAGGAAAACGACTTTCCACAGGTCAATGGCGTTCCCATCGGCCCGCAGGCGCGCCGCCTGAACGACAACGACGTGGTACAGCTCGCCGGCGTCAAAATGGGATTCTTCGAAAGCTGACCCGCATCGGCCGGGTGCCCCGGACAAAGCCACCCCGCGATCGGACCCCTTGAACTTGGTTCAGGCGCCCCTAGATTGGCCGCGGAGCGCCGGTTGAGAGACCGGCGCA
>Ga0302320_10001368_pt1 | contig 58657 bp, 44 predicted proteins | sample Bog_T0_3_FD_202130 | JGI IMG/M metagenome (GOLD analysis project Ga0302320, IMG submission 202130) | Peat permafrost microbial communities from Stordalen Mire near Abisko, Sweden - Bog_T0_3 | ecosystem: Environmental > Terrestrial > Soil > Wetlands > Peat | place: Sweden: Abisko, Stordalen Mire... | reverse complement strand
GCTCCATCCGCGACAAAGCCGAGCAGAAGGTCTTTCACCGCCTCGACGAATACAAGCGCCAGCACCGTGACGGCAAGCGCTTCGCTGTTCTGGGCTGCGTGGCGCAGCAGGAGGGGGACAAGATCTTCGAGCGGACGCCGTATGTCTCGCTCGTCTCGGGCTCGGCCTCCTATCGCAAGCTGCCGGAAATGCTGGCACGTCTCGAAGCCGGCGAGACCCGCATCACCGGCCTCGACGACCGCCAGACGGACGAGACCTTCGAGACCGAGTTCACCGCGCGCCAGAATCCCTATCGCGGCTACATCACTATCGTCGAAGGCTGCGACAAGTTCTGCGCCTATTGCGTGGTGCCGTACACCAGGGGCAAGGAGCGCAGCCGCACTTCGGCCTCCGTGCTGGCCGAGGCCCGCCGCGCCGCTGATCAGGGCTACACCGAGATTCAGCTCCTGGGCCAAAACGTGAACAGCTACCGCGATCCGGAAGGGAAGCAGAGCTTCGCGGAACTACTGGCTGCCGTGGGCGAGGTCGCGGGCATCCGGCGCGTGCGCTTCACCACCAGCCACCCGCGCGACTTCACTCGCGATATCGTCGAGGCCATCGACGCCGTACCCACGCTCTGCGATCATGTGCACCTGCCGGTCCAATCCGGTTCTTCCCGGATTCTCAAGGCGATGAACCGCGAGTACACCCGCGAGAGCTACCTGGAGCGAATTAGTTGGATCAAGGCCGCGCGCCGGCGCATCTCAATTTCGACCGACATTATCGTCGGCTTTCCCGGCGAAACCGCGGACGACCTTGCCCAGACCATGGATCTTCTGGCCGAAGTCGAGTACGATTGCGTATTCGGATTCAAGTACTCGGGCCGGCCCAACACTCCGGCATTAACCATGATCGATTCCATCTCAGAGGCAGAGAAAGCTGCCCGGCTTCAAGTAGTGCTTGACCGTCAGCGGGAGATTCAAAGAGTTAATTATGCCAAGCACTTGGGGCAAACAATGGAGGTAATGGTTGAAGGAGTGAATCCGGCTCGTGGGCAGGTTATCGGACGTAGCAGCCAGAATATTCCGGTGAACTTCACCTGTGCCCAACCGATCGCGCCAGCCCCCGGAAGCTACCTTCAAGTGAAAATAACCGCGACGCATCCCAACAGCCTGGTGGGCGAAGCCGTCTAAGATGTGAACGGGCAGAAGAAGGGAAGCCATGGAAAGCGACTTGTCGAAGCGGATCGAGGCATTGCGTCTTGAGGCTGAGGAGCAGACGCGCAAGGGGCAATTGGATCGCGCGGCGCAAATCCAGTTTGGCGAACTTCCCAGGCTTGAGGAAGAGTTGAAGAAGATGACTGACGCGCAAAACGGAACGCATAATGCAAACGAAATCATCGAGGTGCGGATACGAGGGCTTATGATGGATCCGTCTACCAGCATGCCCATCGTTGTGCTCAAGGACGTCGCTTCCGACACGGTGATGCCCATCTGGGTAGGGATCTTCGAAGCCAACGCCATTGCTCTGGAGATTGAGAAGGTAGCTGCTCCGCGTCCGATGACGCACGACCTGACCAGAAACCTCATCCGCAACTTGAACGCTCGTCTGGATCATATTGTGATATCAGAACTTAAGGACGATACTTTTTTTGCGACATTGTGGCTCCAGCAGGGGAATGAACCTCTGGTTCTTGACGCTCGGCCGTCGGACGCTCTTGCTTTGGCCTTGCGCGCGGATTGCCCCATTTACGTTACCGAGGATGTAATGCAGAGGGCCAAGTTGAATACCACCGGCCAGGCCGAAGGGCCGACTGCCGAACAGTTGCGCGGCTGGCTTGAAGGCCTGAACGACGAGGACCTGGGCCGCTACAAAATGTAGACAGCGCGTTATCTTATTGATAAAAAGAAGGTACAGGCTATCCATCATGAATAGCATAAAGAGATTCTGGCGGCGCATCACCGATGGCATGGCCCTTAGCCAGCTATGGAGCCAATTCCATGCCGATGCCCTCTTCAGCTACCGGCTATATACGCAGGAAATTGATTCCCGCCGCATGCCCGGCGTAGGAAGGGTAAGGCATGCTTTCCGGATGATCAAGCTGTTTTTGTGGGCTATTTTTGATAAGTTGACTCCTGCGCGCCGCGTCATCCTATTGATTGCACTGATCTTACTTATTTCTAAAACGCAATTGGTTGTGATTGGTGAGGATCGTACCACTACCGCCTCCTGGCAGGGCGGCGCATTTTGGGGTGGCATTTTGCTGTTTATCCTGCTGACGCTGGAAATCGCTGACCGCGTGGTCATGAAGCGCGACCTGCAGATTGCCAAGGAGATTCAGGCATGGCTGCTGCCTCCAGAACCGCCGTCGGTGCCAGGCCTGGAGATCGCCTTTGCCACTCGACCCGCCAATACGGTGGCTGGAGACTTCTACGACGTTTTTCCTCGTCCATCGACGTATTCGCCCGAGGGCACGTACCTGATCGTGATTGCTGATGTAGCCGGCAAGAGCATACCAGCGGCCATGTTAATGGCCACCTACCAGGCCAGCCTGAAAACCCTCGCGGGCATCTCCAGCTCATTAATCGATCTGGTAGGCCGCATGAACAACTACGCCTGCGGAAACAGCCAGAATGGACGCCGATTCACCACCACATTCATCTCCGAATATAACCCTGCAACGCGCGGCCTGTCCTACGTAAACGCCGGGCACAATTCGCCCATCTTGCACCGCCAGTCTGGAACCATTGAGCGATTGCCGGCTAGTGGTATCCCGCTCGGAATCCTGGAGAACGCTCCGTACGAGTCGGGAAGTGTAACGCTGCAACCCGGCGATTGGCTTGTCATCTTCACAGATGGAGTTACGGAGGCGATAAATAGCCACCAGCAAGAGTACGAGGAATGGCGTCTTATGTCTCTGCTGAACTCAAATCGGAACGCGTCGCCACAACTTCTATTGAACACTATCTTGAATGATATCAATCATTTTGTGGGGAACACGCCGCAACACGATGACATCACACTCATACTGCTGAAGACAGTGTAGACGAGCAATCTGAATAATTTGCCTCATGGATCGATTCAATGATGCAGTATACAGAATATACGTTATCGGACATTGTTAATATATACAGCTTATTTTGGCCGCAAGATCAGAACTGCCCGTTCCGGCTCATCCAGGAAATCTGCAATCCGAATTGCCTGACCGCGAATCAGATCCTCGGCCACAGCAGTCGGGTAATCGCAACCTCGAAGCCAGATCACTTTGGGAGGGGGTCCAAGAGTCGTTGCCAGCTCATAGAAGTCAGCATCCGCCGTTACAATAGAAAAGCCGTTTGACTTGGCGTATGCCCACACGTCCATATCCTGTGCCTGAAGTAGTCCTACTGTGTCAAGATGCGTTGAATCCGGGAATAGATCCGCAATACGCCGGACAAGCCGCCGAGAAAGATTCTCATCCAGCAGAAGCTTCATAGAGCGACACGCCGTCCTACGCGCGCGGCGTAGTCATAGATCGCAGGGAAATCAGCGGCTTCCAACTCTGGATAGTCAGCGAGAATCTGTTTCTCGTCGATTCCGGTCGCCAGCCAACCCAGAACCTCCCAGACCGTAATCCGCAGACTGCGGATACAGGGCTGGCCGGACCGCTTCCCTAGTTCAATAGTGATGCGGTTATCTTCCATAGCAACCTCATCTCAAATAATACCGCAGCCCTTCAAGAGAAACAGCGCCGTAATCAGTAAATCTCCGGAGAAAACAGGTCCGCCATCGTCTCCCTGTGTCGAATCAGTCTGGCCTTCGCGCCTTCTACCAGCACCTCAGCGGGACGAGGCCGTGTGTTGTAGTTCGAGCTTTCCGCCATGCCGTAGGCGCCGGCGTCGAGAATTGCAACCAGGTCTCCCGGCTCGACAGGCGCGAGTTGACGGTCGTGCGCAAAAAAATCGCCTGTCTCGCAGATCGGCCCCACAACGTCCACAATGCGCGGCTTCCCTGCTCTCGGTTTTACCGGCACGATCTCGTGATAGGCCTGGTAGAGCGCGGGGCGTATGAGGTCGTTCATGGCTGCGTCGGTAACCACAAAGGTCTTCTTGCCGTTGCGTTTGACCTCAACGACGCGCGTGACGAGGGCTCCGGCCTGAGCGACGATAAACCGCCCCGGCTCGATGAGCAACCGCCCTTGAAATGCTCCGAGGGCGCTTTGAATGGCTGCTGTGTACTCTCGAACCTTGGCGGCGGCATCGAATTTACCAGAGTGATAGTTGATTCCCAGTCCGCCACCTGCATCAACGGTTTGGAGGGCGATGCCTTCGCGTTCCAATTGTCGTAGCAGCTTGCTTACCCTCTTCATAGCTGCTCCAAAGGGGGCTGCTGTGAGAATCTGCGAGCCGATGTGAACGCTGACGCCATGCGGCTCAAGCCAGCGGTTGCTGGCGGCCTTCTTGTAAATTTTCGACGCCTTCCGGATATCGATGCCGAATTTGTGGTCGCGCAAACCGGTGGAGATATAGGGATGGGTCTCGGCAAAAACATCAGGATTGACGCGCAGAGCGAAGCGAGCCTTGCGTTTAAATTTGGCGGCGCGGCTGGCGAGCAGCTCCAGTTCTGCTTCGCTCTCGGCGTGGAATTCAAGAATGTCTGCCTCGAGCGCCCGGTCGATCTCGGCAGCTGTCTTGCCCACGCCGGAGTAAACGACCCGTCCCGCAGCCTCAGGCGCGGCAGCCAGCACCCTTTCCAACTCCCCGCCGGAGACAATGTCGAAGCCTGCGCCATGCTCTGCTAACAGCTTCAGAATGGCCAGCGCGGAGTTAGCCTTGACCGCGTAGCAGACCAGATGCTCCCGGCCAGCCAGCGCCTGCTGAAACAGGCCCAGCCGCTCGATGATTTGGTCTGCTGAGTAAACATAAAGTGGTGTCCCGTGGCTCTTGGCTAGCAATTCCAGCGAGACCTTGTCGCAATGCAGGGCGCTGCCCCGTTGAGGATGATGAAAAGGACGAGGAGATGAAGGCAAAGACTTAGTCAAGATGCGCTTCCCGAGAAGAATCTCTCTCTTGAGCCTACAGCATATCCGCGTAGCATTCGAGCCTTAAGGAGTTCTCGAAGCCAGCTGACCAACATCGCCCTTTACAATGTCATTATGACGGTGCCGCCAAAGGTAGACCTGGTGGGCGTTGGATTGAACGCCACCGACACGCTGATTCCCCTTTCCGATTACCCGGCGCGCGGCTCCAAGGCTGAGTTCCGTGGTGCGTCCGTGATGCCCGGCGGACAGACGGCGACTACCGTAATTGCCTGCCAAATCTGGGGAATGAGCACCCGGTATGTAGGCAAGCTGGGCGACGACGATGCGGCCCGGCTGCATCGCGAGGCATTTGCCAAAGCAGGTGTCGATGCGCGGGTGGTTTCGGTTCCGTCAGCCGTCAGCCCGCAATCGATCATCATCGTGGACGGCGGGGGCGAGCGGACGGTGCTGTGCAGAAAAGACGAGCGGCTGGTGTTGCAGCCCGGAGATTTGGAGCGCGCATGGATTGAGAATGCGCGCGCTCTGCACGTGGACGGCTACGATACAGCCGCGGCCACATTGGCGGCCAAATGGGCGCACGCCGCGGGAATCCCCGTCATCGCCGATCTGGATGAACTTTACCCCGGCGTAGAACAACTGATCGAAAACGTGGATTATCTGATCGTAAGCCGGGACTTCCCTTCCCGGCTGATGAAAGAGAAGCACCTGGAGAAGGCTCTACGCGGGATGCAGTTGCGCTACGGCTGCACTCTGACCGCCGCGACACTTGGGGAAGAAGGCGTGCTGGCCTGGGATGGCAGCCGACTCCTCCACCGCGCCGCTTACCGTGTGCCAGTGGTTGACACAACCGGCGCTGGAGACATCTTCCACGCCGGATTCATCTATGGTCTGCACCAGGGCTGGCCTCTGGAGCAGCAACTTGATTTTGCCTGCGCCGCCGCGGCGCTGAACTGCACGGCAACCGGAGCCAGGGGTGGCATCCATTCGGCCGCTGAGATTGAACAGTTTAGGTCGACTGCCTCGCGCTACGAAGTTGACTATTCCGCGCTGCTCCAGGCTGATTGAAACGCCAGCCACGCCCTCGGTCGTTTTTCTAGAACTGCCCCAGCTTCACGCGGACCACCAGCGGCTTGTCGTGGAAGCACAGCCCGCGGTCGGTTTCGTCGCCATTCCACAACCTGATCGGCTTCCAGACGCCATTCTCATACACGCCCTGCTCGGCCGTGATGATCTGGCTGCGTATCCAGGGCAGCTTTCCGGGAAGGTGGAAGTTGATGCTAGCGTCCACGCCCGTCACCAGGAACTCATCCGGCCCAAGTTGCGCCACCAGCGCCGCTCCATGCGCATCCTTGGTTCCCGGCGGCCTCTGCCCATCTTGTTGTGGGTATCCATAGGCGACGGTCGCCTGCCAACCGCCAAAATCTATCTCCTCAGCGGACTGCCCCGGCTCCTCGACCGCTGTCTTGAGCTTGCCGTCGAACTCCAGTTGAGCAATTTCGCGGCTCATCGGTTCAATCAGCGCAAAGTTGCGGGCATGTTCCTTCCAGGGCTCATCGCCGGAGATGTTCCAGCCCGTCTGATCGACGCCGAAGGGAGAGAAGCCGATGGCCCCGTCTCCCAGCGCATAGAAAAAGAATTTGCCATAGCCGTCGCTGCGGCTCGTCTCCGGAATCCACAAGGGATTGTCGGGACGATGATAGGCGCGAATCAGCTCCCGATAAAAGCCGGAGTCAGAGCTGTAGATGTCCGGACCGATCATGTCGATGGAAGGAGCCAGAGTCCGCCACAGCCCGACCCACTTCTGCACCGCTCCGCCGCTGGGATACTGAATGCCAGGAAGAATCACCTGCCGCTGCGGCAGCTCGTGAACCGGAGGGCTGATCCAAACATTGATGTAGCAAGGAATCGCGAACTCCGCCTTTCCGGCCGCGGTGATCTCGTTGATGTACTTTGCTTGATGGTAAAGCTGAAACAACTCATCGGCATCGGCGCCGAATACCTGGCTCCAGTTGCCCGGTTGCTTGCCGGTCGCGGCCAGCAGATCAGCTGGAACCGCGCCTGTGAATTCGAGATTCGATTCGGCTGAGTTGTCTCTCACGCTGCCGATGTTGCCGGACTCATTCTCCACCTGGATGAGCAGAATTGTGTGCTGCTCCATGTCGATCTTCTTCAAATGGCGCATCAGGCCTACGAAGGCCGCCTTGTCCGCTTCCAGGGTGTTGCGCGAGTTGGGCGAAAGAACGTCGATCGGCTCGCCATCGGGCCGTATGGTGTGCGGAAAGCGTTTGGGATCTTCCTTCACCCAGGCCGGCACATAGTGCATGTTGCCGTTCTTCCAGGTTCCAAACCATGTCAGCACCAGGTGCAAGTTGTGTGCGCGCGCGCCCTCGACGATCTGGTCCACAATGCTGAAGTCAAAGTGGCCCTGCTGGGGCTCAAGCTGCTCCCAGTAGACCGGCGCCTCCATGGTGTTGGCGTGCAGAGCGGCCATCGACTCCCACACCTGCGGCAGTTCGCTGGGCCACGCACTGGAGTTGTGAATCTGGCCGCCCAGGATCAGGTACGGACGTCCTTCAACAAACAAGGCATAGCGGCCGTCTTTTTGTACGAGCCGTGGAGCTTCCACGGCCAGAGCCAGCGGAAGCGCAATGAAAGCAAGGAGAGATCCGGCAAGGAAACGGCAAAGAGCGGAGACGCGCATGAAATAAATTTCCCCTTGAAAAATGTAATTCTCTCAAGGGGTTTGTGCAAGCCGGTCTGTCACGCCTCAATCCGGCGAAGCCACTCGACCAGCAGCGCGGCAACCTTCCGCGGCTGTTCATAAGCGGCAAAGTGGCCGGCATCAGCCAGCAGGTGGAACTCGCATCCGCCGGGTGCGGCGGTGAAGACTTCCATCTCGGCTGCGGTTATTCCTGGGTCTTCGCCGCCGGCAATGGCCAGAATAGGAACAGTAATAGTAGCAACTGTGGGCACGGAGTCAGGCCGCGTAGCAAGACCTGCCTGCACTGCCACCAGGGCCTCCGGAGAAAGCGTCATGCGGGCGCGCAACGGGGCTACGATCTCGGGATGTAGCTGGCGGGCGGTTACCCCGATCAGCGTTTGGGCCATGCCGTCGAAGAGCGCCGCGCTGCCGCCTGCTCGCGCCTGAGCGATGGTAGCGGCGCGCCGGGACAGGTTGGCCTCCGCATCCGGCTGAGGCTTGGAGCAGACAAAAGTCATCCCGCGCACGCGCTCAGGCGCCTGACGCCAGATTTCCGGCAGCACGTACCCGCCGATAGAGCAGCCGGCAAAGACCGCTGCGTGAATTTCTAAATGCTCCAAGAGAGCTAAAACATCAGCAGCCAACCGCGCCATGGTCAGCACGGGAGCATCGGGAACCAGCGTAAAGCCTCCCACCGGCAGGCTTCCCAGCTCCGAGGCGCCGTGCCCGCGCAGGTCAGAAACAATCGCGCGATAGCCGGGCAAGTCTTCGATGAGAGGGCGCCAGTACTCCCCATCGAGCGGCGTGGGATGAAGAAAGACTACGGGCAAGCCAGCCCCAGTGTCACAGTAGGCCAGTGTTGCCCCATCTGAGTGGTATCTTCCTCTCATAACAAGAGAATACGCTCAGTGCAGCGGAATCGGCTCCTCGGGAATGCCGATCCAGCAGGCCAGGTAAGCCACTGCCACCAATCCACTGGAAAAGATCAGCCCTATAACCGTGACGATGCGGACCGGCGTAACATCCCAGCCATAGGCCTGCGAAAGGCCGATGCAGACCCCGGCAATCTGGCGACCAACAATCGGACGGACCAGCGGCCTGCCCGGAACGTAGGGGCCGACGGTAACGACCACGCCGCAGTTGGAACAGAACCGCGCACCCACGGGCAACCCAGTCCCGCAGTGTTGACAAAAGAAAGCCATTGCCGACCCCTCCCATTATCTAAGTTAAGGTACGGCAGACATGCGGCAGCGGTTCCATCTCTCTGCTCCCATAAAAGCCTGTTCTCGATTTTGGGCTACTGCACATTAAGCGTGAGCGTCCCGATTGCCAAAGTCGTGCCGCCTGAGGTGCAGGTTACAGTTACGGTGTAGGCTCCCGCAGTAGTGCCGGGGATGCTGGTGCCCCCGCCGCCACCTCCACCGCTGCCTCCCCCGCCGCCACATGCAAGCACGCCGCCTGTGACGATCAGCAGGATGCCCAACATACCGAGCATCGTTCTCCAGCTACGGCGACGCGCCGGGATACCGAAGATCAGCAGACAGGCCAGAGCCGTGCCCGCGCCGTACCAGGGAACTCCGTCGTGACGCATGGGATGGACCAATTCGCTGTAGGAGGCTGCGGTTGTAGTAACTGTGAGAGTGGCCGTCGCCGCGCTTGCGCCGGTAATTGCTACCGGGCTGGTCGAGCCGAAGTTCAATGTGGGCGCATACTGGGCGCTGGCGCCCGCCGGGCTGGAGGTGACGACAGCCGACAGTGCCACGTTGCCGGGGGGGAAGCCATTGGCCGGAGTTACTGTGATCGTCGATGTATTCCCAGAGGTCGCGCCGGGTGTGACGGTTACCGTCGTGCCGCTGACCGTGACGGTGGGCGTAATATCCACCGCGGGCAGGAAATTGTCGATAAAAACTTGCACATCCAGCGACCCAAGTCCGGTCACTTCGTCGTATCCCGTCGACACCAGATATCCCGCCTGGCCGCTCGTCAGCCCGTTGGGCGAGGGAATGCTGTTATTGCACATGCTAGGCGTACCGATGCTGCAGTTCATCACTCCGCTGCTGGCAACCGTCACGTCATGGAAGGCCAACGGCACTCTCGCCGCCAATGGATAGAGTTGCGGATTGAGGTTGCCTTGCGCTCCTCCCTGTTTTTGATTGAGCAGTGCTGCGATGCCTGCCATCGATGGGGCTGCCGCCGAGGTGCCATAGATGTACTCAAAGCTGTAACTTCCGTTGGAGCCGGTAACACAACTGTTTCCTCCGGCCGCATAACATGCGAAGTAGCCATCGTGACCGGCGGATGAGAAGGCGATATCCGGCGTATAGCGTCCGGACCTGGCCGTGGGCACGCCAGTTCCGGTCTGCCAGGAAGGGGTTGCTATCACCGAGCTCACGCCGCCGCCGGAAGCGGCCACCGAGGTGGTCGTCGATTCGTTCCATGCGCCCTCGGGAATATAACTGAGAGCCGACAGGAGGTCGGTGCCGTTACTGGAACTCCAAGAAGCGGAGGGGTTGCTTGCCTCGTTGAACTCGGTTCCGCCCACGCAGGTCGCATAGCTGGAGGAACAGATGTAATTCGGGCTATTGGGAGCAGGGCTCGCGGGCGGCGTCGCAAAGTAGGTGTCGCATCCCGATGCGCCGGAATCTCCGGAGCAAACGAAGGTCGAGATGCCTTCTGCAGCGGCCTGCTGAAAGAGCGTGTCCCAGTAATTTACCCGTGAGGGTCCAGCCGACGACTCGCATTTACCAAAGCTGATGTTCATCACCCGCGCGGGAACCGGCGTAGTATTCACCAGGTACTGCGCATCGGCTTCAATGTCGCCGCTGGCCGACGTATCGATAACCAGCAAGAGATTCGCGCCCGGGGCTGTGCTGCCTGCTCTGAGCACATCCAGGGTCGCTTCGAGCTGGTCATCCGGGGGATTGCAAGGAGATGTGCTGCAACTGGTCACCGCTGTCCCAGGATCGACGCCTCCATACGCAGTCGGAACAACCTCGGTTGGATTAGCGAAAGTGGCCCCGGTCAGGCTCCTGAAGTTGCTGAAATCAGCGAAGTTGGTATGCGAGCGGCCCACGATCCCTATAGTCTGGCCGGCGCCGGTCAAAGAAAGCGGCAAATCGTAAAGGACGGCGAAATCCGCCGGGGTAATGTAGTGGCTTCCACTGCTGCTGTTCTCCGCGGGAGAGTTCGATTGCCCTGCGCCCGCATGATGTGCCGGACGATTCTCCACTGTGTACAGGCCGTGAATGGCCTTGATCGCAGGCAGCAATGCCTCTGGAATCGTCGGATCGGATGAGACGGAGATGCGCTCGGCGCCATTCACATTGTAGGAATGGAACTCGGTCTGGAAGGTTCGGCCCATATTCGCCGCCGTGCCGCTGAATCCGATAAAGACCCGGCTCGGTGAGACCCAGTTGACTTGCAGGCCCTGCGATTGCAACCAGCCGGAGAGAGCGCCAATGTCCTGATCGGCGAGTCCGAAGCGCTCGCCCACTTCGGCGGGAGTAAGCCAGTGATGGTAATCCGGCGAGGCGGGATTTTGCTGGTCAGCGAGTAAGTTCTCAAAGGCCAATTCCTGTTCTGGTGAACGCGCCAGAACCAGCGTCATCGGATTCAGCATCCGATCAGCCGGCACCACACCCACACTGTTTCCGGAGTTTGCCCAAATGGGATGATGATTGGGCAACGTCCGCACTTGCGTTGCATCCACGCCCCGCATAATGCGCAGCAGCGTCTGCGCAGGAAGCGCAACGCCTGCTGAGAGAATCGCGACAAGCACGATTGGCATTGGCAACCGTATCCCGCGAATGGCCCGGTTCAAGTAGCCTATAGGCAGCAAAGCGATAGGAGAAAAAGAACGATTGGGCAGATAAGGCATAAGGCGGCACTTCCTTTCACTTAGGCCCATGAAGATAAATCGATGGGACCGATTGTAGCATCTGGCGTGGTAAAGGAGATCGCTGCCCGTCTGCGCGGACAGTAGAATCAACAGATTCGGGCAAGATTTCCATTTCGCTAAATATAAAGAGCGTCTGTAAAGGGAATCGTTCACACATTATTGTGATTATTTGTAATCCGCCGTTTAAAGCGAAAGATCACTGCGTCCGGTGCTGTATTGGTGCCGATTCATGAGATCGTAGACTCACGATTCCCGGAAGGGATTGCGCAGGCGCTTTCGCGCGGTATCGGCGCGCGAGGTAGTTGGGCCGGCGTCGATAGCGCCCTGGTAATCCTTGACAGCCAATTGGCGTTCGCCTTCCACGTCGTGGCACTCCCCAGCAGCCAGCAGCGACCGGATTTTGAGTTCCGGGCCAACATTTCTGGTTCCGGCGGCCTTCTCGTAGGCCTGAGCAGCCTCGCCAAAGTGGCGCTGGCCTCGAAGCGCATCGCCCAGCCCAAAGTAGGCCAACTCCAACTGTGCCTGGGCAAAATACGCTGGCCTGCGGCTGGCCGCGATGATCTCGCGGTATGACTCCACTGCGGCCATGCCTTCGCCGTCATCCTTGCGCAGGTTGGCCTCTTCCAGACAGAAGAGGAAGTCGTGAGGGTAGAGTTTCTTGAGGCCACGAACCACCTCAATCGCCTCTTTGTACTTCGCCTCGCGGCGCAGGAACAGGGCAATCGCGGTGCGCGCTTCGATGCTGGTGATGACGCCGCGCTGGCCGTCGTCGTTGAGCAATTTCATGCCCTCGCTCTTCGAACCGGTAATCCCGGCAAATCCAATCAGCAACTTGAAGGGCCATGGCAGCGCGCCCACCACGTACGCATACACCCCCGTCACCAGTTTGGCGTCTACATAATCCGGATCGAGTTGGAGCACGCGCTCTTCATCGTCTTTGGCCTTCGTCGCCAGCCGGAAGCCCGCGCCATACGTCCTCTCCACCATGGCGACATAGGTGCACTTGAGGCTGCGAACCCAGCCGCGAGCAAAAAGGGCGTCAACGTCGTTGGGATTGTGTGCAATGCGCAGGTCAGCCTCATGGATGGCCTCGTCCGCCAGTCCCAGAATGCGGTCGCGTGTCTTGGGGTCTTCCTCCGTCGCGTGCCGCCCGGTGAGAAAGCCGTCATTGGCGTAGAAGGTGGTGTCCAGTAGGTCTTGCCGGTATAACTCCTGAAATATCAGCGCATTAAGCAGCAGTGCAGTGGCCTGTGGATCACCCGGATGAGCCTCATGAATACGCTCAAATCGCTCCACGGCGCCCGGATAGTCCAGGTTATAGAAATGTACGTACGCCTCGCGCACCTGCGGCTCGCGGTTCAGCGGATTGGTATGCGCTTCCGAGGCCCAGCTCAGGCTGGCCGCAGCTAGCAGTGCAAAACCACAGGAGCCAATCCAGATCGAAACGCTCTTCAATCCCACTTCCCCTCCCTGCTCTCAGAATGCGCCGCAAATAGCCTGGCCTTGATTGGAAAACGCCCGGCAATCGCCGGGCGTTTCTCTGACTCCAAACTTCAAGGAACGCTTACAGCTTCTCGTAGAAATCACACGCGGAGCATGAGATATAAACGCCGCCGGGGACACCGCGCTCGCGGTCCTTTACGCGCTTGACGATGCGCGTCGGCTTGCTGCATTTGGGACAGTCGGTCGACTTCGTCGTGTCCATTTCCTTCTTGCGATCACCTGTTTTTGCAATCTTCGCCATCGTCGGGTGTTTCTCCTTCTTCGGGTGTCTCTGCACACACGCATGATTCTGCGCGGCTTCAACGGCGCGGCCAGTGACACAAAAGTCAGCCTGACTCGCTTCTACCAGTTTACATCAGCAGGTACACTGGAAGTTGTGGAGGCCTGACCGAAATGTCCATTCGCTGGATGACAGAATCAGACGCCCGTGAGTTTCTTGCCACGCAGACTGAGGGCCGTCTGGCCACCTGCGACGCTGCCGGGCAACCGTACATCACGCCGCTCAATTACTTCTATCGCGAAGGCAAAATCTATTTTCACAGCAAGCTTATAGGTCGAAAGCTGGACAATATCGCCGAAAACAGCCGGGTCTGCTTTGAAGTGAGCGCAGTTGAGAAGCTGACGGTAACAAATGATCGTCCCTGCGCCTGCTCGACTCGCTATACCTCGGTGCTGGCCTTTGGCGCAGCGCGAGTGGTCTTCGATGAGGCCGAAAAAGCCACTTTGCTGAATTTGCTTGTGGCGCGATACGCTGCCGACAAGCCGTTTCAGCCCGTGGAAGAGAGCCACGCCGCCGATTGCGCGGTCGTGGAAATTCGCATCGACGAGCTCAGCGGCAAGAGGAACGTCGATCCGGAGTAGTTGCTATTCCACCTTGGGCGGCTCTGAACTCGCCGGCGGTGGCGTCGCAGCCGGCAGAATCTGAACCAGGCCGGGAGCGGCAGGCGCAGCTGTGCCCATCGCGGCCTCGTGCTGTCCCTTTGCCGCAGCGCTCAGATCCACCGGAATGCCGGCCGGCACGATCACCGGCGCGTTCCAACAATAGTCCAGGTCACGCGTGAGGCGATAAACCACCGGCAAGGCAACGAGCAGGAGAATGAAAGCCATCCAACTGCCGTCCAGACCGTAGCCTCCGCCGGTGAGCCAGAACGGGCCCATCGGATTGCCCTGCACCACGGGCGAGTGGCTGTTGTTGCCGCTGATGGCCAGGCCAAAAACCAGTGCGCGGCTGGCCTTCCAGCCAAAGTTGATTCCCCAGCTCAGCCATAGTGCGCGGGTACGCAGGTAAGCTAATGAAAGAACAAGGCTTAGTGCGATGGAGACGGCTATGCTGGTGTGGTTTGACCCTGGCTGTAGCGCCTGCACGATGGCATAGAAGGCCGCAAAGCCCAGCGCCGCTCCGAACTGCCCTACAGCTTGCTCGAAGCGTTGAAATCCGTAGCCGCGAAAGGCAACCTCTTCGGCCAGTGCAACCAGTGCGAAGAATGCGGCGTCAACCGCGAGCCAACCCCAGGCCGTGTGCCCCAGGATGAGCACAATGGCGATGCCGCCGCCTACGACTAGCGGGAGTACGCAGGCCACAGCCAGCGCCCAGCCCACTGCCAGGCCCAAACCCGCCTCCCCCGGCCAGCCCTTCCGCATTGGCAACCCCTGCTCACGCAACGGATGCAGTTGGCCGTCAAGCACGAGTCCCATGCCCGCATAGCCCGCAAGCAACAGAAGAAGGAAGATGGCCTGCTCTACCAGAGGCTGCAACTGCTCCTGGAACGAATGCATTTGGGCCAGCCCCATCGCCTCGTGCCGGGCCAGCGCTCGCGCCAGAAAAAACCAGAGCACGGCGACAACAAATCGCAGGTAAGCGCGGAAGCGGCTGGAAGCTGGTTTCATGAATACTTAACCTTCCGAATAGAACTGCGCGATGTTGCGGAATTTGGCCTGGCGCGCTGCCACCATAGCGTCCACCGGCTGCGCCTTAAGTTCGGCCAGATTCTTCTTGAGCACGGCGCTCAGCAGCCCGGTACCCGCCTCGCGGTCGGTGTGAATGCCCTCCGGCGGTTCGGCGACGATCTCGTCCACGCAGCCCAACTCGGCAACCTCGGGCGCGGAGATGCGCATGGCCTCAGCTGCCAGCACCTTATGGCCAGCGTCGCGCCACATGATGGCCGCGCAGGACTCGGGTGTAATCACGAAATAAAGAGCATTTTCCAGGATCAGAACGCGATCCGCAACGGCCAAGGCCAGCGCGCCGCCTGATCCGCCCTCGCCGCTGATTATCGAAATGGTGGGAACGCGCAGCCGCGACATTTCCAGCAGATTGCGTGCGATGGCCTCGGCCTGGCCCCGCTCCTCGGCGCCCAAGCCTGGAAAAGCTCCGGGGAGATCGATGAAGCTGATCACCGGACGGGAGAATTTTTCCGCGATCTTCATCGCGCGCAATGCCTTGCGGTATCCCTCAGGATGGGGCATTCCGAAGTTGCGCCGGACGCGGTCTTTTGTGGACCCGCCCTTGCGGTTGCCTATCACCAGCACCTCTTCCGTGCCCAGCCGCGCCATGCCGCAGGCTACGGCCTCGTCGTCGCCATAGGCGCGATCGCCGTGAATCTCGCTGAAATCTGTAAAAATCGTCTCGATGAAGTCCATGGGGTAAGGCCGCTGGGGATGCCGCGCCCGCTCGACCCTGATCCACGCCGGCGACGCTTCCTGCTCCTGAAGGGATTTCCCTGTCTGCTGTTCGCTCATCGGTTCCTTGTCGCTCAAGGTCGGGTGTGATTCAAGATGGACGCAATCAACCGCCTATGTTGATTCTACGGGGCGTAGGCAATTGGGACAAATGGAGGGAACGAACACGGGCGCGCAAACCTCAGCCAAGCCCCATAAAGACGGCCAGCGCTCGGCTGACCGCGGTCAGTGTCCGCGTCTCCAACTCCCCGAAGGGATCGCCGGCCTTGTCGCGGGGGATAGTATGCGCCTTATCCACCATGATCTGCGAACGCTCGCGCAGCCCGTTCTTCCTGGTCGGCTCCACAGCAATGCGGAAGGTCTCGATGGGGCGCAGTTCACTGGTGACGGGCAGAACCGTGACGGAAGGATGTGCGGCAAAGAGGTCGGATTGAATGACCAGCGCGGGCCGGGGTTTGCCGTAGGCTCCGGCCAAAACCACAGGAACCAGGTCGCCGCGCTTCATGCCCAGCCGTCCGTGTCAGCAACCTCAGCGATCCAGGCCAGCGTCTCTGCCTCTTGCGCATCGGCGGAGAGTGACAAGGACTCCCGCGCGCACTTTTGGCGGAAACTCTCCGACCGGGTGTCGGGAATCCAAATCTGTACCGGCTTCAACCCTGCCGCACGCAGAGAATCACGATGTCTGCGAACGCGCTCAGTGACCGCTGCACCCATGGACGCCTCCTGTTCCATGAAACATCTTACCGCGTTCCTATGTTTCATGCAACAGGTGTCCGGCGTGAGTAAAAAGGTCAGTGCGCGCCGTCCACGGAAACGACCCTTTGCGTGGCAAGCCGGCTGACAGCGTCGCCCTGCTTGACCATCTCCATCACCGCGAGGCCCTTTTCCGCGAGCGCTCCGGTGGGGCAGGCCTGCACGCACTTGCCGCAGCCGGTGCAGTTTCTCGCCTTGCCCCAGTCGTCCTTGAGGTCGCTGACAATGCGCGAGTAAATGCCGCGCGAGGCAACCTCCCACACATGCGCTCCCTCCACCTCCGCGCAGACCCGCACGCAGCGCGTGCACAGAATGCAGCGATTCTGATCGAGGACAAAGCGAGGGTGCGTCATATCCACGGCGATGCGCGGATTGTTATAGGAGTAGCGCACATGGGTGATGCCCAGTTCGCGCGCCATCGCCTGAAGTTCGCAGTGGCCGTTGGAGACGCAGGCTGAGCAGATGTGGTTGCGCTCCACCAGCAGCAGCTCGACGGCCATCCTGCGATAAAGCGTCAGCTTAGCCGAGGCGGTCTTGATCGACATGCCCTCCTGAATTGGCGTAGTGCAGGCGGGCAGCAGGCGGTCGGTGCCGGCCAGCTCCACCATGCACACGCGGCAGGCCCCCACCGCGCTCAAGCCCTTCAGGTAACAGAGCGTAGGAATCTTTTTCCCGTGGTCGCGGGCCGCTTCCAGAATGCTCTGCCCTTCCCTGGCGGTCACCAGCTCGCCATCAATTCGTACTGAAATCGCTTTTGTCGGCACAGGGTCGCTCCTTATTCTTCACGTTTCAATTGGCGCTGACGGGAACTCGCAAATCGCAGCGCAGGCAACGGCGGCATTCTTCCAGCGCCTCGTTGGGATCGAGTGCGGCAACCACTTCCTGCTGCGAACGAACTCTGTCGGCGGCGGGAATGGAGCGCGCCTCGTGGCGGCGGCTGAGGCTCGGCTCTCCCGGCGCCGTGCGGCTGTATTCGAACACTGGAAAAAGTTTTTCCCAGCGTTGTTCGCCCATCAGGCGCTCGTCCATTTTCTGTGCCGCCTGTTTGCCGCAGCTCATGGCGTTGGAAACATTGGAAGCGCCGGTAATCACGTCGCCGCCTGCGTAAAAATTGGGCCGGCTGGTCTCGTAGGTAAAGCGATCCACGATGATCGTGCCTTCTTCCTTGAGTGCCAGGCCGGAGGCGCTGCAGAAATCCTTGTCGAAGGTCTCGCCCACGGCCAGGATCACGCTGTCGCACTCGAAGCGCTGCACCTCATCAGTGGGAATCGGCCTTCTGCGCCCGGATTTGTCATACTCGCCCAGACGCGTCTTGACGACTTCGATGGCCTTCACATTGCCATTCGCGTCGCCAACAATGCGGTGCGGCGCGGCCAGAAAGACAAAACGCACTCCCTCGTCCTCGGCGGCCTGAATCTCCTCATCGATGGCCGGCATATCCTGGCGCTCGCGGCGATAAAGGATGGTGGCTTGCGCGCCCATGCGCATCACGGTGCGCGCCGAATCGATGGCCGCGTTGCCGCCGCCGATGATCGCCACTCTCGCGCCCATAGAAACTTTCTCCTGCCTTGCGACAGATTCCAGGAACGGCAGAGCGGGATGAACATTCTTCAACTCAGTGCCGGGCAGATAGAGCCAGGATTCCTTCCAGGTTCCAATGGAGAGAAAGACCGCATCGAACTGACTGGCCAGCTCATTGAGCGAAACGTCGAATCCGATGCGCGTGTTGAAGACCAACTTCACTCCAACACCCTCAATGAGGTCCAGCTCGCGGCGCAGCACGGATTTCGGCAGCCGGTATTCTGGAATGGCGAAGCGCAACATACCGCCCGCATCATTGCGTTCCTCGAAGATCGTCACATCATGGCCGAGCAGAGCCAGGTAAAATGCGGCCGTCAGGCCGGTGGGGCCGGAGCCGGCCACGGCCACCTTGCGGTCTGTAGCAGCCAGTTTGCGCGCGAGAATGCGCTCCAGCATCGGCTCAAAGAGGTCAGACTGATAGATCGCGTCGGCGATGAAGCGGTGCACCTCGCGCATATTCACCACCTCGTCGAAGGACTGCCGTCGGCATCGATTATCGCAAGGATGCTGACAAACCCTACCTGTAGACGCGGGCAGCGGATTGTCGAGAATGACGGACTCGAAAGCGTCTTCCAGCCGCCCCTCCTGATATAACTCCAAAAAACGCGGAATGTTCATCCTCAGCGGGCAACTGTTCTCGCACGGCGAAAGAGCCAGTTCCTGACAAACGCCGGCGCGGCAGCGATGGGCAACAATGTGGTCCTCGTACTCCTCGCGGAAGTGGCGGATGGTAGTGAGCACGGGATTGGGCGCGGACTGGCCCAGCGCGCAGAGCGAGGACTCGCGAATCATGCGGCCCAGCTCATCCAGCAAAACCATCTGCTCGCGGGTTCCGCTCCCATTGGTGATCGAATTGAGAATGCGCAGCGCCTTGTTGAGGCCTACCCTGCACGGGACGCACTTGCCGCAGGATTCCGAGTGGGTGAACTCGATGAAGTAGCGGGCCACGTCCACCATGCAGTTGTCTTCGTCCATGACCACCATGCCGCCGGAACCCATAATGGAGCCGATCTGCGCCAGGCTCTCGTAATCGACGGGAATATCGAGCATCTCCACCGGAATGCAACCGCCTGAAGGCCCGCCGGTCTGCACGGCTTTTACGCGACGGCCTGTCACGGCGCCCTCGCCGATGTCGTAGATGAAGCTCTTCAACGGAGTGCCCAGCGGCATCTCCACCAGGCCGGTATTCTGAATCTTGCCCACTAGAGAAAACACTTTGGTTCCAGGACTCTTCTGGCTGCCGGTCTCGGCAAACCATGCGGGGCCGCGAGTGACTATGGGAGCAATGTTGTACCAGGTCTCGACGTTGTTGATGTTGGTCGGCTTGCCATACAAGCCCTTCTGCGCGGGGTACGGCGGGCGGGGACGCGAACGTCCGGCGCGGCCTTCAAGGGATGCGATCAGTGCTGTTTCCTCGCCGCAAACAAAAGCTCCCGCGCCCTGCACCAGCTGAATGTTGAAGTTGAAGCCGCGGTCCAGAATATTCATTCCTAGCAGCCCATACTCGCGTGCCTGTTCGATGGCCCGATTGAGCCGGCTCACAGCCAGCGGATACTCGGCGCGCACATAAATGATGCCTTCGGTTGCGCCCATCACATAAGCGCCGATGATCATGCCTTCCAGCAGCGAATGAGGGTCGCCCTCGATCTCGTTGCGGTTCATGTAAGCGCCGGGATCGCCTTCATCGGCGTTACAAATGATGTATTTTGTGTCAGCCTTGGCCTTGGCCAAAAAATCCCACTTGTTGCCGGTGAGGAAGCCTGCTCCGCCGCGCCCACGCAGTCGGGAGGCCTTGATCTGCTCGATCACATTGTCCGTGCGCCCGTCGATCAAGACTTTATAGAGCGCCTGGTAGCCGCCCACCGCTATGTACTCCTCGATGTCCGAGGGGTTGATGAAGCCGCAGTTGCGCAGAACAATCTTCTTTTGCCCCTTGAAGAACGGGATCGTATTCCAGGCTGGAATATCCGGATAACCCTGACCGTATTTCAGGTTCGCGGTGACGTGGTCCCATTCCTCGATCTTGCAGTAAACGAGATCGGCGGGCATAATTCCCGTGGAGACGCCTTCCAGGATGCGCGCGGCGTCGTTGGCCTGCACGCGATGCAAAATCACCAGAGGATTTCCCGGCAGACGGACGCTCACCAGCGGCTCCTGAAAGCAGGAGCCGAAGCAGCCCACGCCGGCCAGCATCACATCGACGCCGCTGTGATGGATGGCCTCATTCAAGGCGTGAAAGACCTCCTCTGCGCCATTGCCGCGGCCACAGGTTCCCATTCCCACCGTCAGGCGCGGAACGGCCGGCATCAGCTTGGCAAGCCCGGCTTCACGAACCGCGTTGAACGCGCCTATATCCTGAATTCCAGGCATTATTTCCCCTTTCCGGTCTGGCCCAACGCTTTCACTTCCCGCTGCAACGTGCGCTCATTTACGTGGCTGAGAATGTGGTGGTTCACCTCGACCACCGGGGCCAGCGCGCACTGGCCGAAGCAGGCAACAGTGCGCACCGTGAAGCGTTGGTCGGGCGTGGTCAGTGCCAGCTTGTCGGCCTCGTTGGTGTCGCTCGCTTCCTGCCCGCTCAACCCCAGATCGAGGCAGACCTTCTCCAGCAGATCGCGCGAGCCGCGTGTGTGGCAGGCCGTCCCCCGGCAGACGCAAATCAGGTTGTCGCCCTGCGGGTCAAGATTGAAGAGCGCATAAAAAGTCGCGACACTGTAGATCGTAGCCGGAGGAATTCCGGTCTCCTGCGCGATGTAGCGCAGCGCATCCATCGACAGATACTTGTGCGCGTTGGCGGCCTGGATAGTTTCCATGATTCCCAGCAGCGCTCCGGGTTTGCCGGCGTGCTCGGCAACCGCCTGGTCGATCAGCAGCTTCTCGTGGGCATTCAGCACTTCATAAGCGACGCTCTGCATGTTTCCTCCGCTTCTCAGCAGACTTCACTGGCAGCCTGACAGCTTGCATTGCAACTCAATGGTTTGAATACGGTATTCGCGGATTGCGACTGGGCGGGCGCGGCATCAATTACGGTACACACCTGCCGCGCAAACACTGTGGAGTGACGGGATGGAGAGGGCGACATGACAGTACCCTGCTCGCTTCTGGACTATGTCCGGGGTATAAGGAGATAAAAAAGCATTCACTTATGAAGCCCTGCTCGTCCAGAAAAAAGGACACCGCGCCTATCCCTTCGGCGCATTTCGCAGCGACTTGCACCCCTAAGAATGTCCGCAAGGAATTTGACACCGCGAATGAACCTTGGGCTGTGCCTTGCATCACATCGGTTTGTGATAATGGTCTATTCTCTTTGTGCTCAGGCTGGATCGACAGCGGAATCAGACGGCGGTTCGATCTCCGGATCTGCCGGTTCCGGCTCTTCGTTGGCGATGGCTTCATCGCCGGACGAACTCCGCAGCAGCACATCCACGCGATAGCCGGCGGCCTCGGCAGCCGCCAGGGCCTCCTCGATGGTTCTGCACATCGTCTGAATCGCGGCGCGGTTAGCCGCCATGCGGCTGGGAGCCGTCTCGCCTGCCAGGCGAAGCAGCGACGGCATAAGCAACCACCAAAGCAACTCCTCGTAGCGCTCACGCAGCAGATACTCGCGGCCCTCCGCCTCATGCACGCCGGTCAGCCAGCGTACATCCGGGTCATGCCACAAGTCCGGCGAAAGCGCAATCCGCTCTGACGTGAACGGCGCCGGCTCAGTCGTCGCGATTGGCTCTTCCGGCTTGCCAACGCCAGCCCAGGCTAGCAGACCAACTTTGATGCGCGCGGCAACGCGCCAGCCCTCCTCGCCCTCGAATCCGAGAGCGGTGAAGGCCTGGGCGAAGGGTTCGCGCAAGCGGAGGCGGTCAAAAAGGTCCAGCGCAATGCGCTCCGGATTTTCAGCGTCGATGGATTCGGCCAGCAACTCCAGCGCGCACCAGCCGAGCACCGGCCCCCACATGGCCGTGGCAGTAAGCTGCGGGCTGGGGTTGGGCAGCATTGAACGGGCTGCCGCGGTCCACGGAGCCGGAAACAGCGCTTCGACAGCGGGGATTCGCATAGCGGAGCGCAAGCGCGCACGGTAGGCAGCGCGCAACAGGCTGGGATTGGCAGGTTGTATGCTGCCTGCTTCCGTTCCGGCGCGCGACCGATAAGCCTGCTGCGCCCCGCGAAGGAAATTCTCGCAACGCGCCCAGGCATCTTCGAAATATGCGGCGCGATCAGCTTCGATTTTCTTGTTGACTCCAACAGCCAGGGTGCGCGGATGCTCTGCCAAATCCGCAAACAGGCGCACGATCCCGGAATCCAGCAGCGCTCGCAGCGCATCGTGCACCGGTTGCAGCTCCAGATTTACCAGCGCATCCTCAAGATTCGCCACGCCCTTGCCGCTGAGATGATCCGAGAGCCGATCCCAGGGCTGCTCCGCTGTCGAGTAAAGTTCTCGCCAATCAAGAAAAACGTGGCACTGGTAGGCGTGCAAATTAAGGGTCAATCCGCGTCCAGCTATATCGCTTGCCCGGCGCAAGTATTGCAGGCCGGTGAGCGAATCGCGCCAGGCCAGGATGGCCGGGGAGTTGTCGCTGAAACCCAGTCCTTCGCGGAGCCGCTGCTGACGCAGTTGATTGGCGCCCTTGTCGGCGTAGGCCGCCGAGTAATCGATCGTCCCGCGCGTTTCTCCGTAGCGGTTGTTATAAACCACCAGGGCTCGCTCGCCTCTATTGCGGTTGGAGTAGGCAAAGACGTTTTCGTCCACCGAGCCGCTCTCGTGGAAAAAATCGTAGAGCCGGAAGTTGCCGCTCTCGGCAAAGAGCCGCCGGCGATGCAACAGGGGCGCGATCTCTCGTTCGTGGCGCTCCACCATCCAGTGATCCGGACTCTCGTCGTAGCGAGGCCGCTGGTACTCCATGCCGTATTTCTCGGTGAATCCCTCGATCTGGCCGTGGCCGAACATGGGCAGCCCCGGCAGCGTGGCCATCATTGCCGTCACGCCGAAGCACTTGTCGCCCTTGCCGAATTGATCAATCGCCGTGCGCTCGTCGGGATTGCTCATGAAGTTCACGTAGCGCTTCATGATGTCCGGGTCGAACTCCAGCGTGTTCTTGATGACCGAGCGGTACTTGGCGTTCTCCTCGTCGCGCAACATCACCATGAAGGCGCTGTTATAAACGCGGTGCATGCCGAGGGTGCGGACGAAGTAGCCCTCCATCAGCCAGAAGGCTTCCGCCAGCAGCAGTGTGCCGGGAACTTCCGCGGCCACGCGATCCACCACCTCGCGCCAGAACTCATGCGGCATCGCCCTGTTAAACTCGGCCTGGCTCATGCTGTATTCGGCGCGCGACGGAATCGCTCCGCTCGATCCCGGCCCAGGAAACCACAGCCGGTGAAAGTGGCGCTTGGCCAGAGTCATCGCCGCGTCAAAGCGAATCACCGGAAACAGTCGCGCCACGTGCAGGATGGTTTGAATCACCTGTTCGCGGACGGCTGCATTCAGATAATCGAGCTGTGCCGTGTCATTCCACGGAAAGCTGGTGCCGTCGTTACCGTGATAGATGTAGCGGGTCTCGCCGCTCTGGCGGTCGCGGCGGCGAAAGACCACGGCGGCGTCCGACTGCTCAAAGTAGTGGTCTTCTATCTTGATCTCTACGCGCCCGTCGTGAGACAAATCAGGCCCGTTGAAGCTGTAGGCGGGATAGGGCGAATCCTGCCGGCTCATAAACCAATCGGGATGCTCGACCACCCAGGGTGAGTCGATGCCCATATGGTTGGGCACCATGTCGCTGGCCAGTCGAATGCCGTGCCGGTATGCGCGGTCTCTCAGATTCACGTAGGCCGCCTCGCCGCCCAGGTCTTCGGCAATCGCGTAGTCATAGAGTGAGTAAGCTGATGCTACGGCATCCGCGTTGCCGCAAAGTTGTTTGATGGTCTTTGAGGCGCGGCTGCGTTCCCAAACGCCAATCAGCCACAGCGAATTGAGCCCGCGGCGCGCCAGAACATCGAGTTCCTCATCAGGAATCTCATCCAGTCGCGCGATCCTGCGGCCGTATTGCCTGCTCATCTGCGCCAGCCACACATAAGTACTCTTGGCGATCAGCACTACAGTGGGCATCCAGTCTTTATCCGGTGAAAACTTCTCGTACTCCTGGGCGGGATCGCCGAATATTGGCACCTGGGCGGTGGCGATGATCGAAGGCTCGTTCTTGGCCTGTTGCGCCGTGCCGCCATGAGGATGGAACTGCATCCAGATGGCTAGCTCTTCCTCATGCAGTATCTCGGCGGCAATCTGCAGTAATTGCTCCAGGCTCTCGCCCAGCAGAGGCTTCCACAGCTTGCGGATGAGGGCCAGCTGATCGGCCAGCGAGCGAGGCGCGGCAACAGCAGGCGCACGCAATAGTTCCAACAGATTCATCGGCTTGGCGCCCGGCAGAGGAATCAGCGGGCGCGTGGCAAAGTAGTCGGAAAGTTGCCCGGTGACTTGGCGGTAAACAGTCTTTTCGGCCAGAGTTCTATCTTCGAAAAGTTCCTCGAAGGGTTGAAAAGCCTCATTACGGTTGGCCGTCCACAGCAGCATCAGCTCTTCCAGCGCCGCGGCCCGATGAGTCGTGCCGTCGCTTTGCCCCGCAAGCCATTGCTTTGGCGTCTCGTCCCCGCGAATCACTGAAGTGCCGGGAAACTGCTCGACAAAGGCCAGCAGCATCTTGTCCAGCGCCTCTGCGCCCACCTTGTCGGAGAAATAGTCCAGTGCGCCGGTCATCACCGCAGGGTCAAAGTTCTCACGGTAGTGCGCCATCAGCACGTGGCTGGCCTCGTCGATAATGCCCATGGCGTAGAGATGGCCGGCATGAACCGCCAGTTCGGGATGCTTTTCAACGTCGCGAACCGTGTTCATGCGGTAAGCAAAATCCCGGCATGCAGCCATATTGGCAAAAACCACGTTCCCTGTATAAGAAAACAGCGACTCCGCGAACTGGTAGCGTTCACGCGCTTTCCGGGCTATATGGAACTCCATCACTAGATGCGAACTCCCAATTGATAAGGGTACATCAATCAGGTCAAAGGCGCTGACAGCTATGCTCTAGTTCCGCCAGAAATCCTCGCAGCTTCCTCAATCCAGCGCCTTGTGGAAGCGCAAGATCGCCGCCGTCAACAGCGCGACTCCCAAACAGGCCATGGCTGCCATCTGCGGCCACAAAATGTCCAGTCCCACGCCTTTCAGATAGGTTCCGCGAATCACCACCAGAAAATAGCGTAGCGGAATCGCATAGCTGCAAACCTGCATCCACTGCGGCATGGTGCTGATGGGAAATCCGAAGCCGGAAAACGTGATGGTGGGCATGATAAAGAAGAACGCCGTCACCATCGCCTGCTGTTGCGTCGCGCTGACCGTCGAGATCAACAAGCCCACGCCCAACATGCACAACAGAAACAGTACAGCACCCGTCACCAGCACCCATACATGGCCGCGAAACGGCACCTGAAACCACAGCGAGCCAACCACGGCAATCAACGTCACGTCGAAAAGGCCAATCAGAAAGAACGGCAGCGTCTTGCCCAGAATAAACTCCGCCGGACGGATGGGCGTGACCATGATCTGTTCCAGCGTGCCGATCTCGCGCTCGCGCACCACGGCAAAGGCGGTCAGCGTTACCACCAGTACTACCGTTAGGCTGCCGATAATTCCCGGCACGAAAAACCATCGGCTGCTCAGGTCGGGGTTATACCACGGCCGCGGCGCCAGCTCGACGGACGGCATCACCTCTCTTAACTGAGGAGCAATCCGATAAATTCGGTCCCTCTGGTATTCTTGCGCAAACTCTCGCGCGATTTGTGAGATGTAGCCCGAGGCAATCAGCGCGGTGTTCGAGTTAGTCGCGTCCACAATTACCTGCAGCGGCGCGGTCTGCCCGCTGCGCAACTTTGCGGCAAATCCCGCATCGATTTCCAGACCGACCGTAACGTCCCCGCGCTCGATCAAATCTCCTAGCTGGCGCGAGTCCGTCAATTGCCGCTGCACGTCGAAGTAAGGGCTGGAGGTAAAGCGCGAAACCAGCTCACGGCTCTCTTGCGAGTGATCCAGGTCGAGCACCACCGTCGGAACATGGCGGATTTCGTAGTTTGCCGCATAGCCAAAAACCATCATCTGAATGATGGGCGGGCCAATCAGGATGAAGCGCGTCCGCTTATCGCGGAAGACCTGAATGAACTCCTTGATCAGCATCTGCTTCAGCCGTCCGATCATTGCTTCACTCCTCTACAGGTCGTAAAAATTCAATCCTGCACACAATCCGCTAACTTGCTAACTCGCTAACTCCGCGCAGCGGAGGCTAACTTGCTGCGGTTGCTCACAATTTCACCTATCGATCCCGAAGGCGGCCCGCCAAGACAACCGGGCTGATTCCTGACCCCTGATCACTGACCCCTGATCACTGTTTTGCAGATAATTTCCCTCCCCACGCGCACAATGGAAGCAGTCGCAAATGCGAAGCCATATGACAACCTACCAATCTTCAATGCGTGCAATCCTAGTCCCTAGTCCCTTTTCTCCGTTTCTTCTCCCAAAATCCACCGCCCCCCCCCACCCCCCTACCTGTGGAAATCTTTTTTTGACCATTTAATTTCTCGTAACTTGCACGGCATCAATAGCTTGCATTTTCTGCCTGTTAACGAATCAGTAACTGCAAACCCCTGATTTTGCCCAATTTTTAGCCCCAAAAGGCGCTTTTTTGTCCCTAAAACGCCTCTTTTGACGCTTTTTGCAAACCCGCGAAATCTCACATCTTGGGATTTTCGAGAGTGCATAGTCGAAGCGCGGTGACTGACTTCCTGCATTGGTTAAGACCATCCGAACCCCTTTTTCTTGCCTGAACTCAAAAGCGAATAGCTAGCGTTTGGCTGCACTGCCGGTGCTCATTCCAGCCTCTTGTGGAAACTGCGCGTGGCCACGAGTGTCAGCACCAACGCAAAGACAACCAGTGGAATCAGGTCCGCATAGAGCATAATCGCGGGCGTTCCCTTGAGAAAGATTTTCTTGAGCACCGAAACGTAGTAGCGCGCCGGCAGAATGCGCGTGATCCATTGCAGCACAATGGGCATTTGTTCAATCGAAAACAAAAAACCCGACAGAAGAAACGCGGGAAGAAAGGTAATCAGCAGCGCAATCTGGCTGGCAGCAAACTGGCTCTTGGCAAGCACGGAGATGAAGAATCCCAGCGAAATAACCACCACTATGAACATTGCCGACGCAACCATCAGCGTGACCCACGAGCCGCGAAAGGGCACGTTAAACCAGTAGATCGCGATCAGCGCGCTGATGATCGTATCGAACATTCCCAGCACAAAATAGGGCGCCAGCTTGCCCAGCATGATCTCCATCGCCGTCACCGGCGTTGAGATAAGCTGCTCCATCGTGCCTCGCTCCCATTCGCGTGCGATGGTCAGCGAGGTGAGGAACGCGCCGATGACCGACATCACCAGCGCCAGAACTCCGGGAATGATGAAGGAGCTGCTTTCCAGGTCTTCGTTGTACCATGTGCGGGTTTCGACGCTCATCGCCGCTGGCTGTATCGATACTCCGCGTTCGCGCAGCCAATTGATCTGCATCTGCGCCGAGTAGCCTTGCACAACCGCTTGGGAATAGCCGATCAGCACGTTGGCCGTGTTGTCGTCCGAGCCATCGACGAGCGCCTGAATCTCGACGGGCCGCCCATCGCGCAGCCTCTGCGAAAAATCCCACGGAATCACGATGCCCATCTTTGCGTGGCCGTCGTCAATCGCGCGCGTCAGCGAAGGATAGTCGCTGACCACGCGGGCAATATGAAAGTACTCGCTCGGCTGAAAGTGTTTCAACAAATCCTGACTCTGCTGGCTTCCGTCTTGATCCATCACATAAACCGGTAGCCCTTTGAGGTCGAGATTGACGCCGTAGCCGAAGAGCAGCACTAGCACTGCGGGCATCAAAACGACAATAATCAGGCTGCGCGAATCGCGCAGAATCTGCACGACTTCTTTCCGGGCAATGGCCAACAGGCGAGTCAGGCTCATGGCTTACGCTCCTCTGCCGCTTCACGGCCCGTCGTCAACGAAACAAACACATCTTCCAGGCTGGGGCGAATCTTCTCCAAGCGAGTTACCTTGATGCCGCGTTCGGCAAGATAACTTTGTAGCTTTGGAATTGAGCTTGCAGCATCTTCCACCACCAGATGCAGAGCGTTGCCGAAAACCGCGGCATCCATCACGCCGGGCGCGGATTGCAATGCTTCCACCGCCTTGCCCAGCGGCTCGCACTCTACAAGAAGAAGTTCCCCTTTCATAAAATCGCGCTTCAGTTCCGAAGGCGTCCCCAGCGCGACAATCTTTCCGCGAAAGATCAGCGCCAGACGATTGCAGTACTCGGCCTCTTCCATGTAATGCGTAGTTACAAAGACAGTAACTCCCTCCTCGGCCATCTGATGAATCAGTTCCCAGAATTGGCGCCGCGTGATGGGATCAACGCCCGAGGTCGGCTCATCGAGAAAAATGACGGGCGGCTTATGTAAGACAGCGCAACCCAGCGCCAGCCGCTGCTTCCATCCGCCCGGCAGCGTTCCGGTGATGAGATTCTCCTGACCCTTGAGGTTGGCCATCTTGAGCGTCCATTCAATTCGTTCTTGAAGTATGTTGGCAGGCACGCTGTAAAGCCCGGCAAACAATCGAATATTTTCGATGACTTTCAGATCGTTATAGAGGGAAAACTTTTGCGACATGTAGCCGATGTTCTGGCGCACGGACTCCGGATTGCGGCTTACATCGAATCCCGCAACCACAGCGTGTCCCGATGTGGGTTTGAGCAGCCCGCAAAGCATGCGAATCGTAGTGGATTTGCCCGCTCCGTTCGGTCCCAGAAAGCCGAAGACCTCGCCCTTGCGCACTTCAAGATTGATCCGGTCCACGGCAATAAAATTCCCGAACCGCTTGACCAGGCTCTCGACCACAACCGAGTTGTTGTTCTCAGCCATGAGGGGCAGCCTCTACGCTTACCGCGTCTACAAACAGATCTTCAATGGACGGCGCCACCTGCTGAATCGCATCGAAGGGTATGTTGGCGTGCCTGAGCCTGGCATCGTACTCGGGAATGCGGCGCGCCGCGTTGTCCACCACCACGTGCAGCTCATCGCCGGTCAGTAAAAGGCTCGATATTCCCTCCGCGCCTTCAAGTTCGTCGCGCAATTGCCTCGGTTCGGCTGCTGTAATCGACAAAACGCCCTTGCCAAATTTTGCTTTCAAATTCGCTGGCGTGTCGCAAAATAACAACTTGCCCTGATGCATCAGGGCTACACGATGACAGCGTTCCGCCTCGTCCAGGTAAGCCGTCGAAGTGAGAATCGCCACCCCTTCCGCAATTAGCTCATAAAGAATGCGCCAGAAGTCGCGCCGTGAAACGGGATCGACGCCGGTGGTCGGCTCATCGAGCAGAATCACCTTGGGCCGATGAATCAGCGCGCAGACCAGGCCGAGTTTCTGCTTCATGCCGCCGGAGAGCTTGCCGGCCAGCCGCTTGCAAAACTCGCTCATGCCCGCTGCCTGCAGCAACTGCGCGGCGCGCGTCTCTCGCTCGGATTTGTTGACTCCGAAAAGATCCGCGTAGAAGCGAATGTTTTCATCCACGGTCAGGTCTTCGTAAAGTCCGAAGCGCTGCGGCATGTAACTGAGTGCGTGCTTGGCGCCCTCCGGATCGTGCGCCACATCAAAGCCCGCGACCGTAGCCCGGCCCGCGTCAGGCGGCATGATACCCGCTAACATGCGCAATGTGGTCGTCTTCCCTGCCCCGTCTGGGCCAACCAGCCCGAATATCTCTCCAGCGCGCACATCAAAGCTAAGAGCATCGACAGCGCGCACGCCGGGAAAGCTCTTGATCAATCCCTCAACCACAATCGCGGATTGGAGCGAGTCTGTCATTTATTTGTCGGCGCTTTGTTCCCAGCCAGATCAACGCGCGCGTCGGCGGGCATGCCCGGTTTTAATTCATGACTTGGATTGTCGATGTCGATCTTGATCCGGTATACGAGCGTAACGCGCTCCTTCGTTGTCTGCACGCTCTTGGGAGTAAACTCCGCGTCCGATGAGATAAACGAGATGCGTCCGTGATACTGTTTGCTGGGATAAGTGTCCGTGGTAATGGCCACGTTCTGGCCCCAGGCTATGCGGCCCAGATCGGTCTCCGCGACGTAGGCGCGTAGCCAGATGTGGTCAAGATCTGCCAGCGTAACCACCGGAGAGCCTGGCGCAACCACCTCTCCTAACTCCGCCTGCCGCACGGTCACCACTCCATTCGATGGAGCGAGCAGTTCCGTGTAACTCAGATTTATCTGAGATAGACCCAGGCTGGCATTAGCCTCATTGAGATTCGCGCGAGCAATGGTGATGTCTTCCTTGCGGCTGCCTTCGACAGCTTCGTTGTAGCGCTGCTGCGCGGCCTTGAAAATCGCCTCCGCACGCTTCAGCGCTGTCGCCGCCTGGTCGCGCTCTTGCGCAGAAACCTCATCCTTGGCGAAAAGCTGTTGGGCGCGCTCGCTGTCGAGCTTCTTTTGCTCCATGTCAGCCTGGGCATCAATCATCGTCTGCTGCGCAGCCTTTACTTCCTGATGGCGTGTCCCAGCAAGAGTGAGCGCAAGGTTCGATTCACGCACGCGCACCGCAGCCTCGTCGATGCGCACTTTCTGCTTGTAGTCGGCGTCGTCCAGCCGCGCCAGCAGTGCATTCTGTGCCACCTGCTGACCTTCTTCAACCGGCAGCTCAACGATACGCCCCTGGACCTTGAAGCCCACCAGGCTCTCATGCGCTTCAATGTTGCCGGAGAGCGTAAGCTGGTTTACCGGTGCAGACTTCTTTGTTAGTCGAGGGTAATAGTACACGCCCGCCGCAACGACCGCCACCAGTAAAATCACAATTGGAATAACTCTTTTCATCGCTTCAAACCTCTTCGCCGTTTCCTATTTCTGCTCTACCGTCAATGATTCCCCATGAACTCAAGAATGTTTTTCTCCGTGTCGCCCATCGCGCGCGCCAGCGCAAACTTGGCGTCCACATGACTGCTAACGGCAAGAATATAATTCTCCTCGGCGCGTGCCAGCTCGTCCTGCGCGGTAACCACCTCAACATTGTTGGCTGTGCCCGACTGAAAACGATCTTGCGCCAGTTGCAGTTCGCGCCGCGCAAGTTCCTGCCCTTCCCTGGCCACGGCTACCTGCTCGGTCGCTGAATCCAAATTCAGCAGCGCCTCGCGTAGGTCCTCCTCAATGCCTCGGCGAAGATCGGCAATCTGATCGTCAATGCGTTTCACGCGGCTGGCAATTTCCTGCGCCTCTCCATTGCGATCACGGTCGAAGAGAGTGAAATCAATCTGGCCTTGCAGCAGACCCGTGCTCGCAACACTGCCGATGCTGCGCCCGATCTCGCCAAAATTTCCATTGATGCTCAACTTGGGATAGTAGCGCGCGTGGCTGGCGCGTTGCTGCTCAATCAATCCCTGTCGCTGGCTGGCGAGCGACAGGTAGTCGGCGCGAGTCCGCACCGCAGCGGGCGCAAGGGTTTCAATCTCCGGCTGTTGCATTGCCTGATAGTTGAGCGGCTCAGCAAGTTCGAGCGGCGTGGCCGGGCTCATTCCCAGGTTGCGCGCCAACCCCAGCAGCGACTGCTTCAACTGGTTTCTGGCTATCAGCAGTGCCTGCTTGTCGTTTGCCAGTTGGACCTGTGCGCGCAGCACATCCACCCCCGTCGCCGTTCCCGCGTCATGTTTGTCTTTGGCTAGTTTGTACAACGTGTCTGAGTCCGTTACGCGCGATTGAGCTGAATCCACACGTGCCGCGGCAGACTGCGCGTTCAGGTAGAGCGCGGCAACGGCGCGCACAATGAGATCGCGCGTATCGCGGTAGTCCATCTTTCCGGCATCGAGCGCCCGTTCGCCGGCCTTGAATCCTCGATAGCTTTGCAGATCAACAATATTCTGCTGCGCATAAATGCGAAAATCATAATTCGACAGCGGCCCAACCACCTTCGGAATAGGAAGTCCGCTAAAAGAGAGTCCTTGAGCTTGCAAATCGTGGTTCTGATAATTTGCATAAGCCTGGGCGTTCACGCGCGGAAGCAACGCGGCTGAAAGGCGTCGCATCCGTGTGCCTTCCGCCTCTTCGACTCGTGTGCCGGCGGCCTGCACGCTCAAGTTGGCCTGAAGCGCCTTCAGAATCGCGTCTTGCAACGTAAGCCGATAGGTCGCAGGCTGCTGCGCTGTGGCAATTATGCTCGTCGCCAGGCCGGCCATACAAAGAAAAACGACAATGCGGAGTTCTGTTCTCATGGTTCCTGTTCTTAACTGGATGCAATGATGGCTCTCCAGAAGTGTTGAAAGCTGTCCTTAATCCTCACTTTGAGCGCGGGCGTTTCATCCAGTGACCAAAGCAGGACTGTTCCTATGCAGGTCTGCATTAATTGCATCGCTACCTTTTCCTTTTTCAGGCGTGGGTCGATCTCACCGCGCTCCTGCCCTGCCGCTACAATCTGCGCGATCATCTTGCGTCCCTCTTGCATATTGTGAGCGATGATAACGCGAACGCCCTCGCTGGCCAGAAAAGAGGAGACGAAAGCGCGCGCCATGCTGGGGCTGCGCCCGGGTTCTTCCACAAGCCTCCGTGCCAGACGCTGAAGTACAGATTGAATCGTCTGCTTACCTTTCCCGACCGCGGTGAGGGCCTCCCTCACCTTGCCGTGCTGAATTTCGGCTATCACGCCCAGTACATGATCCTTGCTCTCAAAATAGTTAAAAAAGGTTCCCTTGCCCACGTCCGCCGCTTCGGTAATCTCCTCCACCGTAACAGCGGCAAATCCGCGCTCGGCAAAAAGTTGCAAGGCGCAGCGGAAAAGCCGCAACCGGGTTTCAGCGGCTCGCCGCTGGCGGCGTCCCGTGCCCGGATGCTCTACGTGGCCGACGGCAGCCAAAGCTTGGACGAGCGCGTTAGAATGCCTGCTCCGACCGTGACTCATAGATGGTTTATGGACATATATGACCATTGGTCACTTATATCGCTCGAATCGCGCGCCGTCAAGAACAATCTCTTCGACTTGACGGATCGTTATCCGTACTTTCCGCTTCTACTTAACCTTACGGCACTGGCACAGCATAAGTTACATGCAAATATCTGCTCTACAGCCGTTTTTGCGGAGCGCAAATTGGCTGGATTTGTATGCGTGCTCTCCATTTCGTTTTGGCGGACGCCATTTTCAGTTTTCGCCTCACCGGTATTGCATCCGTAGCTCATTTCCCGGTAAACTAACTGTGGGCTGCTTGCATCCTGCAGCTTTACAGTATTCAGTGAACACGCGGAGAGGTGGCAGAGCCCGGTTGAATGCACCTGACTCGAAATCAGACATAGTCGCAAGGCTATCGGGGGTTCGAATCCCTCCCTCTCCGCCATAAGATCATTAGAATCAATACGCAGGGGCCTGTCATGGCCCCTGTTCTTTTTGGTAGGAAGCTTGCCTTTTGGGTAAAACATGCACACAGGGGCACAGAAAGGCACCGAAATACAAATCCAACTGACCAGGAAAGTGACACCGAAAAGGCCAAACCGGTTAAAGCCGGTTAGCCGCTGCAAGCGCTTGCTAATCATGGCTTGGACTTGCCGAAGATCCACTGGAGTGAGATGTAGGGACGCCGACAGCCTCTTCCTCAGCCAAGACGATTCCCAATTCAGCGCGGGCCAATTCATAGACCTTTTGGATCGCATCTTTGGTAGCAGCGCTAACCGCTGCAAACTCGTTATTATCGAGTTTGGATTTGAATACCAATGCCGCATTTGATCGAAAGAGTTGACTCGCTTCGCCCAACGCTTTACGCACTGCAACTCTGCATACCAAAGACGTACTGCTTCGCGTTTCATCATATCGAGAAATTTCTGCCAGCCATTTCTCAGCGGATACTCGCTTTCGTTCTTTGTATTCGGGATCGCCAACCTCGAAAACTTGAGATGCCCATAATTCAATGAAGGCGGTTTTGGTGCGATCGAGCGCTTGAACGGAAGCGAAAAGCGCATCCCGCTTCATTTCCCAATGCCGCTGTTTACTCCATACGGAACTTTCGATCCTTTCTTCAATTTCTTTGGTGGCCGTCGTAACCGCGCGTACTTGATCGACGAGCTTATCAATGTCCTCGTGCGTCGCGAGGTTCTCGCCCTTTTTCTTGAGATAGCTGGCCAGGTAGGAACCGACGAACGCACTGACGAGAGTTGTGAGACCCAATGCGAGTAAGTTTTCCATCATGCCATTCATACGGTTACCTCACTCACTTTGCCTCCTTCGGCTCGATAAAAACCTGGCTAACTTCTTCATTGAGGTACTTGGCAATTCTCTCTGCTTCTTCGAGGTCTTTGGTATGAAGCAGAAATTCCAATCCTGCGATTCCGCCCGGCAATGCGCCGTCCCTTGATTGCGGCTCTGCATCGATCCGCAAACTATACGGGTCGGGCAAGCCTTCTTTTACCTTGAATCGAACATCTCCAAGCTCTGTGGACATCATTCCTCCTCGCCGCGCCTTCTGGGTTGGCGTTCAAAGAGTAGCACATGGTCAAATTGGAGCTGCGCGGGGCACGACCCGGCATTTGCTCGCGGCGGATTCAGGTGGCACAATCGTAGCCATGTGCGTCTGCACCGCGCTCCAAAAACCGCTCGACTCCTTCCTTAGGAGTACGAACCCTTTTATAATGGCATGGAAGGAGTGCATTATGAAGTTCAGATACGCATTATTCCTGTTGGCGCTTTCACTTGGCATAACATCCAGCGCCCAGAATCCAGCCAAATCTCAACCACCGCAAACCCCGCTGCTCCAAGATCAAAGCGTCGTCGCTCAAGCGGTTGCTATCCCGCGATACCAGATTTTTACGACATCGTATGATGCCGCCGGTGGAAATTTTAAGACCATCATCCTTCTCGACAACCAGACAGGGGACACTTGGCAGTATTCTCCAGGATTTGCCACAACTAAGCCGGATGGTACCAAGGGATATGTCATGCCCGCTTGGACGAAGATTGAGCGGTAAATTCTTGTCGAGTTAGCTCTTCACCTACTTCCGGGTGCCCCAACTCCCGCCTTTGGGACATGGGATGCTACGTAGCCGCACTTCGAGCCGAAGGCCCCCGCCTTTCGTTCAAGCACTTTTGGCCAAGGACCGCATCACAAAGTCAGGGTCGGCGGCGATGACGATAAGAAGCGCGCGCGCAGCGGCTTCCGGCTGGCGGCGGCCAGACTCCCAATGACGAACTGCATCCACCGACAAACCAAAGCGATCCGCGAAACGACCCTGGCTCAGGTGCAGGCAAATCAACGGGTGACCGATGAACCCTTCATTTCGCACCCAAAGCTCGTTTGTACTCATCCGTCTCGCGAATGGACACATACCCGTCTGGCAACTCATCGCCAGGATCGGGAGCATTCTGAGTTGGCCGGTCCAAGATCGCAAGTGCTCGTGCACTGCGTGCCGCGGTCGGTTTCGGTCGAGTTGCCAGCCATTCCTCATGCTGAAGGTGTACAAGCTTCTCCGCCACAGCAACATTGATGAATTGATTGAGAGAGACACCCTCTTTAAGCGAAAAATCCTCGGCTACCCTCCGCACGGAGGGCATCAGCCGGAGCGGGAATTTACTGATTACGCTTTTCCTCTGATTCGCTGGCATGATGAGCTTCCCCCTTTCTAAAAGCATTCAAAAAGTCTCTCGGCGTCAACACTTGAATCCCGAACCGTTCTGCCGCCGTCCTGAAATCCTTGATGTTGTTTGTCACAACTGCATCGGCATCGCCATTGATCGCAACATCCAAAACCATGTCGTCGTTTTCGTCCTGGGAGAGCGGTCGATGCTTGATCCGCACCAAAACTGGAACCGCTATTGCCTCCAGCATTTCTATGATGGCTTCCGCATCTTCCGAAGTTCTCCCGGATGCCGCAATGTGCTGCGGACGCAGAGCCACATCCCGATACTCGCAGACCAGTTTGTAGTCCATCAGCAATGCCAGCTTTCCTACCGCCGCAAGCCGGACAATTTCAGCCGCAGCCCCAGTGCTTGAACGAATTGCGCTGATTAGGGCAGCGGTATCGAGCACTATTTTCACTGCCATATGATACCACAGGTGGCCCCATGAACCACTGCGACAAGAAGACGATTCCAACGAGCGCAAAAAGTAGCCACCCATCCGCTAAATGATTGATAACAATATATGGTAAGCCAGTCTCGAAATCAGACATAGTCGCAAGGCTATCGGGAGTTCGAATCTCCCCCTCTCCGCCAATTAAACCATTCAGAATCAATTAAATACAGTAATCATCAAAGGCAGACTATTTTGTACTTGTGGCTGGTGGCTGTTTTCCAACAATCATCTCCACGGCGCTCTGGAGATGCCCCGGCGTCAAGTGCGCATAACGGGCAGTCATGACTATTGTCTTGTGTCCAATGAGTTCCTGCGCGACTTTGAGTGATACGCCTGCCTGTATCAGCCTGCTGCAGAAGGAGTAGTGCAGGCAATGCCAAGTGAAGTCCTCCACTTCCGCCTCATCAATGGCGTCATCGAACCAGTGCCGAAGCGCATCCGGTCCGAACGGTTTACCGGCTCAGGCGCTTCTGCGGGCTTCTCGGTCTCTACTATCTTTCCCGTGAACGCAGCTTTGCCAATACAGGCACGGAGTGGAGTTCGACGTCGAAATTGATGCTGCAGCCTTTGTCTTCAAGGAATAATGGCCCGACGTCAACCACCGCCTTTTAACTGCAACAAACGTATCAATCGCTCGCCACCTTAGATTTTGTCCATTCGAAGTGATTTGAACTTCCGCGGACTATGAGCGCGTGAAGTTTCTTCAGTTGTTATCGGACAATGTCACATCTGATCTGTTGTAGGATTATCTCGCATCTCATTGCATACTCGTCAGCTCTGAGGCATAATCAGCCATGTAAAATAGAGTTGGAATGGAAATAGTCCTCAATCTCATTTGGGTGTTGCTGGCAGTCGTCATAGTGCGGCTATGGATGAGCCATACCCGGCAGGAGGGCGCAAGCCCGAAGACGCAACTCGCCGCGATGGCGATACTCATCGCCATCCTCTTCCCAGTAGTCTCGGTCACGGACGATCTACTATCCGCGCAGAACCCGGCTGAACTCGAATGCTGCGTGCGCCGCAACCACGCGGTTTCCTGCCCCCACACCATCTTTCCTGCCGTCGCCGTGATTCCTCCTCCGGCTTTCGCCATGCCGCCGTTTGGCTTCCTGCGATTTGTTGCGCCTTCCAATTCCCCCGTCCCAACAGTGGACAACCCTGCTCTGGCCCCTATCCAGAACCGCCCTCCGCCGGTTGCTTAATCTATTGCCTCTCGTTCATTTCACAATCTGAGTCTTTTTCCTTCCTGTGATCGCCGTGCAAACCACGGCGCAAGGGTTGCGTATGAAGCGAATTCTCCAGTCCCTGTTTGTTCCTGCAGCGGCGTCGCTCTTTGTTCTGGCTCCGGCCCTTCTCGCAGCGCAGCAGAGCCTTACCTGGGAGCAGGTGAAGGCTAAATTTGAAGCCGCCAATCCCGCGCTGCGAGCTGACGCTCTCGGCGTTGACGAGAGGAAGGCCGCCGAGATTACCGCCTTCCTGCGCCCCAATCCCACGGCTTCATTCACCATGGACCAGCTTTATCCCTACGGATCGCACTATGACCCCAATGTTGCCGGTGTGCGCAATCGTCCGCTGAGCAATGCCCTCACCACCGGCTCGGTTAGCTACCTCTACGAGCGCGGGCACAAGCGCGATTTGCGACAGCAAAGCGCCAAGGAGGGCACGCAGATTGCCCAATCCGAACACATCGATCTGGAACGTAATCTCCTCTTCAACCTGCGCTCATCCTTTGTCCAGACACTGCAAGCCAAGGCGGTGCTGGAACTGGCCCGGACCGACCTCGAATACTATGACAACATCATCAAAATCAGCCGCGACCGCCTTCGAGACGGCGACATCGCCCAGATTGATCTGGACCGAATTGAGCTGTTGCGCGTCCAATATGAAGTGGAGATTCAGTCCGCTATCGTCAACTTGCGCACCGCCAAGATTCAGCTTTTGCAACTGCTCAACGAGCGCACGCCGGCGGAGCAGTTCGACGTGACCGGTCCCTTCGACTTCTCCGACGATCTGAAGCCGCTGGAAGGGTTCCGGCGGATCGCCCTCGACGAGCGCCCCGACCTGCGCGCCGCGCTGGAGTCGATCCAGCAGGCCCAGACCAACCACAAGCTGGCCCAGGCCAACGGTACCGCCGATCCCACCTTCGCCGTCGATTCGGGAGCCAATCCTCCGCTCGATTCCTATGTCGGGTTCAACATTTCCATTCCCGTGCGCATCTTCGACCGCAACCAGGGAGAGAAACTGCGCACCAAGATCGACATTGGACGCAATCAGCAATTGACCGAGGCCGTTCGCGCCGAAGTCTTCAGCGACGTGGACTCTGCTTACGTCGAAGTGGAGAGCAGCATCGCGCTGCTCCGGCCCTACAAGGCGCAATACAAGGCACAAGCGCTGCGTGTGCGCGATACCGTGACCTACTCCTATCAGCACGGCGGCGCTTCGCTGATGGACTTCCTCAACGCGCAGAGCGACTATCGGGCCGTGCAACTGGCTTACCTGCAACTGATCGGTTCTTATCTGACCGCCGCCGGTCAACTGAATCTGGCGGTGGGGCGCGAGGTAATTCAATGAACTCATCATTCCGCATGAACTATCTCCCTGGTGTTGCACTGGCTCTCGCTCTGGTCACAGTTTCCGGCCTCGCTCTCTCCGGCTGCAAATCCAAAGATGAGGGAGATGGCGCGCCGCCTCACGCCCAGGTCATTCAAGTGGCCGACATGAACCTGCTCACCATCGACGCTAAGGATGTGGCCAAGTTCCCGTTGACCGCAGCCACTCAAATCGAGTCCGCTGCTGAGTTGACGGCCACCGGCTCCGTCTTCCCCGACATCGCCCGCGAAGTGCCGGTGATCTCGCTGGCCAATGGCCGCGTGGTGGACATCAAGGCCCGCCTCGATGACAACGTCAAAAAGGGCCAACTGCTGCTTAGGGTGCAAAGCCCGGACATTACCAACGCCTTCAACGCCTATCTGAAGGCAGCCAACGACGAGCAGCTTGCCCAAAAGGCTTACGTGCGCGCCGACGACCTCTTGAAGCATGGTGCCATTTCGCAGGCCCAACTCGAACAGGCCGAGGATACGGAGAAAAACGCCAATGCCGACCTGACCGCCGCGGAGGAACAACTGAAGACGCTTGGCGTGGACAAGGCTCGCCCCAGCAGCGTAGTCAATGTCTATGCACCCATCAGCGGCGTCATCGTAGCCCAGAACGTAACCAACGCGTCTGCGGCGGGCGTGAGTCTCTCAGGCTCCGCCACGGCCTTCACAATCGCCGATCTCTCCACGGTGTGGATTGTCTGCGATGTTTTCGAGAACGACATCTCCAAGCTTCAGCTTGGCCAGGAAGCAGGAATCAAAGTCAATGCCTTCCCAGATCGCCCGCTCACAGGCCGCATCAGTGACATTGGCCCCGTCCTCGATCCGTCGCTGCGCACGGCCAAGGTTCGTATTGAGGTTGCCAACCCCGGCTTCCTCAGGCTGGGCATGTTTGCCACCGCTACGTTTACCAGCAAGAGCAGAGAGATCCACGCCGTGGTGCCCGCCGAGGCCGTTCTTCATCTGCATGATCGCGACTGGGTCTTTATGCCGGTTGGGGGAAATCAGTTCAAGCGCATCGAAGTTCACGCAGGCAAGATGGCTGATGGAAACCGCCAGGAAATCCTCTCCGGCATTCAGCCCGGTCAACAGGTTGTCGGCAATGCACTATTGCTTGAAACCGCGGGGAACCAGTAGATGATTCGCGCATTCGTCGATTTCGCGCTCAGGAACCGCTGGATGGTCATCGGAGGGCTTGTTGTCCTCACCGCGTGGGGCATTGTCTCGTTCCGAAACCTGCCGATTGAAGCCTATCCGGATGTGGCCAATAACTACGTCCAGATCATCACCCAATGGCCAGGGCGCAGCGCCGAAGAGATCGAGCGCCAGGTTACCGTGCCGGTTGAGATCCAGATGGCCGGCATCCCTCACCTTACGCATCTTCGCTCCACGACGCTGGCCGGCTTGTCCAGCCTGATGCTCATCTTCGATGACGATTCGACTAGCGACGTCAATCGCGAGCATGTGCTGGAACGCCTCAGCCAGGTTAATCTGCCCGCCAATCTCGTTCCTCAAATGGGCACAGACTGGAGCCCTGTCGGTCAAATCTACTGGTACACCCTGGAAAGCACCAACCCCGCCTATGACGTGATGGAGAAGAAGTCGCTGGAAGACTGGACGCTGGAGAAGTCATTCAAGAGCGTCCAGGGGGTGGTCGACGTTTCCAGTTTTGGCGGACCCACAAAGGAGTACCAGATCAAGCTCGATCCGGAGAAACTCGTCTCTTACGGATTGAGCATCAGTCAGGTCGAACAGCAGATCGCCGCCAACAACAGCAACGGCGGAGGCAGCTTCATCGAGCAGGGCGCGCAGCAAATCAACGTGCAGTCCGCCGGTCTCTTCACCAGCGTACAGGACATCGAGAATACCGTCGTCAAGACCACGAACGGCGCGGCCGTCAAGATCAAGGACATTGCCACTGTTACCCAAGGCCCCAGGATTCGCCTCGGACAGATCGGCAAAGCCATTCACCGCGTCGACGGAAAGATCGTCGATAATCCCGACACCGTGGAAGGCATCGTCCTGTTGCAGAAGGGCGACGACTCCGATCCTGTCCTCGACGGCATTCACGCCAAAGTCAAGGAACTGAACGAGCGCGTCCTGCCCAAGGGCGTGAAGATCGTTCCCTTTCTCGACCGCTCCAAGCTCGTCTCCTACACCGTCGAGACCGTTGAGCACAACCTGACCATGGGAATGATCCTGGTTGTGATTGTCCTCTTTCTCTTTCTCGGCAATGTTCGAGGCGCCATCATTGTTGCGCTCACAATTCCCGTCGCACTTCTGTTCGCCTCCATTTGCCTCGATCTCAGCCACATCCCCGCTAACCTGCTCTCATTAGGCGCACTGGACTTCGGGATGGTCGTTGACGGCTCCGTGGTCATGATCGAAAACATGGTGCGTCACCACAACATTAAAGGCGATACTCGATCACCCATGCAGAAGATTAGCAACGCGGCCCACGAGGTGCTGCGCCCGGTCTTCTTCGCACGCGGCATCATCATCACTGCGTATCTGCCCATCTTCACCTTGCAAGCCGTCGAAGGCCGTCTCTTCAAGCCCATGGCCTGGACGGTCACCTTCGCCCTGATCGGCGCGCTGCTCTTTGCCATCCTTGTCGCTCCGGTGCTCGCAAGCCTATTCTTCCGCAAGGATGCAAACGAGTGGGAAAACCCGGTTCTGATTTGGCTCACCGGGCACTATCGCACGGCTGTTCGCTCCGCCATTCTCCACCGCAAACGCACCGTTGGCATCGCAACTGCCCTCTTTGCCATCGCTGTCTATCTCACCTTGGGCGGACCCATCGGATCGGAGTTCCTTCCCCACCTTGATGAAGGCTCCATATGGGTGCGCGGTACGCTGCCTCCCAGCGAAGGCCCAACAGCCAGCATCGACTTCACCAATAGGGCGCGCCTGGTTATAGCATCGTTCCCTGAAGTTACGGAGGTAGTGAGCCAGACCGGCCGCCCCGACGACGGAACGGACACCGCCGGCTTCTTCAACACGGAATACTTCGTCGATCTCAAGCCTAAAAAGGAATGGCGGCCCGTCTTTCGTCGGGACAAGGAAGCGTTAATCAAATCCATCGACGCAGAGCTATCAAAGTTCCCCGGTGTGATTTGGAATTACTCACAGCCCATCAGCGACAACATGGAGGAGGCTGTCTCAGGCGTCAAAGGTGAACTGGCCGTCAAGCTCTACGGCGATGATCTGCGCACACTCGAATATGAGGCCGGGAAGATTCAGTCGCAGATGGCCTCGGTTCCGGGCGTCGGCGACCTGGGCATCTTCCGCATTGTTGGCCAACCTAATCTTAATCTTCAGGTGGACCGCATCGCCGCGGCTCGCTGGGGTATCAATGTCGCCGATATTCAGGACGCCGTGCAAACTGCGGTCGGCGCCAACGCAGTCACCCAGGTGCAGCAAGGCGAGGCTCGCTTCGATGTGACTCTCCGCTATCAGCAGCAATTCCGCAATACCCGCGAGGCCATCCAGAACGTTCGTCTGCTCTCGCCCTCTGGCGAACGCGTCTCCCTCGCGCAATTGACCCGAGTCTCCACCGACGACGGCGCCGAACAGATCAATCGCGAGGGCGGCCAGCGCTACATCGCAATCAAGTATTCCGTGCGCGGACGCGACTTGGGTTCCACGGTTGAAGAGGCAATTTCCAAGGTCAATCGCAACGTGACTCTGCCCGCCGGTTACCACTTGGAATGGGCTGGTGAGTACGAGAGCCAGAAGCGCGCCGACAAGCGCATGGCCATCGTAGTGCCCATCACGGTGCTGGCCATCTTCATGATCCTGTACACCATGTTCCGCTCCTACAAGTGGGCTCTGCTCATCTTGGTCAGCGTCTTGATGGCCTCCATCGGTGGCCCACTCGCGCTCTTCCTCACACACACAAATTTTTCAGTTTCGTCGGCAGTCGGCTTCTTGGCGCTCTTCGGCGTCTCGGTGCAGACCGGCGTCATCATGATCGAGTTCATCAACCAGCTCCGCGCCCGCAACAAGGGTAAGGATGTCTCCTACGAAGAACACATCATTGACGCTGCCGTCGATGGGGCGGTCCTGCGCCTGCGCCCCATCATGATGACCATGCTTGTTGCCACATTGGGTTTGCTGCCCGCGGCATTTTCCCATGCCATTGGCTCGGACTCGCAGCGCCCATTCGCCATCGTCATCGTCGGCGGGCTGCTGGCCAACCTGGCCATCGGAATCTTCCTGTTGCCAACCCTCTACGTATGGGTTGCAAGCGACAACGACATTCTGCCCGTAGCCGAATCTGCCGAGGAATATTAAACGACAAACCTGGAGGCCAATCGTTTCTTATCGGAGGCTTTGATCATGCATGTCAACGAACTTGTTCCTATAAGAGCATCAAAGCCGGAAGCACAACCATCGGTGCCGAAAATGGCCATCATTCAATTCGAGGGAGAGAGGTAGCGCACGAGCGGCAAATCTTTCACCTGAAATGTCTGTGGCGCAATGACAGCTTTCAGGTCGGGGTTGTAGTAGTCGAAGAGTGTGGCTGGCGCGGCTTTGGCGTGGACTGCATAGCGCGGCGTAAAGCGGAAGTTAAAGCGTGAGCCCTCTGCCTTCCACGACCAGAGATAAAAGACGATGCGGTCGGGTTCGAGTTCGTAGCGCGTGATGACCCAGGTATCGAGCAGCTTTGCCAACGAGGCGCGATCCACATCCGCTCCCGGCGGTAGGCCTACCTCTGCCAGCAGCATCCCATAACTGTTTGAGCCAAAACGGCGCACGCTGACGGTGCAGTCGATGGGCTGACCCGCCGTTGCTTTCTCCGCTGCGCAACTGTAGCCGAAGTCGAGACCGTAGTCCTTGCCGGTTTGCGTCTTCGTTTGAGCGGGCGTCGCCGTCTCCGCCCACGGAATGTAGTAGCTCGCCGAGGCCTCTGCACTGGCCAGAGTTATGTCGCTGACGCAGCTGAAGGCCAGTTCATTGTGCCCTGGTTTGAGCAAGGCTGTCAGGTCGAGCGAACGCGGCGCATCGATCAATTTTGGATCAGTGCGCAGCGCCTCCGCTTCCGTCCCTGTGAGCGCAACACCGCTGATTGCGAGCCTGAACTCTTGCGTTTTGCCGTTTGTTTTCGCTTCTTCGATGGCCAACGGTAACAGCGCCTGCAGCACGCGCACGGTGGCCTGGCCGCTGTACCAGATGCCGTAGCGGTCCTGGCTGCGCAGCAGGTAGTAGAGCGCTTCATACAGCAGCGCATGGTCACTGGACGAATTGAGCGCGTTAAGCACCAGAGCGGTGGTTTCCAGTTCTCCCGCGTGGCCCCAACCGTAGAAGGGAGAATGGCCGGGGCTCTTCCAATGCGCGCCATTGCGATCATGCTCTGCCGTCTGGCTCAGCTCGGTCCGCAGGCGGTCAGCGGTTGCTGTGTCGCCGGCCATCCGCAGCCTCAGCGCATTTGCGTAGCAATCATGCACCGCGGCTGCCGAACTCGCTGCCCATGCAATCGCCAGTGTGATTGACTTGTTCGTGCGCTCGCGTAGATCTTTTGAAATGTAGCTGGCGAGCGCATCGCTGGCCAGGGTGCGATGCAGCACCTCGGCCACGTAGAGGTTGTGGTCCGCACTGGTTTCGCCGTAGTGTGGCTTCCAGCTGCCGTCCGCCTGCTGGTTGGCAACGAGCCAGTTCATGGCGTCCACGATACGGCTTTGATCCACCTTGATATAAGGCTGTGCCTCGTTGAGGAATTCGATTCCGTAAGCCGTCAGCGCCGCGTCGGGAGCCTCATCGCTCCTGCCCCAATAAGTAATCCCTCCGCCCGCGCCATAGTAGCCCAGCAGCCGGTCGTACCCCTGTTGAAGATAACTCTGCGCCTCGGCCTCCAGCGGCGAAGTTCTCTTAGTGGCTTTCAGCAATTCAAGAAAGAGCAAGCTCGGATACGTGGAGGAGATCGTCTGCTCGCCGCACCCGTAAGGCCGCTCCAGCACCGCCTTCATCGAGTGCATAATATGGGCGCGAAGGTTGGGATAGAGCAACAGCTCCGCATGGACTGAACCCGGAATTGCATCGGCGGGCAAATCGAGCGAGAGCGTCATCGAGCCCGCGCGCAGCAGCCGGGATTCGTTGATGGAGCGCGGTTCCCCGTCAGGATGAACGCGCACGGTCTTCTCCACCGCATCGCCTTCGCGCGAATTCGCGGCGGTGATGCGCAGCGGTCCAGCCTCGACGGCCTTTGTCGCGCGCAGGCCCACGCTCACCGGCGTCGTACCGTTTGCGGCCACGCTGGCTTGCACCGTGGATGCGGTCAACAGCGTGAACCAGTCCGCCGGCTTTACAGTCACCGGCAATGCCATGCTGTGTGCCGTGTAATTGCGCAGGTTCACCGGCAGCATAATCTCATCGCCCACGGTCAGCACCTGCGGCGCATCCAGGTCGACAAAGAACGGCTGAAAGCTCTTGAATGTCTGATCCAGCGAAGCCATGCGGCCATCGACGGTCGAGGCCAGCGCGTGCAGCTTCCAGGTGGTCAGGCTGTCGGGCAGGCGGAAGTGAAGACTCGCGCGACCTGCGGCGTCGGTTTCTAGTGACGGCGTCCAGTAGGCTGTCTCTTCAAAGACGTGGCGAAGGCGTGGCGTAAAGGTGGGTTCCGATACCTTGGCGCGTCCCGCGGTACCGAAGACAACGACGCTGGAAGCGATGGATGCACTCGACGTTTCGAGAGTATGCGCTTCTGCCGTTACCGTTACTGTCTGAGCTACGGCGCCAACATTCAGCGTCACATCCACCGTGGTCATGGAAGCAGAAGAGACATGAACCTCTCGCACCTCATAGTGCACGAAGCCTGGTGATGAAATCTCCACGGTGTAGAATCCAGGAGCAAGATCGGCAATCAGGTACACACCATTTTCCAGCGTCTCACCGCTGGCAACAAGAATATCCCCACGGGTCTTTATCGTGACTGTGGCCCGGGGAATCACCGCGCCTGTCACGTCACTAACCGTCCCGCCTATCGCGCCGGAGTTGCCTTTGAAGGTGCCCGCATCGACGGCCTGCGGCTTCAGATCGCTGCCGCTCTGCTCGGTGATGGGATGCAAAAACTGCGCCACTAATTCCTGCGTCTCATTTCCGGCAGTCTTTCCTGTTGAGCGCATAATCTGGAGAGCGCGCATCAGGTGTGTTACTGATTTGCTCTTTGTTTCCAGGCCTCCGCTGGCGGCCTTTACACTCTCGACGCGCGTATAGGCCATCACCTGCGTTATGCGCAGTTGGAAGGAATGGCCGAGCGGATCACGTAGCGCGTCGAAGTCGATTCCCGCTGTGGCAAACATCTGCCGCGCCTCTGTCTCGGTCTCAGGAAACAGCTTGCCTGCGTTGGTCCAGTCGTTGATTGCGGCCGCCATGTGGGATTCAATGCTCGAAAAGTAGTCGATAGGCTGGCTGCTCCAAGCCTCGCCGGTGTAGTGCCCGTCCTGAAGAACCGCATCATGCGGAAAAACATGAATGGTATAGTTGCGCCTCCATAACTGCACTTCATAGTGGTAAGGCTTGCCTTGCGGATCGAGCGTATTGTCCAGTTCCAGTCCTCCAGCGCGAGCCAGCGTCTTCAGTACATCCTCATTTGCCGGCAATTGCCTTCCAGCTTTCACCGCATCCGCCGCCAGATTTGCAAGCCGCTCGCCCGGCAGCGCGAAATAATTCCGCTGCGCCAGCTCGATAGTGAAATCGTCATCCGTGCCGAAGCGCTTGTCCGGCCCTGCGCTCTGCAGGCTGACTACCTCGTCATGCCACTCCACTTTGGCTGCAACCTTGTACGGCATATTCCAGGGATCGAGCAGCAGTGCATCATCCAGATTGGCAGTGCGGCCAATGCTTTGAACAGCATCAAGCGTGGCAGGCAGCCGCTCCGGACGAGCCTTGAGCACCGCTTCGCCCAGAGGCTTTATGCTTCGCTTCATTCCAGCTTCGTACTCATCTCGCGCACTGTCGTTGTTGCTATTTTCAATTTGTATTCCCGGCCTGGTTTCATCCAGAAGCACTGCCTCAGCAGCCAGATCAAGTTCGTCGGGCACTGGTTTCGACATATCTGTCTTGTCCAGGGTGGCCCGCGTTACTCCGCCCACATTCGATCCCTGATTCCACCAGGACCATCCATACCAGCGTTCGTTCGCCTCTGTCTCGGTTTCCGCGCGTTGCTCCACCGCTGTATCAATCACCGCAACGCCCAGCGCTCCCGGCACAGGTGCGCCCGCCGCATCATGCAGGCCAACTCCGGCAACAACCTCCGCCCCCGGCGTGTAAGAGGAACGCAAACCGGTCAGGCGCACTTTCAACTCCCGGTCTTCCGGATAAAGAACCGGCTTGTAACCGGTGCAGTTATACCATTGGTAGCCCTCTACTTCTCCGTTCATCGTATAGGCCCGCAGAGCAATCAATCCATGAAAAGACGCATTTGCCGGAAGGGTGAACGGCTCCTCCGCGCTGTGCATGTGGACCCGCTGGTGAGCGATGATTCCGTCTTCCGAAAGCGCCTCCACATCGATGACGCTGTCTGCCGGCCCGTGCAAGGTTGCCTCGATGGACTGGCCGGGCTTCAGCAAGTTGTGCGCAACAGTAATCCATATGCTTTCCGCGAGTCCCGGCGTCAATGTGTCGTCAAAGATCGAAGTGCGCCCTTCGCGGTCGCGCGCCGTCAGGCGTATCCCAAACCCAGAGCTGTAGCCATATTGATTCTTCTTCAGTGTCCATGCGGGATAACGCAGATGCACCCTGGCCAGTCCGTAGCGATTGGTGGCCACAGCCGCTGAGTGCGTGGAATGCGATTCATCTTCCATCCAGTCCAGATTGACCTTGCAGGCCGCCGGCACTCCATCTGCATAACTGGTCGAAATCAGATAGTTGCCTTCGCGATCGTTGCCGCCCAGCGCGCGCAGATAAATGTGCACCGGATAGCGCGTGAGCCGCACCGTGAAGTTGCGCGGCTCGCTGCGTCCTGTCGTCGCGTCGGTCACAATGGCGCGATAGCGAATATCAGTGAAGCGTCTATATACCTGATCTTTGAAATCGCCGAAATCCTTCTTCACGTCCGGGTGAATCTCCGTGTCACCATTGGCGTCGAGCGTCGCACTCTGCTCCTCGCTCACCGTCTCTTCGTACTTTCGTGTCTTCGGATTCCAATGTCGATCTTCGGCGCGAACCACGCGCAACGAGCCGCCCGCAACCGGCTTGCCAAAAAGATAGCCCGCGTGAATGTGCGCCATCGGCGTCTGCCCGTCGAGATAGTAGCCGTGATCCATCGCCACGGAGACAGCAAACTCCGGCAGCTCATAACGCTGAATGCGGATTGTCGCGCTGGCGGAGTTACCGGAATCCGAATCATCCAACTCGAGTTCCGCTTCATACTCTCCGGTGGCGAGCTGCGCTCCAGTCTTCCAGTCGTAGGCGGCGATGCCGAAGCGGTTGGTAGTCAGCGGAACTTCGAGCAGCGTCTTCCCGTCTGGGTCGCTGATGGTTAGTTTGATTGCCTTGTCAGCAGCGGCATGGCCGTCGTCGCCAAAGACCAGCGCTCGCAGATGCACCGTCTCGCCGGGCTTGTGCAGCGGCTTGTCGCTCTCGACGTGGATCGCGGCACGGTTGTTGGTCTCCAGATCAACTTTGATGGTTGCCTGGGCGTGCGCGCTCACCACACCCGTTACGCCCGAGTCGATCCCGCGCGAGCCGGTTAATGTGCCAATCACTGTGAGCGTCGCGCCCTGCCCCGGCTCGGTTTTAATCGGAAAGTTGAAGATCGCCTCGCCAGTAACGCCAGTCACGGCCGTCCGAACCGTAGTCCGCTTAGCAATCTTGCTCTTGTCAGCTTTTGTCTTTGCATCTTGAGGGTCGAGAACCAGCGTCACCTGAAGACGCACCCCACGATAGGGTGCGCGCGTAATGGGATTGCCGGCGTATACCCGCACGCTTAGCGGCTTTCCGGCGACGAGTTTATCCGGCCGCGCCAGCCGCAGCGCCAGCAGGTTGGAGGCAATCGCGCCCACAGCTAAAACGCCATGCGCTCCCGTCACTCCGTTTACCTCAATCCTGTATGCAATGCGGTACCAGCCGATTTCGCTGACCGCATCACCATGCTGATCTTTTGGCCACGGCAGCGCGAGCGAAGCCGTGTGGCTGCCTTCGCGCAGAGCAACGGAGCTCTCGCCCGAAGAAGTGCTTGCCGGCGAGAGCAGCCAGGCGATAACATGCTCACCGGCAGCGGCTGTGCCAGTCAGCGGCAATTCGAAACGAATTGACCCCTCACCCAGAATTGCGCGGGCCCTGGCCTCGTTGACGACTGCGGGTTCGGTCCTCAGCGCAGTTTGTGCGCAGACAGTTTGGCCGCCAAGCAGTGCGAGTCCTGTCCACAATACAACAAGAAGCAACCGGTTCTTCATGGAGAAATCATCCTTATAGTGCCGTATAATCCTTGGATTCAATTCGTCCACCATATTACTCTCAAGTGAGCCGAAATTGAATCATCACCTTATTGATCTGGTCCAGAAGTTTTGAAACGCTGTGCCCATCCATTCCGCGCTTTTTGTGGAGTGGGTGGGAGGGAGTGTTGCGTTTCTTTGAGGCCGGATCGGTAATTGCGCAGCTAGCAATGTTTCCCGACCTTCACTGAACGGCCATGATATGCCAGTTGTGTACATGCCTAGTGAAATGTGTGAGGGCAGTACAGCGGCACTGCATCAGGTGGGTCGAATAAAGTACACTGCTTAAGTTAGTAACCCATATGGTGAGGTGTCTGGATGATTCAGTGTAGATTGTCTTTCAAGCATTTCTTGTTTTTGTGCGCTGTGGCGTATACCTGCGCGGCCATTTCGGCAAACGCGCTCGATTCATCCCACGGCTGCAACCCACGCGCCTATGGCGCCAAGGGCGACGGCGTCAGCAAGGATACGGCCGCAATTCAAGCGGCAATCGATGCGTGCGAAAAGCAGGGCGGCGGCACGGTTCAACTGATTGCCGGCACGTATCTGAGCGCCCCCATCGTGCTCAAAAGCAACATCACGCTGCAACTCGACAAAGGCGCTACGCTGCTCGGCTCTCCCGACCACGCGGACTATCCGCCGTTGACCATGTTTCATCTGCCGGATCTGCAGCCGCTGGTCAGCGCGGTGAATTCCTCGAACGTCGCCATCACCGGCGAAGGCGTGATTGACGGCAACGGCGAGAGCTGGTGGCTGGAGGCGCGCAGCATCAAGAATGCCGGCGTTCTGGGCACAGGCCATCCGCGGCCCAAGCTCATCATCTTCGACCACTGCAAGCATGTGCGCGTCGAGGGAGTCACGATTCAAAACTCTCCCATGTGGCAACTGGTTCCCTATTACTCGGACGACGTGGTGATTCGCAATATCAAGGTTCTTGCGCCGCCCCACTCGCCCAACACGGACGCCATCGATCCCTTCTCCTCGTCGCACGTGGTCATCGATCATGTCTTTGCCGATGTGGGAGACGACGATATCGCCATCAAATCGGGTCCCATCAACTCGCCGGGGCCGGACGATCCGACGCACGATGTTACCATTACCGATTGCACCTTCATGCACGGCCATGGCCTTTCCATCGGCAGCGAGATTGCTGGCGGCGTGCAGAACATTCGCGCCGAGCGCATTCACTTCGAGGGAACGGATAACGGCATCCGCGTCAAGGCCAACCGCGACCGCGGCAACGATGTGAGCCATCTGTTCTTTCGCGACATCGATATGAAGAACGTGAAGAACGCGCTGATTATCAGCGAATATTACCCCAAGGTATTGCCACCCGCTACGGAAGCAGCGCAGCCCATTACCCGTCTGACTCCTCGTTTCCACGACATTGTGCTGGAAAATGTAGCGGCCATCGGGAGCGAGACTGCGGGAGCAATCGTTGGCTTGCCGGAATCGCCGGTCATTGGCGTGGTTCTGCGCAATGTGAAAATCGGCGCCAAGACCGGACTGACGATAGCCTATGCGGAAGTGACCGGCAAGAACGTTACGGTCCAGGCCGAAACAGGTGAGGCGATTGTGAAGCAGGCTGGAGCGAAGGTTACATTGCAATAAAGCTAATTGGTTCCAAATAACTAGAGGCTGCGCCATCCGGCACAGCCTCTCTTTGTTTTGCTCTCCTGTTGTCTACACACCGCTGAACGCCGAGAAACCGCCATCGATTGGAATCACCACGCCGGTCACGAAGTCCGAAGCCGGCGAGAGCAGCCACAGCACGCCTCCCAGCAGATCCTTGGGTTCGCCCAGGCGTGCCATCGGCGTATGTCCGACGATCGTCTTGCCGCGCGCGGTCCATTCGCCTGTTTCCTTGTCGGTCAGCAGGAAACGATTCTGATTGGTGAGGAAGAATCCCGGCGCAATGGCGTTCACGCGAATCTTCGGCGAGTATTCCTGAGCCATGTGCACGGCCAGCCATTGCGTGAAGTTGCTCACCGCCGCTTTTGCCGCTGAGTATGCGGGAATGCGCGTCAGCGGACGGAAGGCGTTCATGGAAGATATATTCAGAATGTTGCCGTAGCCCTGCTCCGCCATGACTTTTCCAAAAGCCTGCGAGGGAAGAATCGTGCCCAGCACATTCAGGTCGAAGACCCAGCGTATTGCGTCCGGCGGCAAATCGAAGAATTTCAATTCAGCGCTGGTTGTGGCCTGGGCCTTGTTGCCTCCCGCGCCGTTGATCAGGCAATCCAGCTTGCCCAGTTTGCTCACCACTTCTTGAGCAGTCCGAAAAATATTTTCGCGATCGAGCACATCGCATTTGAAAAGGGAAATTTGCTTTCCGCGCGCTCCCATGCGCTCCACCAGTGCCTTGCTGGCGTCGATATTGACGTCTAATGACGCGACATTCGCGCCACATCCGACCAGCGCGCAAACAATTTCACCGCCCAGAACTCCAGAGCCACCGGTGATGGCCACCGTTTTCCCGCTGAAGTCGTACATCTTCGTCAACTCTGCCAAATCGAAGACGCATTGCCCGCACCCTTGCTTTTGATCATCTGCCATGCTGCACTCCCTTTCGTATTTCGTCTCTTCATCCAGATCAAAGGAACTTCAAAGCGTAAGTACACGCCAGGACCAAGTCAAGCGCTTTGCCCAAGAAAGACCGGAGCGATGTGCCGTTTGTAGAGGTTCTCGGTCACGTTCTTCGCGATAACGGCTTCATTGGCTTCCAGCAGGCTGAGATAACGTGGCCCCATCTTGGCCGCTACCTTGAAGCCTACATGCAACAACTGGCGCAGGCTGGCGTTGTATGCGGCAGCGGACGGCACATGGCGCAAGGCCGAGGTGAATTGCGTGCTTGTCCAGCCGTTTACTTCTGCGGGCGAAGGCAGCTTGGCCGTATCAACATCGATAACCGTAGCGTAAGGCGCGCACAGCTCTTCCCGATGTGCAATGGCCTCGGCGTAAATCTCCTTGGCCAGCTTGAGCCCCTCGCCACCGGCTTCAGCCAGTCCGATCAGTTCCTCTAGCCACGTAGTTCCCGCGGTCTTCAGGTGAACGCCAACATTGAATTTCTTAATCGTCGCGTGAATCGCGGGATAAATCGAAAACTTGTCGCTGCCGGAATGCACGCTGAGCTTGAGATTATCCGGTAGCCCAAAATGCTTGACTGCGTAAGCGATGGCCGCGACATCGAGTGCAAACTCGCGCTCAAATTGCGCCACGTCGCCCACATAGTCCACACCCTTGTTGAAGCGGCCGCTGAACTTGGGCGCGATGGTCTGCACCGGAATGCCTTCATCGCTGATAGCCGCCAGAATAATGAGCAGCTCGACGGGACTCTGCGCATTGTCAGTCTCGTCCATCGAAACTTCCGCGATAAAATTCCCTTCCCCCTTGGCTGTGACGATGGTGCGATAAATCTCGCCGGCCTTCTTCACCGCAGTCAGATACTTCTGTGCGGACTGGCGCAGAATCTCCGGCGTAATCTCGAAGCTCTCGCTCACTCCTTCAAGCTGAATGTGTCCCAGCAATTCCTTATGCTTTCCAACAAAGCGATCTATGTCGGCTGCAGGAGCAGGCTGGCCGATAAAGTCGGCCACATCGTGCGTATAAAAGTCGCACGCATCAAGAAAGCGGCCAACGGTCTGCAGCGTGATGTGGTCGGCGTCGCAAAAGTAAGGCAGCTTCCAGCCTAGCGCCTTCACGGCGGCGTCAGCGGCAGCGCGCGTTGTGACCGGCTCGGAGCCGATGATAGTGTGTTCGCGGTTCGACTTGTTCCATACGGGAACCACCTCAACGCCAGCCTTAAGTGCCTGGATGCAGGCCTGCAACTGCGCCTTGGCCTGGTGAGCGAACCGGTCTCCGGTTCCAACGGAATACTTGGGAAGTTTCAAACTTTTCTTTTCCATTTCTCTCCTGATTAAAGTCGGCTGCTGTGTGCCCACAATCCTAGTCCCGGATTGGAGATGAAGAAAATCTCTTCGCCATCAACATGATTCACGCCGAGGTTGAGCTTGTTCGGGTCGTAGCGCTTGAGCATGGCGTTCAAATCTCCATAACTGAAGCCGACGCCCTCAACCTCTTCCTTGCTGAGATGGCCGGGGCACCATGTAATCTTGAAGCGCCCTTCCGAGGAGCCGTGGATCAGGTGCGCGGCAGCGCTCAAATCGTTGGCCAAATCGGCATTGTCTTCCACCGCCTTGAGCGTCGCCGGCGTGCCGCGATAGCCGTATTTGCGAATGAGGCTGTCGATGGTTTTGTCTTCGCCGAATTCCTTGACGGCCGGCGCCAGCACAATCAACTCCGCGTCATCGGCCAGCGCCATGCGGGTGCGATAGATGGCTTTGTTGCCCAGCCAGGTGGAGTGAAATTCCTCCGGATCGAGATAGACGACGGCCTTCTTTATCGGCTCACTGACAATCTCGAAGTTGACCTTGAGGCTCAGTTCCGCGGCCTTGCTGAAGCACTCCACATCATCGCCGATGAACAGGCCGCGCACTGCCAGCCCGCCGTCCGCTCGGCGGCTTACAACAGTCTGCACATAGACGATGGGCAGATGCTTGAGGAAGTGATCCGCTGCGTAGTTGAGCACGTTGCGCACGGGATTGATGGCGCGCCCGAGGATGCGCTCCATGCCGTAGACAGCGCCCAGGTAGTGGCTGCGGTTGATGCCGTCGCGGCCACCCGTTCCCACCAGAATGTTCTTGTTGTAGTTGGCCATGCCGATCACTTCATGCGGCACAACCTGGCCGATCGAAAGAATCAGATCAAAGCCGCCCCGCGAGATGAGCTTGTTGACCTGAGCCGGGTACGCATAACTCAGCTTGCCTTCCGATTGCTCTCTGATAAATTCGGCGGGAACCTCGCCCACGGTCTCGATGTCCGTGCGCCAGTTATGCACTTTGAAAAGATCGAGAGGGATATCGCCATACATCGCCGCGATCTGATCGGGCCTCATCGCCACATGAGTTCCCAGCGCGGGCAAAACCGCCTTGAGCCGGTCGCCGTAATGCTTCCACGCATAGCGCGTGAGGTCGCCGGCGCGCGAGTGGGCGCGGGTTTGATCGGGCGGCACGGCCAGCACGTTGTTGCGAGGGCCAAGCTTGGCCAATCCCTCCACCAGCAGATCATTCAACTGCTGAGGAGTCAGATCGGTATCGACACTTCCAACTGCGCAGTAAAGACTCATAGGACAGACTCCGCTTTTTTCAGTCCGGGAGCGAGCAGGACGGTAATGAGTAGCGAGATGAGATAAACGCTGGCGGCGATGATGAACAGAATCGAATAGTCGCCATTTGTCAGTTCCAGAATGTGGCCGATATATCTGGCAAACAGGAAGCCGCCGATCGCTCCGGCCCAAGAGCCGATGCTGGTAGCCGAGCCCACGGCGCTACGTGGAAACATATCCGACGCCGTAGTAAAGAGGTTGGCCGACCAGCCCTGGTGCGCGGCGGCGGCCAAACTGAGCAGTCCGACAGAGGCCCACTTCCCGAAATTATCCGCGTGTATGAAATTGATCAGGAAAACGGGAACTACCAGGATGGCGCAGATAAGCATGGTCGTCAGCCGGGCACGCTGTGCCGTAAGCCCCAGGCGGATGAAGGTCGCGGGCAAGTAGCCGCCGTAGATGCTGCCCACCGCAGAGGCGTTATAGACGATGAAGAGCGGCAACCCCAGATGCATGAGGTCCAAATGAAATTTGTCGCTGAAGTAACCCGGCAGCCAGTAGAGATAGAACCACCAGATGGGATCGGTGAGGAATTTGGGGATGGAATATGCCCAGGTCTGAGGGACGCCCAGCAGTTTTAACCACGGCGTAGATGGACCAGTCTTTTCAGGGGGATCTTGGTTGATGTAAGCCAGTTCTGCAGCGGAGAGCTTCGGATGTTCGGTGGGCTTCTTGTATTTAAGGAACCACAATAGTATCCACGACGCCGAGAAAAATCCCGTGACCAGGAAAGCGGCATGCCAGCCAAAGTAGTAGGTAACCAAGGGAACGATGAGCGTCGCCAGGATTACGCCAACGTTGGCTCCGCAGTTGAAGATGCCAAAAGAGAACGAGCGCTCGCTCTGCGGAAACCACTCGGCGTTGGTTTTGTTGGCTGCGGGGAAGTTGCCGGATTCGCCTATTCCAAGGAAGGTGCGCGCAATGCCAAGCTGAAGCACAGAGTTAACCAGCGCGTGGCCCATCGCCGAGAGGCTCCAGATCGCCATGATGACCATATAGCCAATGCGCGTACCGACTTTATCGACGAACCATCCGGCAAACAGCAGTCCCAGCGCATAGGCAATGACAAAGTAACTCACCACGTCTGCGAAGCCTTTTTCTGTCAGGCCAATTCCATGATTGGCCACGCTCTGCATGAGCGTAGGCTTCAGAAGCCCCAAAACCGTGCGGTCCATATAGTTGATTGTGGTGGCGGCGAACAGCATAGCGCAGATGGTCCAGCGCACATTTCCAATCTTTGCGACTGGGGAAATTCCCGCTCCGCTCAATGCTCTTGAATCCGTAGAGCCCATTCTCTTTCTCCCCTTACAGCTTATACGCCTTCTTCACCAGCCCGTAGGTCAATTCGTACGCTACTTCAAAGGCTTCATCCTCGTCTAGCCGGTGTTCGGCAACCAGCCGGGCAAGGAAGGCGCAATCGATGCGTCGCGCCACATCGTGCCGCGCGGGAATGGAGAGAAAGGCCCGCGTATCGTCGTTGAAACCAACCGTGTTGTAGAAGCCGGCCGTCTCGGTCGCCTGCTGGCGGAAGCGCATCATGCCTTCGGGGCTGTCGTTGAACCACCACGATGGTCCCAGCCGCAGGCAGGGGTAGTGCCCAGCCAGCGGAGCCAGTTCGCGACTGTAGGTCGATTCGTCCAGCGTAAAAAGAATGAGCGTCAGCTTGCTCTCGTTGCCAAAGCGGTTCAGCAGCGGCCGCAGCGCGTCCACGTAGTTGGTTGGCCGGGGAATGTCGCAGCCCACATCGCGGCCATATTTCTCATAAACCTTGAGGTTGTGGTTGCGCGTGCTTCCCGGATGAATCTGCATGACCAGCCCATCCTCCAGGCTCATCTGCGCCATCTCGGTCAGCATCTGCGCCTGGAACAGCACCTGTTGCCGCTTGTCGGCCTTGCCACTGAATACCTTATTGAACAATTCTGTGGCTTCGGCCAAAGGCAGGTCGGCGGTTTCAGCGGTCAGATGCCCATGGTCGGTCGAGGTGCAGCCTAGCGACTTGAACCGCAAGCGCGCCTTGCGCAGTGCGTTGAGGTAGCCGCTCCAGGTGGAGGCGTCTTCGCCGTTCTGCTCGCCCAATTTAAGGATCGACTGCGAGAATCCGGCAAACTCCGGATCAACCACCGAGTCGGGCCGGAACGCGGGCACGATCCGCGCTTTCCATCCCGATTCGCGGACTGCCTTGTGATCGTCCAGCGAATCCAGCGGCGAATCGGTAGTCGAAAGCACCTCGATATTGAAACGTTCAAACAACGCGCGCGGCAAAAACTCCGGCGTCTTCAGCTTTTCAGCGATCGTGTCATAAAAGAGATCGGCCGTCTTGGCGGAAAATCTCTGCTCCAGCCCGAAGACCTCCTGAAACACAAAATCCAGCCACATGCGGCTGGGTGTTCCCCGGAAAAGGTAATAATGGCTGGCAAAGATGCCCCACACCTTGCGCGGGTTCTTCATCTCCGCTACGCCGATCTCCAGCTCCTCCAGGGAGATTCCCTGGCTGTACAGCATCCGGTAAACATAGTGATCGGGCTGCACAAACAGCTTGGCAGGGTCGGGAAACGGCTCGTTTTTCGCAAACCATCCCGCCTGCGTATGCCCGTGCGGGCTGATAATGGGCAAGTTGCGGACCTGCGCGTAAAGTGCCTTGGCTATCTTTCGTACTGCTGGTTCGGCGGGAAACAATCGATCTTCGTGGATCAGCATGTCTTATTTTCTGCCTTTTCTGGGGTGCGTTAAGGTTGGATCACCCTAGAGGTCAGACCACAGTATACACCTGCTCCGGAATCTTTTGGACTGCTGATAAAATTCTCTGGCGCGGCTAAGGGTATTCAGTGATACTCTCATTCTCAACTCCCATTTCAGGCGATGCAATAAGGTTTAGCCCTTTATGCCGCGGATAAAACAGGATTTGCCGGATAAGCAACGGACCATGCATGTGGTCAACCACATTCGCTCTCTCATCGAGAACGGCACGCTGCAGCTGGGAGACAAGATTCCTCCGGAACGCGAGTTTGCCCGCTCTTTGAAGATCAGCCGCGCCAGCCTGCGTACCGGCATTGGCTACCTGGCTGCCATGGGGGTGATGAAGGTCCGCCATGGGGTCGGGACATTCGTCGCCGATGGTCCGGCTGAATTCGGCAAGGCATCCTTCAACCTTATAGGCGTTCTGCACGGATTTCAGTCCTGGCATATGTTTGAAGTGCGCTTGATCCTGGAGAGCCATCTTGCCGCTCTGGCCGCTGAACGAGGCAAGGAAGAGCATCATACCGCGCTGGCCGAAGAGGTAGCCGAAATCTTTGCCTCCGTGGACAAGCCCGCCGATTTTCTGATTCACGACGTGCTCTTTCACCGCATTCTCTCTCAGGCGTCCGGTAATCCCATTTTGGCCGCACTGATGGAGACCATCACCTCGGCACTGTATGACAAGCGCAGCAAAACCGTTGAACGCTCCACCGACCTGCGTGAATCCGCGGAGATGCACCGCAGGATTTATCGCGCCATTCGCGCCCGCGACCCCGTGGAAGCGCGAAAACTGATGGAGCAGCACCTGCGCATGGCTAGAACCGCGCAAGGCATGGAAAGCCGCGCGGCGCGAAAATCAACCAATGCCGGCGCAGGAGTTAAGAACCACAAAGCTGATCCAGGCTCTTCTTGACCGGATCAGCGAAACCGCCAGCTGAATCCTTCATTCAATTAGCCCCCTGCCGCGCCTCCGTTTTTTCACGAGACTGTATCGGCTCTCGTGCGTAAAGGCCGAAAGACATCTTATTGATCTGGACAGTTGTTTAGAAACGCTGTGCCCATCCATTCCGCGCCTTTGCAGAATGAGTGGGAGGGAGTGTTGCATTTCTTTGGGGCCGGATCAGTAGCTCAAAGCGATTCAAGCATTTGGTATGCTCTCCCATCCAGGCAGCCTGTCTGCATATGGGCTATGACGTGCGGAATCGCTGTTCACGAGGGGCTGATCGGCATTGCCCGCGCAAATACTCGCTACATGCTCGCGGGCTGTACTGGACCGATCAGAATTTATTAATTTATTAATATTAATTTCATCGTGTCATGCAAGTATCTCAGTCTAAAACACTTAAATAAAGGTAACCGGCGCCTGCATTTCTCGCTTGACAGATGTGGACATTATGCA
>Ga0302320_10001367_pt1 | contig 58664 bp, 51 predicted proteins | sample Bog_T0_3_FD_202130 | JGI IMG/M metagenome (GOLD analysis project Ga0302320, IMG submission 202130) | Peat permafrost microbial communities from Stordalen Mire near Abisko, Sweden - Bog_T0_3 | ecosystem: Environmental > Terrestrial > Soil > Wetlands > Peat | place: Sweden: Abisko, Stordalen Mire... | reverse complement strand
AACCTATGGAAGTGACCAGCCACCGATTAGGTGGCTCAACCTAACCGGGGCCGCGTTAGCGTCCCCGCTCAAGCCGCTTTGAGCGGCTCACATCATCAAGCCCCCGGCTTTGCCGGGGGTATTGACTGATTGCGCCCTCGGGCAAGATCACGCTCGCCAATGCCGGTCATCCCAACCCGTACTTCAACGGCGCCGAAGTGAGCACCGAAGCCAACCTGCCGCTGGGCGTCGCGCTTGATGTCCACTACTCCGAAATCACACTGGAGCTGCCGCCGTACCAGCTATGTACGCTGGTCACCGATGGGGTGGTCGAAGCCACCAGCGCCACCACCCGAGAGCTATTCGGATTCGACCGCACCCTGGCAGTCAGCAAGCAACCCGCATCCGCCATTGCCCAGGCAGCCAGCGCCTTCGGCCGCGGCGCTCCGCAGGCTGACGACATCCCCGTCCTCACCATCGCGCGGAGCAGCATTGCCGAGCCGGAGATCGGCTGAGCACTCGGCGGCGGAATTTGCTACCCTGTCTTCCATGAGCGGGCGCACACTCCAGGTCATCCCCATCCTGCGCATTTTCTCCGTCGAAAAGGCGCGCGAGTTCTACATCGAATACGCCGGCTTTCAACTGGATTGGGAGCACCGCTTCGAGCCCGGACTGCCTGTCTACATGCAGGTCTCGCGCGATGGGCTGGTGCTGCACCTGTCTGAGCATTACGGAGACGGCTCGCCAGGCACGCGGTTTCAGGTGACCTATCGAGGCGTGCGCGCATTGCATGCGGAGCTCTTCGCCAAGAACTACAACTACTGGCGGCCGGGCATCGAAAAGACTTTCTGGGGGACGGATCAGCTGAACCTGCTGGACCCGTTTGGCAACAAAATCAGCCTGTGCGAGCCCAGGCCGGAGAGCGGCGCGGAGTGAAGGGCGAGCGCGCTAAGGTGGAGCGATGGATTCAGCAGAAGCAATTGCGAGCCTGGAGCAAATTGGTCGGCCGATTCGGTTCGGCGTAATCGGCCCGGGTCGCGCGGCGGCGCGGTTTGCGCAGGGATTCGCCGCAGTGCCTGGCGCCGAACTGCACGCTGTCTGGGGCCGCAATCCCGAACGCACGCGCGGCTTTGCCGATAAGTTCGCAATCCCCCATGCCCCGGCTTCGCTCAACGAGTTTTTCGATTCCAGCATCGAAGCGGTGTATGTGGGCACGCATCCTGACAGTCATGCGCAGTTTTCCATTGGCGCGCTGGCCGCCGGCAAGCATGTGCTCTGCGAGAAGCCCGCCGCGCTGAACACGCGGCAGCTCACGAACGTGCTGGCCGCTGCCAGCCGGCACGACCGGCTCTTCATGGAAGCCATGAAGCCGCCCTTCTTCCCGCTTTATCAGCGGCTCCGGCAGCATCTGCAGGCCAACCCGATCGGCCCGGTCGGCTTTGTGCGCGCAGGCAACGGCGATACCACGCTCTCGACCGATCATCCCGTCCACTTTCTCGAGCTCGGCGGAGGCGGCATCCTGGGCATCGGCCCCTACGAGGCCTTCCTTGCGCTCGATTGGCTGGGCGAGCTGAAGCGCGTTCACACCCTCGGCCGTCTCACCCATGCCGGCGTCGACTCCTTCGCTCTCATCACAACCGAGCATGAGCGCGGCATGTCCCAGCTGCACGCGGCAACCGACCTGCTCAGCTACGGCGACGCACTGCTCGCCGCGCCGCTCGGTTTCGCGCTCATCCACGCCAACTGGTGGAACCCCACCCGCGCCACCATCCACTACCGCGACCAGCGCATCGTCGAACTCCACGAGCCCATCGTCGCCGGCGGCTTCAATTATGAAACTGCCCATTTCTGCCAGCTCATCCGCGACGGCCGGCGCGAAAGCCCTGAGATCACGCACGCTCTCTCGCTGGCCATGGCCCGTCTGCTGGGGGAGGCGCGAACTACGCTTGGGGTGAAGTTTTCCGGCGAGTAGCGCTCGCCCGCACCGCCGCAGTTGACCCCGCGCCTCATCCTTGCCGCAGCTTTATCGCGGCAAGGGTAGGAAACCACCGAAGCCCATGCGAGCGCAAAGCGAGCGCCTGCCCCACCGCAGGTGGCTGCTCCACTGTGGGTGGCAGGTGGCAACGGTATAATTCGTGCGAGCTTCCAGTAGAAGTTCAGGAGCATTCCCATGGACGTCGTCTTTCTCGTTATCCTTGCCGTTGCGGCTCTCATTCTTCTTACGCTCATCCTGGGCAGCTTTTTCACTGTCAGCACGGCGCAGGTGGCGGTCGTCACCCGTTTCGGCAAGTTTTTGCGCATCGCCGAGCCAGGCCTCAACTGGAAGATGCCCTATCTGGACACCGTGGCTGGGCTGGTAAGCCTGCGCGTCAACCAGATCTCGCTCACCATGGAGACCAAGACCAAGGACAACGTCTTTGTCACCATCCCCATTTCGGTGCAGAATCGCGTGCGCCCGGAGAAGGTCTACGACGCCTACTACAAGCTCTCCGACCCCGTGGCGCAGATCAAGTCCTACGTCGAGCAGGTCATCCTCGGCCACGTTCCCTCAATGACGCTCGATGAGGTGTTCGCGTCGCAGTCGTCGATCGCAGCGGCTGTGAAGCAGGAACTCGACGCCGACATGGCGGGCTTCGGCTATGAGATCGTCAACGTCCTCGTCACCGATATCGTTCCAGACGAAAAGGTCAAGTCGGCCATGAACGACATCAACGCAGCGCAGCGCGAGCAGGTTGCGGCCAACGCCCGCGGTGAGGCGGAAAAGATTCTGGTGGTCAAGAAGGCCGAGGCTGAGGCCGAGAGCAAGGCGCTACAGGGCCAGGGCATCGCCAACCAGCGCAAGGCGATCATTGAAGGTTTGCAGCTCTCCGTCGAGCAGTTCCAGAAGGCGGTCGAAGGCGCGACGTCGAAGGAAGTGATGCAGTTGGTGCTGGTGACGCAGTATTTTGACACGCTGAAGTCGATTGGCGAGAGCGACAAGACCAACACTTTGTTTCTCTCGCACTCGCCCGCCGCCGTCAGCGAAGTCTCCGACCAGATTCTGAAGTCGATGCTCGTGGCCAACGCCGCGAAGGAATAGCGTCCCGATCTAACCTTTCATCGCCGACTACAGCGTGGGTGCCCCATCGGGTATCCTCTGCGTCCGACCGTCTTGTTTTTGTCGCAGGGACGAGAAAGCAGAGAGCCTGTTCGCCCGGCCCACCGGGCCTTGCGCCTTTTTCCTGGCGCAAGAGCTAGAAAGCACAACTCCCATGCGAGCGAACAGCGAGCGTCTGCCCCACCGCAGGTGGGGCAAGTGGTACCATCAAGTTTGACAATGCAAACGAAAAAGCTGAAAATCATCCCCCTCGGCGGCCTTGGCGAATTTGGCATGAACTGCCTCGCTCTGCGCTGGGAAGACGACATTATCGTCATTGATGCAGGCCTCATGTTCCCGGAGTCGGAACTGCTCGGCGTCGATATCGTAGTTCCCGACATCACCTACCTCATTGAGAACAAGGCGCACGTTCGCGCCATCGTCCTCACCCACGGCCATGAAGACCACATCGGCGGCCTGCCCTGGATTCTCTCCGAGCTCAAAGTCCCCGTCTACGCCACCGAGTTCACGCTGGCCTATGTGGAAGGCAAGCTCGACGAGCACAAGCTGCTGGACGAGATCGAGCTGATCGAGATTGAACCGCGCCACAAGTTCACCATCGGCCCATTCACCATCGAGCCGATCCGCGTGACGCATTCATTGGTCGATTGCGTGGCCCTGGCCATTGAGACCCCGGTCGGCGTCGTCATCCACACCGGCGACTTCAAGATCGATCTGTCGCCGTTAGATGACCATGCGTTCGACCTGCACACCTTCGCCGAGTACGGCAAGCGCGGCGTACTCGCCCTGCTGCAGGACTCGACCAACGTGGAGCGCTCCGGCTACACGCCCAGCGAACGCGCGGTGATTCCTCGTCTCGACGAGGTCTTCTCGCAGACCAAGAAGAAGCTCTTCTTCACCTGCTTCTCGTCCTCCATCTTCCGCATCCGCATCGCCCTCGAACTGGCGCGCAAGCACGGCCGCAAGGTGGCCATCGTTGGCCGCTCCATGATGGACTCGACGGAGATTGCGCAGGACCTGGGCTACATCGACGTTCCTCCGGGGCTCATCATCAACCCCGGGCAGATGCGCGACTTCTCGCCCGAGCAGCTGATGATCCTGATCAGCGGGACGCAAGGCGAACCGATGAGCGCGCTTTCCAGGGCCGCGGTCGACAACCACAAGCACGCGCACATTGACGCGGGCGACACCGTGGTGCTCAGCTCGCGCATCATTCCCGGCAACGAAAAGAGCATCTATCGCGTCATCGACCACCTGTGCCGCCGCGACGCCAACGTCATCTGCGACGACGGCTCCGCCGGCCTGATTCACGTCAGCGGCCACGGCGCGCAGGAAGAGCAGCGTCTGCTCATCAATCTCGTCCGGCCCAAGTACTTCATCCCCATCCACGGCGACTATCGCAACCTGCAAAAGCACGCCCGCGTAGCCATGGAAACCGGCGCCGTTGAACACGCCATTGTGATTGAAGACGGCGACGTGCTGGAACTCGACAAAGACAACGCCCGCAAGAAAGACAAGGTCACCGCCGGCCGCATCCTCATCGACTCCGGCTCGTCCATCGATGTGGTCGAAGACCTGGTCATCAAGGACCGCCGCATTCTGTCTGAAGACGGCATCGTGCTGGCCGTGCTGGCCATCAACAAGAAGACCGGCAAGATCCAGCAGCAGCCGGAGGTCATCATGCGCGGCTTTGGCGGCGCAGACATCACCGACCAGGCGCGCGAGCTGGTTCTCAGAACCCTAGACGGCCTGAGCACCGAGCAAAAGGCCGACTACGGCATGGTGAAAGAAAAAGTCCGCGCCGAGTTGAAGCGGTTAATCCAGAAAACCACCGGCCGACGGCCCATGATCATGCCGGTGATTTTGGAAATCTGAGAGCAGTATCCAGCTGAGCAGCAAGGTCCTCAACGAATCCCACAAATGCTACTCTCCCAACCATGCGCCATTTCTCTGGCGCATGGTTGGGAGAGTAGGAACTCATCCAATCGCATAATTAACTATTCCTTACTCCCTATTCCCTGCCTGTAAAATCCCTCCATGCGCCGCCGCATCCTCTTCCTCGCCCTTGCCGCCGTTGGGCTGGCCCCCGCGCTCCGTGCCCAAACCGCAGACACGCCGATGGCCGCCGTCCCTGCCTGCCCACCCACCGCCACGCTCGACCAGCTCATCACGGCCATCGACGCTGCAGTCAGCGGCCCCGCCAACCAGGACCGCACCTGTTTTCGTCAACTGTTTCTCCCCGACGCCCGCCTCATCCCCATTCGCGTCGCCGCCGACGGCACGGCCACGCCTCGCATCCTCACCGTGCAGGATTGGATCGACGCCGTCGCCAAGCGCGGCAGCGCCGTCTTCTACGAGAAGCAGATCAGGGTCCGCACCGAGACCTGGGCGCACATGGCGCATCTGTGGAGCACCTACGAGACCCGCACCACCCCCGGCAAGCCTCCGGAAGGCAAGGTGCTGGATCGCGGCATCAACAGCATCCAGGCCGTCTACGATGGCAAGCAGTGGCGCGTGCAGCAGATCGTGTGGCAAGCCGAAGTGCCGGCCGACCCGGTGCCGGCGAAATACCTGCCTTGAACGGCTGCGAGAAGAGCCGGTCTCAGACCAATTCCCCGAAGGAATCCCCCAGGGGCTAAAGCCCAGTTTTACTTTCAGCTGCTTGCGGCACGACTGAAGTCGTGCCCTGACACAAATTCTTCAAGCATCCAGGCAGGCGCGCGCTTTTCTGCAGCCTGTTAGGCCCCGCTGCTCTCAATGACAGATAATCAAGACATGGAAGAATCCCTTGTTTCCATCGAAGAAATCCGCGCCGCCGCCGCGCGGATTGCCAAGATCGCCGTGCGCACGCCGCTGGTCCGCGCTCCGTTCCCGGGCTTGAGCGGCCACGGCACGCAGAAGGAAATCTACCTCAAGGCCGAGTCGCTGCAGCCGATCGGCGCGTTCAAAATCCGCGGCGCGGCCAACAAGATTCTGCAGCTCACGGCTGAAGAGATCGCCCGCGGCGTCATCACCTACTCGAGCGGCAACCACGCCCAGGGCGTGGCCTACGCGGCTCGCGCAGTCGGCGCTAAAGCCGTGATCGTGATGCCGTCGAACGCACCCGCAATTAAGCGCGCCGCCACGCTGGCCATGGGCGCGGAGATCGTCGATGTCGGCGTCGCTTCGAGCGAGCGCCTGGCTAAATCCGATGAGTTGGTCCGCGCGCACGGCTACGTCGTCATTCCGCCCTACGACGACGGTGAGATCATCGCCGGCCAGGCCACCTGCGGCCTGGAGATCGTCGAAGAGCTGCCTGCCGTCGACATGGTTCTCGCGCCCGTCTCCGGCGGGGGGCTGCTCTCGGGCGTCGCGGCGGCCGTCAAGCAGCTCATCCCCAACACGCGCGTCTTTGGCGTGGAGCCCGAGCTCGCCGGCGACACGGCCGAGAGCTTCCGCACCGGCTCCATTGTGACCTGGGGCGCGGAGCTGACCAGCCGCACCATCGCCGACGGCCTCCGCACCCAATCCGTGGGCGAGCGCAACTTCGCCCACATTCAGGCTTTTGTGGACGGCATCATTACTGTGACCGAAGCCGAGATCCGCGCCTCCATGCGGGCCATTGTGGCCGCCACAAGGCTGGTTCCCGAGCCCAGCGGCGCGGTCGCCGCCGCCGCGTTGCTCTTCCACGGCGCCGAGTTACCTCCCTATACAACCGCCGTGGCCGTAGTCAGCGGCGGCAATGTCGACCCGGCCCTGCTGGCCGAAGTGCTCACCGAAGCCCCGTCTGGCGTCCAATGAATATGGAGCATGCAAGGATGAACATGCGCACTCACTTCGCCCTCATCGCAGTCCTTCTCTGCGTCGCGTTCCCCGCGCTCTCGCAGAAAAAATCCAACCTGGAAAAGCCCATCGCCGGTCCGCGCGCCACCGCCCTGCGCATCACCGTCCTCTATGTCGCGCCCGACACCAGCTCGCAGAAGATCGACCGCGTGCAGGTCGGCCGCGAATTAGTGGTGGCGGAGAAGAGCGGCCCGTGGCTGCGCGTCTATGCCAACACCGACATCGAGCTGTTCCACGATAAAGATACCCCTACCTTCGGCACTGAAGACTCCCCGCCCCCGGTCTCCGGCTGGATGGAATCCAAAGGCATCGTCATCGAGTCCACACCCAACGGCGACCAGATCCTGATGGGCGCGGCTGCCAACCAGGAAGTGATGGCCTCCGATCCGCGCGGCCCGGCCAACGCCGCCCGCAGCGCCCGCCTGCTTTACCGCCGCCTGGTTGAAATGTTCCCCAACTCGCCGCTGGTCCCCGAGGCCGCCTGGCGCGCCGCCGACGACCTGTGGCAGACCCAGAAGGCCGACGCCGCCACCCGCCCCTCGGCCAAGGAACGCGACCCCGACCTACACGACCAGATGGACGAAGACGAGCTCCGCAAGGTGATCAAGCTCTATCCGCGCACCCGCCAGGCCGCGCTGGCAGCCTTTGAGCTCATCGAAAACAAGCTCTGTGGCGACTGGCAGGGCTCGGAAAAGTGCCCGGAACGCGAGTCCGGCGACTACGAGAAATATGCCGCCGAGTACCCCGACGGCCCGCGCACCGCCCAGGCGCTCTACCTGGCCGTCTACCGCCAGGCCGTCCTCAAAGACATGTTCAACGCCGACGGCAGCGACAAGAAGTCAGAAGAAGCCCACACCCGCGCCCGCGACCTGGCCGCCCGCATCAAGGACAAGTTCCCGCAGACGGACTATGCCTGGCGCGCTGGCGCCCTGCTCTTCAAGCTCGACCAGGACATTCCTGTCTACGGCATCGACCTGGAGTGAGCGGCTTCTTGGCATCCTCCGCCATATGTTTTATGATTCGTTCGGGTCGGGGGTCGGCATGCGCGGAGACTGGACGGTTCAGACCGAGGACGGCGCCCATGCCGTTGACGCGGATATCGACAGCGGCCTCTTGGGCGCCAAGCTGAGAATCGCCTGGGACGGCGAGGTGCTGCTGTCGTCACAGTTGTTTGTGCTGCTGGGCGACATTGGATCCTTCCAGCATCAGGGGCATTTCTTCGTGCTCAAGATCCGTGGATTCGGACTGATGGGCGCTCTTGTTCTATTCATGGACGGTGCTGAAATTCCACCGCGTGGCGCGGCGCCGGTAGTAAGACAAGCAGCGCCAGCTCAGCTTCAGTTTGTCAGGGAAGTCGGCGTGCTGGAGTCGGAAGAAGTTGTCGGCACTGAAGATTATCCTCTCGATAATCGATTCGGCGACCAGACCTTTACCTCCGTGCACCAGGTCTCACGGGAATCGACCAACGAACTCTCCATTGACACCACCACTCAGATAACGGGCACTGCCGGCCTCACCCTATTTTCGGCAATCAAAGCCGAGATCGAGGCGCAGGTTTCGCAACAGACCGGCCTGAAAATCGGCGAGACCGTGACCGAAAGCCAGACCCTCACCTTCTCCGTCGGACCTAAATCGTCAGTGATTTACCAGGTAGTGTGGAAGCGCAGGGTCCGCAGCGGCGAGCGCCTCTATCTCTCCGGCAGCAATCAGATGACGGTTCCATACCGAATCTGCTACGGCCTGACGTACGAAGTGAGAACGCAGGAGCAGACACACACTACCTGAGATTGCGCCGGCGCCGCGCAGCCGTGAGGTATTCTTCTTAATAGACCTCGACATCTTCCGCACTCAGCCGTGCCCTCGTTGCAGCCCCGAGGGGCCGCGCTCATCGCATTCCTGGAGGCTTCTTGAATCCGTATCTTCAGTCCGTCCTGCTCGGCATCGTGGAAGGCCTCACCGAGTTCCTGCCGGTCAGCTCCACGGCCCATCTCCGCATTGCCGAGGGGCTGATGAAGATCGACCTCAATGACGCCTACTGGAAGATGTATACGATCGTGATCCAGCTGGGCGCCATCCTGGCTCTGACGCTGCTTTTCCTGGGCCGCATTGTCGAGTTTATCCGCACCTTTCCTCGCGGCGAAAACGGCGACCGGACCCTGCTCAACCACCCCATCTCGCTCACCCTCATCGCCTTCGCCTTTACCTCGGCCGTGGCCCTGCCGCTGCACAAGTGGAGCGACAAGCACCTGGGCAGCATCGCCGTGATGGCCGTGGCGCTGCTCGTGGGCGGCATTGTGATGTGGGTGATCGACGCCTGGGCCGATCGCCGCGATCCCGAGGTTACCGACATCGAGCAGATGACCCTCTTTCAGGCCATCTGGATCGGCCTTTGCCAGTCGCTTTCGGCCATCTTCCCCGGCACTTCGCGCTCCATGTCCACCATCGCCGCCGGGCAGCTGGTCTCGCTTGACCGGCCCACCGCCCTGGCCTTCAGCTTTCTGCTCTCCATCCCCACCATGTTTGCCGCCACGGTGTGGGACCTGCTCAAGGAGATTCACCCCTCCAAAACCGTGCTGGCCGCCGGAACCGCACCACACGTGGTCATGAACTCGGAACGCTGGATTGTGCTGTTGATCGGCCTGGTGGTCTCCTTCATTGTGGCTCTCGGGGTGGTCGAGTGGTTCCTGGGCTGGGTCCGCAAGCATGGCTTTGCGCTGTTCGCGCTGTACCGCATTATTCTCGGCATCGCACTGCTGATATGGGGCGCTAGGTTCATCGCCAGCTAGCCCGGTGAGTCCGAAGTTCATCGAAGAACAACGGCAGATTCTTCGACTCACCACCCCCGAACTGAAGGACGTTCGGGGCCCCTTTCGCTCAGAATTACAGGGCCTTTATTGATTGGAACTTTGGAGACTCGATACTACGATTCCTTCCGCTCCGGTACCCACTGGTCGTCGCGGCTGCGTTCCAGTCGGTCCTCCCGCTCCCGCAAGGTTTCTTGCTCGCGCCGCTTCTCCTGCTCCTCGCGCTCCTCCCGCCCATCGCTCATGGCCGCCCTCCCTGCTTCAAATTCTAAGCCCATCCGCTTCCTATTCCCTGTTCCCTATTCCCTAGTCAGGTTCCCCCCATCCCCTTTTTGCCCGCGCTCCGCTGCCCCTCCCCGGATAATAAAGAATGCTCTGGGACTCTTCGTCCGCTCCTTTGGCTCGCTCGCGGCAGACTCCTGAGCGCCAAATAGCAGGAGCGCAAAAGCCATGAAGCCTATCTCCATCGTCCTGTCGCCCACGCGGAGCCGCCCTTTCAACGTCTTTCTCGGGGTACTGCTCACGCTCGCCGCGCTGCTCCTGCTTATGTCGCTGGCCACCTGGCATGCCTCCGACCCCTCGCTGAACACCGCCTCCGGCGAGTCCGGCCCACACGCCGTACACAACTGGGTCGGCTTGTTCGGCGCATGGCTCGGCGATCTGTTGCTCCAGTCTCTCGGCCTCGCCGCCTTTCTGCTGCCCATCTGGCTCGGCGGCCTTGGCTGGACCTGGATGCACTCCCGTCCCGGCGGCTCCGGTTGGCTGCGCTGGACCGGAACGCTGCTGGCGCTGTTGTTTCTGCCCGCGGTCTTCGGGCTGCTGCCCTGGCACTGGCGCTGGCTTCATCTGCTTCCCGTTGAAGGCGTGGTGGGCCGGCTCATCTCTGCGCTGCTGGTTGGCTATATCAACATCCAGGGCGCCTGGATCGTGGCTGGTGCGCTGGCTGGAACCGGGCTTTACTTCGCCTCTGCCGTGAGCTTCTGGGCGCTCAAGGAGTCTATCCAGGAGCGCTGGATCCACGTCGTCGCGTGGCACGACCACTATCGCAACTGGCGCGAGGAGCGCGCCGAGCGCAAGGCCGACGCCCGCGCCCTGCGCGAAGACCGCGCCCCCGGCGCCACAGAAGCCGCCGCGCGGACCAGCCGCCTGGCCAGCCTCTTCCGGCGCAGCCGCGTGAGCGAGCAGGACCTGGACCCAAATTCGATTGATGACGTGCCGGCCTACCAGCGTCCGCCCATGCCCTCGGCTGAAGAAGAGCCAGCGGCTGAGACGCGCCGGCCCAGCATCTGGGAGCGCGAGGCCGAACCGCCTGCACCTCTGGCCGGCGTGCCGATTCAAAGGCCGCGCTTCGCCGGCCCGGAAGCCGTGCCGGCAGCGGCACTTGTCCAACCCCACCCCGTGCCCCCCGCAGCGGTGCCGGGTGCCCCAGGTCTCGCTTCTGAGACCTGGGAGGCCACAAGACCAGCACCGCGCACCCCAAGTCCCATCGCTATCCACGGCCGCGCCGACGCGGAAGTCCGCTCCGCCACCGTCGCTCCCAAGAACGTCAGCGGCTTCAAGCTGCCGCCCAGCACCCTGCTCAACACCGGCGACGCCCCGCTGGCGGTCCGCGAAGACATGCTCCGCGAAGAAGCCCGCGTACTGGTCGAGAAATGCGCCGAGTTCGACGTCCGCGGCACAGTAGTCCAAATCAACACCGGCCCCATGGTCACCACTTATGAGTTCAAGCCCGAAGCAGGCGTCAAGTACTCCCGCGTGACCGGCCTCGCCGACGACCTCTGCCTGGCCATGCGCGCCGAGTCAATCCTCATCGAGCGAATGCCCGGCAAATCCACCGTCGGCATCCAGGTGCCCAATCACGACCGCGAGACCATCCACCTGCGCGACGTGCTGGAGTCGGATGTCTTCGCCCGCTCCAAAGGCAAGCTCACCATTGCCATGGGCAAGGACATCAACGGCCGCATCGTCCCCGCGGATCTGGCCACCATGCCGCATCTGCTGATTGCCGGTTCCACAGGGTCGGGCAAATCGGTGGCCATCAACGCCATGATTATGTCCCTGCTCTTCCGCACCACCCCCGCCCAGGTTCGCCTCATCCTGGTCGATCCCAAGCGCGTGGAGCTGGGCATGTACGAAGGTATTCCCCACCTGCTCACGCCTATCATCACCGAGCCCAAACTGGCCGCCAACGCCTTGCGCAACGCCGTCCGCGAAATGGAGCGCCGCCTCAAGCTGCTGGCCAGCCGCAGTGTCCGCAACATCGACCAGTACAACAAATTATTCGACAACCCCATGCCCTCGCTCTTCGAGGAAGAGGAAAACAACGAACCCCTGCCCTTCATCGTCATCATCATCGACGAGCTGGCCGATCTGATGATGCTCGATCGCGCCAACGTGGAGGAGTCGATCACCCGCCTGGCGCAGATGGCCCGCGCCGTCGGCATTCATCTCATCCTCGCCACCCAGCGCCCCTCGGTCGACGTCATCACCGGCCTCATCAAGGCCAACGTGCCCACGCGGATCAGCTTCCGCCTGGCCACCAAGGTCGACTCGCGCACCATTCTCGACACCAACGGGGCCGAGGCCTTGTTAGGACGCGGCGACATGCTCTTCCTTCCCCCCGGCACCAGCCGCCTGATGCGCCTGCACGCGCCCTATGTGAGCGAGAAGGAGACCGCCGCCGTCGTAGATTTCTGGAAGGCGCAGGCCCAGGCCGAATACGTCGAAGGCTTCCTCGAATCGCCCAAGGATGAGCGCATCTCGCCCGACGGCTCAAACGCCGACCCCGACGAGAATGACCCCATGTTCAACGACGCCGTGCAGCTGGTCTTCGAATTCGGCAAGGCTTCCACATCGCTGCTGCAACGCCGGCTGAGAATCGGCTACGGCCGCGCCGCGCACCTCATCGACCTGATGGAGCGCGACGGCCTGGTTGGTCCCGCCGACGGCTCCCGCCCACGCGAGTTATTGAAAGCCCCCAGCTGGCTCCACGAAGTCCCCGCCGCCATCGACTAACGTCTGAGCGAAGTCGAAGGGAACCTGCATTTGCTTTGCCCTGCGCTCGCCGCCGGGCAATTCCGCTGGCGGCGTCCATCACTCATTCGTCAGCTTTCCACACATACGCCCTCGGCTGCGGCAAGCAGATGTGCGCCAGCACCCGGAAAACAAACTGCCGCGCCATCTCCGTCGAGTCCATCGGCTTGTTGTAGAAGGCCGGAATCACTGGGAAGATCACCGCGCCGGCATCGGCCGCCAGCGTCATGTTGCGTAGATGGATGCGGTTGAAAGGGGTCTCGCGCACGCAGAGGATAAGCGGGCGGCGCTCCTTCAGCGTTACATCCGCAGCACGGGCGATGAGGCCGTTGGCCAAGCCGTTGGCGATGGCGGCAAGCGTGCCCATGGAGCACGGCAGCACGATCATCCCGTTGGAGGGATAGCTGCCCGAAGCGATCGATGCGCCAATATCAGCATCCACGTGCTGGATGGTCTTCTTGGGCGCGACGCCCAGCAATTTTTCGAGCAGATCGTTGCGTCCACTCAGGCCCAGTTCCTCGGCCAGTACGCGCAGGGAGTTTTCTGACGCAATAAAGTGGATGCGAGCAACGCGGTCGTCCGCTTCCAGCGCGCGCAGGAGTTCACAACCAAAGATCGCGCCGGATGCGCCGGTAAGTGCGATGGTGAGATTCATGGTTTCCTCTCCGTGGTCCGTTGAAGAGCACGCCGATATACATGCCCGTCGTACCTGAAGATTCCCATTCCTGTATGCCCCGCCGTCGCCCATTCGCCGCGAATGTCGCTATAGCCGTTAGTCATGTGCTGCAAGACCGTCACAGACAGTCCATTCACGAAGAGAAGCAACTGAGCTCGCCCTCGCTTCACGCGAATAATCCAGAACCAATCACAATCCGCCCCGGTCAGCTTTCCCAGTCCCTGCGCCAAATAGTACTGCCTCTGCTCGGAGCTGAGGCTGATCCGCACAGCCCGGAATCGCATGCGCAGTTCCTCTCTGCTAAGCCTTTCCAAATCTGACGTCGAAGCTTTGACCTCCTCCGCTTCCAGCAGCGCATTCAGGACAGCGTCCGACGGTGGCCCTGCATGCGCGAATCCTCGGTCCTCGTCATCCGGACTGAAATACCGTGGAAACCCGGAGGATGTCTTTGCCGCCGACTGGGCAACCAATGCGCCCGCGAAACAGATCGCGAGCACCAACATCGGCCACACGACACTTTGTCGCATCGATAAACAGCGCCTCAAGCTAATTCTCCAGCACCCGATTGAAGATCGCATCGACATTGCCCAACTGGCGCGTGTAATCAAACGTCTTCGCCAGCTTCTCCTCGCTGAGCAGCGCGGTAATCTCGGCATCCCGCGCCACCTCGTCGCGGAAAACAAGATCCTCTTTCCACGAGCGCATGGCATGGGACTGCACCAGCCGATACGCATCCTCCCGCATCATTCCGGCTTCGGCAAGGTCGAGCAGAAGTTGGCCACTGAAGATGAGGCCACCGGTGGATTCAAGGTTCTTTTTCATGCGCTCGGGATAGACGAGCAGGCGGTCGATCAGATCAGTGGTCTTGGCGAGCAGGTAGTCAACCAGAATCGTCGAATCGGGGAAGATGATGCGCTCGACGGAGGAGTGGGAGATGTCGCGCTCATGCCAGAGAGCGATGTTCTCAAACGCCGCCTGGGCGTTGCCGCGCAGGACGCGCGCCAGGCCACTGATCTGTTCCGATGTAATCGGGTTCTTCTTGTGCGGCATGGCCGAGGAGCCCTTCTGCTTTTCGCTGAAGTACTCCTGCGCCTCGCGGACCTCGGTGCGCTGCAAGTGGCGCACTTCGACGGCAATCTTGTCGAGCGTGCTGGCGAGAATGGCCAGCGTGGAGATGTAGGCTGCATGGCGGTCGCGCTGGATGACCTGCGTGGCCACCGGTGCGGGCTTCAGTCCCAGCCGCTCGCAGATTCTTTCCTCATGCTCAGGTTTGAGGTGACCAAAAGTGCCCACGGCGCCGGAGAGCTTGCCGACGCGCATGTCCTCGGCAGCCGCGTTGAAGCGCGCAAGATTGCGCTCCATCTCGGCATACCAGTTGAGCAGCTTGAGGCCGAAGGTAGTGGGTTCGGCGTGGATGCCGTGGGTGCGGCCGATGGTGGGTGTGTGCTTGAACTCGATGGCGCGGCGCATGAGCACGGCCAGTAAACCCTCGATGCCGGTATGCAGAAGTGCGGATGCTTCCTTCACCTGCAGGGCCTGGGCGGTGTCGACGATGTCGTTAGAGGTGAGCCCGTAGTGCAGCCAGCGCGACTCGCCGTCGAGGCCTTGGTCTTTGAGGCTTTCTGCCACGGCCGTGGTAAAGGCGATGACGTCGTGTTTGACCTCGGCCTCGATTTCCTGGATGCGGGCGACGGAGAAACTAGCCTTCGCCGCGATGGCCTGGGCGGCGGAGACGGGGATGATGCCGTCTTCGGCTAGCACGGTGCTGGCGGCCGATTCAACCTGCAGCCAGCAGCGGTATTTGCTCTCTTCGGTCCAGATGCGGCCCATGGCAGGGCGTGTGTAGCGTTCGATCAACTGAAACTCCTTGCTGGGGACAGACTGCGCCGCCTGCGCCAAGACTCGATTGTACGGGCAGAGTGGCTTTAGCCGCGCGGAATCCCGAGGCGCGCGTGCAGTTCTTCAAGGAGCAGGCCGCGGCCCGGTTTATAGGGTTGAAACCACTCGCCGTCAATGACCATCTGCGGGATTGCCCGCTTGCCCACGTGGCGAATCACCTCGGCCGAGGCGGCGGGGTCAGCATCCACGTCGATCTCCGTATAAGCAATCCCATGCGCCTCAAGAAACTGCTTGGCAGCGCGGCAGTCACGGCACCACCCGGCGGTATAGACCTGCACCTTCATGCTTCTATTTTACTGCGTTCGCGCTGGTAACATCGGTTAGGTGACCGCAGACGAGATCAAGACACGATTGAAACTGGAACCGCACCCCATTGAGGGCGGGTCTTTTCGGCGCACCTATACTTCTGCCTCGACACTCCAACTTCAACGCGGAGATCGCGCCGCGGGCACTGCGATCTACTACCTGCTGGAGCCAGGAACCTTTTCCGAGATGCATGTGCTTGCTTCGGACGAGATGTTCCATTTCTATCTGGGCGACCCGGTGGAAATGCTGCAGCTTTATCCCGACGGACGCTCGGCTGTCTTCACTCTTGGCCCCGATTTAGTGGCGGGGCAGCATGTGCAGCTCGTGGTGCCGGCGGACGTGTGGCAAGGCACGCGGCTGATTGGCGATGGCCAGGTCGCACTCCTTGGTTGCACGGTAACTCCGGGCTTCGATTTTGCCGACTACCGCAATGCGAGTTATGACGAGTTAGCCGAAAAGTGGCCTGCGCAGGCCGTACGAATCAAGGCGCTCACACGGAGTTAGGATAAGCGCCGCTCGCGAAAGAAGCTGCGCAATAACTCGCCTGCTTCCGCGGCGAGAATCCCCTGCTCCACGGCCATCTGGTGGTTGAGTTGGGGATGATTCAGCACCGCCAGCACCGATCCCGCCGCACCTGCCTTGCGATCAGCAGCGGCGAAGACCAGGCGATCCAAGCGCGCATGAATCATGGCGCCGGCACACATGGCGCAGGGCTCGAGCGTCACATAGAGCGTGCAGCCCAAGAGACGGTAGTTGCCAATTGCCTGCGCCGCCGCGCGCAGGGCTACGATCTCGGCATGGGCCGTGGGGTCCACGTCGCGCAGCATGCGGTTCTGGCCGCTCGCGATGATCTGGCCCTCGCGCACGATCACGGCGCCGATGGGGACTTCGCCAGCTTCTGCAGCAAGCCGAGCTTCGGCCAGCGCTACATGCATGCAATCGAAGTCGGTCATGCGCACTCCGCCGGCTGCTGCTGGGTCATGCAGTGCAGCGTGCCCAGGCCCCAGACCAGGTCCACGGCATGGATGCCGATGACCTCGCGGCCGGAAAAAACTTCGCTGAGAATGTTGAGTGCGACGCGATCGTTGGGATCGTTAAAGGTGGGCACAAGCACCAGGCTGTTGGCAATATAGAAATTCGCGTAGCTTGCCGGCAGGCGCTGACCGCGGAAGAGCACTGCGTGCGGCAGCGGTATTTCGACTAGAGTAAATTGCTTGCCGGCGGCAGTGCGCGAGGCTTTCAGGCGCTTTAGATTTTCGGCCAGAGGCTCGTGGTTTGCGTCGCGGACATCCGGCTCGACGGCGGTCACAATGGTTTCGGGGGAGACGAAGCGAGAGAGGTCGTCTACATGGCCGTGGGTGTCGTCGCCGGCAATGCCGCGGTTGAGCCAGATCACATGATCCATCGCGAGGTAGTCCGAAAAAACCTGCTCCAGCTGTTCGCGGCTTACGCCGGGATTGCGCTGCTGCACTTTGCTCAGCAGGCACTCTTCGGTGGTGAGCAGCATGCCGGCGCCATTGGTATCGATTGATCCGCCTTCGAGCACCATGCGGTAGGTTGCACCGTTCTCCAACTGGATGACCGGCTGCCATTGCGGCACGCCGAGGAGTTCAGCCACACGCTCCGGAACCTGATCGTCGAGTTGCCAGTCGGGATACTTGGCCCAGCCATTGAAATGCCAATTGGTCATGGCCAGGCGGCCCTCGGCGTTGCGTATGAAGATGGGACCGGAGTCGCGCGTCCACACGCGGTTGGTCGGCCAGCGATGAAAGCTGACCTGATCGAGCGTTGCCCCAGAGCGCTCAAGAATGCTGTGGGCGCGCTGCTCCGCCCGCTCATCGTCGACAAGAATATGCACGCACTCGCGTGCCGAGAGCAGGCGAACGATTTCGGCATAGACCCAGGGGATGGTCTGGAATTTTCCCGGCCAGTCTTCGGGATTGTGCGGCCACGCAAGCCAGGTGGCCTGGTGCGGCTCCCATTCGGCGGGCATGCGGTAACCGAGCTCGCGCGGTGTCGCTCTAATCGCTGTCTCATCCGGCATGATTATTTGGAATCTCCGTCGGCAGGCCGGGAGTTCACCGGATCGAGAAACCTCTTGGTAATCGGCGCATACGCGTCAATCCGGCGGTCGCGCAGAAACGGCCAGTTGCGGCGCGTGTCTTCAATCAGGCCCAGGTCGATCTCGCCCAGCAAGATCTCCTCCGCATCGTGCGAGGCCTTGGCGATGATGCGGCCGAATGGATCGGCGAGAAAGCTGCCGCCCCAGAACTCAAGGCCCGGACCGGCAGCGCGATTGCTGAGGATATCGCCGTCGGCCAATTTCACTTCACCATGCTCCACACCGACGCGATTCACTCCGGCCACGTAGACCCCGTTGGCAATGGCGTGCGCGCGCTGGATAGTCTGCCAGGCGTCATACTGCGCCGCGCCGAACTCGTCCTTCTCCGCCGGATGCCAGCCGATGGCCGTGGGATAGAACAGGATCTCCGCTCCCTGGAGGGCCGTAAGCCGTGCGCCTTCGGGGAACCACTGGTCCCAGCACACCAGCGTGCCTACGCGGCCAAAGGCCGTATCCACGGCCTGAAAGCCGAGGTCGCCGGGGGTGAAGTAAAACTTCTCGTAGTAGAGCGGATCGTCGGGAATGTGCATCTTGCGATAGACGCCGGCGATGGCGCCATCGGCATTCAGCGTGACTGCGGTGTTGTGATAGAGGCCGGGAGCACGGCGCTCAAAGAGCGAAGCGACGATAGCGACGCGGAGTTCGCGCGCCAGTTCGCCAAGTTGATTCGTCGACGGGCCAGGAATGGCTTCGGCCAGATCGAAGAGGCGAATATCCTCGCGCTGGCAGAAGTACTGCGCGCGGAACAGTTCCGGTAAGCACACGATATTTGCCCCCAGCCGGGCTGCCTCGCGCACATGCTTCACCGCCGCGGCAAAATTGGCCTCAGGATCGGCGTCCATGCGCATCTGTACCAGGCCAACCGCGTATTTGCGCTCATTCACCATCGTTGACTCATCCGCTCCCATCTGATCCGTTCCCGCGTCACGCAGCAAGGCCAACCCCGTTGTTTGGGATTGGCCCCTATAACCCGCGCAGTCCATTGGCATGCCATATGCAGAGTCTGCTGCATGCAGTGCCTACTCTTCGAGAATCAGCACGGCGGCGGCAATCGTCGTCGTCCAGCGTCCGTTCTTGTCGCCGACAGCCGACTGGGTAATGTTGCTGGTGCGGACAATCTTGTTGGAGATGCGGTAGATTTCCTTCTTCTCGTCCCAGCTTTTGTCCGGATCGAAGTCCACGTCCAGCGTGGTGGCCAGCATCTCCGCAGCCAGCTCTTCGGCGTACTCGCCGGCCTGCTCCTCGGTCTCGCCGAAGCTGTGGTGCTCACTCAGGTAGCCGTAGGTGTCCTTGTCGGCGGGAATGGCGACGCCGATGCTAGATACGATGAGCCGGTGCGGCTCGCGCGTCGAGTTTTCCGCGATGACGGAGAAAACCACTTCGCCGTGATGGAGATAAGTCAAGCCCTCTTTGCGGGTGATGACTTTGCAGCGCGGCGGAAAGATAGATGAAACTCGAACCAGATTCTGCGAGGCGATGCCCGCATCCCTGAGAGCCAGCTCAAACGACGTCAGGCGTTCCTTGTGCGTGCCCTTGCCCTTGGTGAAGAAAAGCTTCTTCGGGACCATGCTTTTTCCCAATTTCTATGTACCCTCCGTGAGTCTCAAGATTGTGGTTTTAATTCAGCGTTCCCGCCTGAGTTTATCGCATTCGGGCGGGAACGAACGGGGTACCCGCGGAATTCATCGAAGCTTGACACGGCCAGGTTCGGGTGAGTTCCGGAAACGGAACCCCTGAATGCCTGCCCTTACGCCAGAGGATTGACCCAGCGCAGGCCGGGAAAGCGGGCGAAATCGCGGTCGTTTGTATAAAGCATTGCGCCGTGCTCGATAGTCAAGGCGGCGAGCTGAGCGTCGGTCGTGACCGGCCCCTGAACCCGGCCTGCGATCAGAATCTCCCTGAGAATCGCCCAATGGCCCTCGCCCGGAACGATGAGACGAACGGCGCGCATTGCCAGCCACTCATCCACAATATTAATCGCCGTGGTCATCGGGAGCTGACTTCGGCCGAGCCGGGAATTCGTGGCAATGCGAAGGAATGCCCCAACGGTGAGCCAGCTCAGGCCCACGGTATCGGGTCCGGAGAGGATTTGTCGCAGCCACTGCCCAGCGGACGGGTGTTGATCGGAGTTGCGGTCGTACGCGTAGAGCAACAAATTGGCATCGGGGACGATCACCGGCGGTAGGGTCCTTCCAACTCATCGAGCAGCGCTGAGACCTTTCCGTTATGGCGATCCAGCATGTCGCCCACGCCCAGCGGAAAGGCTTGAATGACAAAGGGCTTCTCCGATTCCGGCTTTGAGGCAGTCATCAGTCCCTGCCGCAGCAGCCGATTTACAGTTCCCTTGAAGGAGTCGCCCGAGCGCTTGACCTCATACTCTACGAGTCTGGCAATGTCATCGTCGATAGTCAGAGTTGTTCGCACATCATGATGCTACGTATTGTGACATCATGATGTCAAGTCGCAATGAGGTTCAAATCGCGCTCGGTTTCAAAGGCGCGACCCGAATTCTCCATTTCCGCCCCGATCATTGCCACTCATAATTTGCAGGTGTTAGCCTTTCCATGGACTCAGCACGGAAAGGACTCCTCAAAACGCCATGCAAACCTCTTATAACGGACGCGAATTGCCGGCAAACGGACAGCCCATTGAATACCGCGACGGGAAGTTCGAAGTGCCCGATCATCCCATCGTTCCCTTCATTGAAGGCGACGGCACGGGCCGCGACATCTGGAAGGCCTCGCAGCGCGTCTTCGACGCCGCTGTCGAAAAGGCCTATGGAGGCAAGCGCGCCATCAGGTGGTTTGAGATCTTCGCCGGTGAAAAGGCTTTCCGTCAGTTCTCCACCTGGCTGCCAGACGACTCGGTGGCCGCGGCGCGCGACCTGCGCATCTCCATCAAGGGGCCGCTCACCACGCCGATCGGCGGAGGCATCCGGTCCTTGAATGTGGCGCTGCGGCAGCTGCTCGATCTCTACGCCTGCGTGCGCCCGGTGAAGTACTACCAGGGCGTGCCCAGCCCGGTGAAGCACCCGGAAAAGGTAGACATCGTCATCTTCCGCGAGAACACCGAGGACGTGTACTCGGGCATCGAGTTCAAGCAGGGCACTGCGGAGGCGGCGCGGCTGATCGACTTCCTGAACAACGACATGCTCCAGGGCGGCAAAAAGAAGGTCCGCGAGGACTCGGGCGTGGGCATCAAGCCCATCTCCATCTTCGGCACCAAGCGGCTGGTACGCTACGCCATCCAGGGCGCTCTCGATACGGGCCGCAAGACCGTCACCCTAGTGCATAAGGGCAACATCCAGAAGTTCACTGAAGGCGCGTTCCGCGAGTGGGGCTATGAAGTCGCGGTCGAGGAGTTCCGCGAGCATACAGTCACGGAGCGGGAGAGCTGGATTCTGGGCAACGTGGACGCGAACCCAGCCATCACAGTCGAGGAAAACGCAGCGCTCATAGAGCCGGGGCTGGAATTCGGGAACCAGGCCTTTCGCGACGAAGTCTATGCCGAAATCAAGGGCGTGCTCGAATCGATAGGCAAGACGCACGGCAACGGCGCGTGGAGGCAGAAGATCCTGATCAACGACCGCATTGCCGATTCAATCTTTCAGCAGATCATTATTCGGCCGTCGGATTATTCGATTCTGGCCACAACCAACCTCAACGGCGACTACATCTCCGACGCGGCGGCGGCGCAGGTGGGCGGCCTGGGCATCGCGCCCGGCGCCAACATCGGCGATGGCTTCGCGGTGTTTGAAGCCACGCACGGCACCGCGCCCAAGTATGCCGACAAGGATGTCATCAACCCCGGCTCGGTCATCCTCTCCGGCGTCATGCTGCTGGAGTTCATCGGCTGGAAGGAAGCCGCCAAGCTCATCGAAACCGCCATGGAGAAGACCATCCAGCAGAAATTCGTCACCTACGACTTCGAGCGCCAGACGGCCGGGGCAACCAAAGTCGGCACCAGCGAGTTCGCGACGAGGATCATCGGCAACATGTAACGGCAGTTTTCAGTTTTCAGTTTTCAGTTGTCAGTTTTTAGTTGTCAGTTTTCAGTTGTCAGTTGTCAGCTTTCCACCGGCTTTGCCGACCCACAGGGAATGAAACGGGCGGAGGGAGCAGGGGCCTTTAGGCCCCTGAATAGTGCAGTGAGCTAAGAGGGCCTTTAGGCCCGGGCCTCTGTCCTCTCCTCTTCGCTGTCATCCTGAGCATTCTTGATGAGCTGTCATCCTGAGCGAACGGGGCCCCAAACGTTCTTCAGTTCCGGGGTCCCCAAAGAGCGTCCGTGCTCTTTGGGGTGGAGGTTGGGGGTGGTGAGTCGAAGGATCTGCGGTTGTTCTTCAAAGAACTTCGCAGGCATCACCCTGCTTTTTGTTGAACTTGCATTTTTGTTTCTTACCAGGTTTCAGCTTTGAGTTTGAAGGCAGCCGCAAGAAGATGAGTGCCCCATCCATCCGAATGTTCTTCGTCGGATGGGTGGGAAACCACGAACCTCAACAGGCTTTAAGCTTTGAAAGGGCGCGGCTTTAGTCGTGCCGTGAGCGCAGCAATGAAAATAGCCTTCTTCTGGCCTCGACGAATTCTTCTTGCGACGCTGATCTTGCTGAGCATCGCGTGGACGTATGAAGAAGCGTCCCAATGGCTATTTCGATATCGAGCGGAAAAGCTTCTCGCTGAATCTCGGGCACTAGAAGTCAACCAAAGTTCGCTGTCGGAAGCGCAGGCGCTTCTCCAGAGATGGAGTCGGTATGGAACGACCCTCAGCAGATGCAACGGAGACCTTTGCCGGTCTTCCTTCTTCATCAGACAATTCCTTCCAGGGGCGTTTCGTGGGGCACCAACAGAGGGAGCCTGGAACCTGCTCCCGAGGTTGGTAGATCACATCGGATTGAGAAATGAAGTTGTAGGCATTGGATTCACGACTGAAAGTGGCATCGTGACCCAAAAGGACTTCGGGCTGAGTGTAGCTCTTCCCGTGGAGGATTGGTTTCTACGGGGCGGTGCCTATGTTCCGGACCTAGCTGTTTCGACAAGCGAGGCTGCAAAATTCAGCGATTATGAGCAACGGTACGTACTGCCGCCACATCCCTTTAGCATGGTTCGCAACCAGAAGGGGCCGTACGGAATGTTGGTTACTTTCAAGCCCGAAGAGGACGCTTCTGAGCAAGCGGCCCTCATGAACTTCCAGTTTTCCTGCCTGACGAAGTTTTTCCCTTGCCGAAGTGAAGGTGAAATCCTGCCGAAAGGTTGGGAAATGCTAAAGGAACGGCAATGAGTCGAAATGATCTTTTGAACTGATTTTATGATCCCGAAGGAGAAACAAAAATGCGCAAGAAAGTCAGCATTGTAGGCGCGGGCAACGTGGGAGCGACGACCGCACATTGGATTGCGGCCAAGGAACTGGCCGATGTGGTTCTTATCGATGTAGTGGAGGGCATTCCACAGGGCAAAGCGTTGGACCTGCTGGAGGCCATGCCCATAGAGAAGCGCGACGTGAGCGTGACCGGCTCCAACGACTACGCCTCCACGGCTCACTCCGACATCGTGGTCATCACCGCGGGCATTCCGCGCAAGCCGGGCATGAGCCGCGACGACCTGCTGCACACCAACTTCAAGATCATGTCCGACGTGGTGCAGAAGGTGGTGGCGCAATCGCCCGAAGCCATTCTGATTATCGTCTCAAACCCGCTGGATGCGATGGCCCAGGCCGCTTTCCGGCAGGCGGGCTTCAACCGCGAGCGGGTCATCGGCATGGCCGGCGTGCTGGACTCGGCACGCTTTCGGACCTTCATTGCGGCGGAACTTAAGGTAAGCGTCGAGAATGTGACTGCTTTCGTGCTGGGCGGCCACGGCGACACCATGGTGCCGCTGGCGCGCTACTCCACGGTGGCCGGCATTCCCATCACCGAGTTGATTGCGCCGGACCGGCTTGAATCCCTCATTCAACGCACCCGTGACGGCGGCGCTGAGATTGTGAAGTACCTCAAGGCGGGCAGCGCCTATTACGCCCCTTCGGCAGCGGTGACGGAGATGGTTGAAGCCATTCTCAAGGACAAGAAAAAGATTCTGCCCTGCGCCGCTTACCTGCAGGGTGAATACGGCATCGACGGCTACTACATCGGCGTACCCTGCAAGCTGGGCGCGGCGGGCCTGGAACAGATCATCGAGATCAGGCTGACCGAGGAAGAAGACGCCGCCTTGAAGAAGAGCGCCGAAGCGGTGAAGGAATTGTGCGCGGTGATTGGGGTTTAACTGCGGTTTGCAATCGATTCATCCAAAGCCCCGAGTTCTTCCGCTGCTGCGGCAAGGCTCGGGGCGCGCAGTTCTGGTTCCCCGGTACTCTCTTGTTCGCGCAGGCCGGTGCGCCGCGCTGCATTTTGTCACCTGATTGTCATTCCTGCCAGTTCCAGGCGGCCGGCCGCGGCATCTCTGCGCCCAGCGGTGTAGACTGCACTGGACGGGCCGTGTGGAAGAAGCCTCATCTTCGAGGAAAGACGAAATGACAACCGCGTTCATCAACCGGATATCCCCCGCAGTTCCGCCACACGACGTTCATCATGCCTTCATCGCCTTTGCAACTGGGATGCTGCCCGAGGGCACCACGCGCAACCTCTTCCGCCGCATGGCGCGCCTCTCGGCCATCGAACACCGCTACTCTTTTGTGAATCCCATTGCCACGGAGGACGGATCATGGAAGGATGCCGAACAGGTCTACGTTCCGGGAGACTTCCCCATCACTGCGCGGCGCATGCAGTTCTTCGAGAGCTTTGCTCCGCAGCTGGCGCACAGCGCGCTCGACAAGCTTTCGCTCACTGAAGATGAGCGCGCCTCAATCACGCATGTAATCGTGACTTCCTGCACCGGACTCTACGCGCCGGGGCTGGACTTTGAAGTGGTCAAACATCTCGGCCTCGACACTTCCGTGGAGCGGACCATGATCGGCTTCATGGGCTGTTACGCGGCCATCAACGCGCTCAAATCCGCGCATCACATTGTGCGCTCAGTGCCCGAGGCGCGGGTGCTGGTGTTGAACCTGGAACTCTGCTCGCTGCATTTTCAGGAGACCAGCGAGTTGGAGCAGGTGCTGTCGTTCCTGGTGTTCGCCGACGGGTGCGCGGCCTCGCTGGTGAGCGCGGAGCCGCAGGGCCTGGCCATCGACAGCTTTCTTGCCCTGCAGATTCCTGAGACCAGCCACCTGATTACGTGGCGCATTGGCGAGCTTGGCTTCGACATGCACTTGTCCGGCAAAGTCCCGGGCGAGATTGGCGGGGCTCTCAGGCAACTGGGCCGCCAGGTGACGCGTGGCAACGACCCGCTGGGCATCGATCTCTGGGCCGTGCATCCCGGAGGGCGCTCGATTCTGGACGCGGTGGAGAAGGGCTTTGCGCTCGCCCCCGACGCGCTCGCCGATTCACGCGGTGTGCTGGCCCGCTTCGGTAACATGTCTTCGGCCACGGTGATGTTTGTGTTGCATGAGATCATGCAGCGGGCCGAGAACGGGCAGCAGGGGTGCGCCATGTCGTTCGGGCCGGGGTTGACGGCGGAGACCATGCTCTTCCATGCCGCCTGACACGCTGGACTTCAGCCGGCGCGCACGCCTCACGGAACGGATGGACGAGCCGTGCAGCCGCCAGGTTTTGCGCGCCTGCCTGCGCGACATTGCCCGCACCAATCGCTGGACTTTGGCATTTCGACCGCTCCGCCATTGGCTCAACGAAATTGCCGCATCGCAGCCCACGCGCGGTGAACCGCTGCGCATCCTCGACGTGGGCTGCGGCTACGGCGACGGCCTGCGGCAGGTGGAGAAGTGGGCAAACAAGTGTGGGCTAGCCGTGCAGTTGACGGGACTCGATCTCAATCCCGACGCCACGGCGATTGCTGCTGAGGCCAGTTCTGCTTCGAGCAGGATTCAGTGGGTCACGGCAGACATCCTCACCTATTTTCCTTCGCAGCAACCCCACCTGGTGATCAGTTCGCTCTTCACGCATCATCTTGGCGACGAACAGATTGTCGTGTTTTTGCGCTGGATGGAAGTGCATGCGCAAACGGGCTGGTTCATCAACGACCTTTCGCGCGCGCGCATCCCCTATCAGCTGTTTCGCCTCTTCGCCAGGCTCATGCGGCTGCATCCGTTTGTGCAATACGATGGTCCGGCGTCGATCGCGCGGTCGTTTGTTGCCGAGGATTGGCGCGGCATGTGCGCGGCGGCGGGGCTCGACGATGGAACCTTCGAGATTCGCGCCTTCAAGCCGGCGCGCCTGTGCGTGGCGCGGAGAAAGCTACCATGAGCTCTTCCGCAAACACCGCCGCTCATCTGGTCATCGGAGGAGGGCTTGCCGGCTCCATGGCCGCCATGCTCCTTGCTGCCGCAGGCCGCGAAGTGACGCTGCTGGAACGCGAGCGCACCGCGCACCATAAAGTCTGTGGGGAGTTTCTCAGCCGCGAGGCACTCGAGTATCTGGAACTGGCGGGCGTGAAGCCACTCGATCTTGGCGCGAAGGCCATCCGCTTTGTGCGGCTGAGTTCGGGGCCGCGCGTGGTCGAAGCAGCGCTTCCCTTCCCGGCGCTATCGCTCTCGCGCGCGGTGCTCGATGAGGCTCTGCTCGGCCGCGCGGAAGAGGCGGGGTGCATGGTGGTGCGGGGCGCGCACGTGGAAGCCCTTGCGGCGCAGAACGGGCATTGGCGGATCGATGTGCGTGGAAGCGAGCCGTGGCGTGCACAGCATGTGTTCCTGGCCAACGGCAAGCACGACCTGCGCGGATGGGAGCGCAAGCCCGGCCGGCACGGCGACCTTGTGGGATTCAAAATGCACTGGCACTTGACCGAGGCGCAGACGGCAGCGCTGCGCGAGTTCATCGAGCTGTTTCTCTTTCCGGGCGGATACGGGGGACTCTCGCTGGTCGAGGGTGACGCGGCCAACTTCTGCTTTGTGGTGCGGCGCGCCACGCTGCGCGCCAAGGGCGGATGGACTGAGTTGCTGGCCGCAATCCAGGATGAAAACCCGCTGGTCGCCGAGCGGCTGCGTGGCGCAACGGCTCTGTGGGAGCGGCCACTTGCTGTCTCGGCGATCCCATACGGCCATCTGGCGGGACGTCCGTTCGGCTTGTGGTGCTTGGGCGATCAGGCAGCGGTGATTCCCTCGTTTACAGGCGATGGGATGTCTATCGCGCTGCACAGCGGAGCGTTAGCGGCGCAGACGTTTGTTGCCGGCAAGAGCGCAGAGCAGTACCACCAAGAGCTTTGCGCGCACCTCCAGCGCGGCATGAGCCTGGCGACGGGGCTTTCGCGCGCGATGGTGAGCAGAGCGGGACGGTTGCTTGCGCCTGTTGGGCTGTCGCTCTTCCCCGGCGCAATGAGCTGGATTGCGCAATCGACTCGGATTCCTCAAGGAGCGCTATCGCAGGCCGTCCAAGAAATGATCGGGCCGCACCAGGCCTCTGCTCGGTAAGCCAACCTATCGTTTCAGGAACTCCACGACCTTGGGCGCAATCTGCGCGGCGCACCCGCCAGGCGCAAGGTGGCCGCATCCGGCAAACACGTCCAGCTCGGACTGCGGCGCCAGCCTGTGCATCGCCTCGCCCTGGCTGAGCGGGATGATCTTGTCCTCCGCGCCCCACACCAGCAGAACCGGCATCTTCAGTTGCGGAAGCAGATGATCGGTTGCGTCGTTGCCGGTGAGCATGGCGTCGAGCGCGCGATGAATGATCCAGGCGCGGTGGTCGGAGACGCGCAGAATGTCGCGCGCGAGAAATCCTGGCCATTGCGGCGGATTGGGCATCAGCAGGGCATCCAATTGATCGAGCTCAACCGGCGTGGCCGGTGTAAACAGCCTCGTATCCCACCCAGGCAGCACATAGAGACCGGCCGAGTCGAACAGCATCAGGCGGCGAACCCGCTCGGGGTGGTCGAAGGCCAGGTGCTGCGCGATTGCTCCGCCCATGGACCAGCCGCCCAGGTCCACCTGCTTCAAGCCGACCGCATCCAGATAATCCACCACGATCTTCGCCTCATCGTGGACGGCGTAGGAGAAATCCCTCGGTTTTTGGCTGCGGCCGTAGCCGATCAGGTCAGGTAGATAGACGCGGAAACCGGCTTTGGCGAGCAACGGCGCCAGGTCGCGCCAGTCCTCTGCGCGGCCACCCAGCCCGTGCACCAACACCAGAACAGGGCCATTGGCCGGACCCTCGGTCTCGTAATGCAGGCGATAGCCGTCTACTTTCACCTCGCGGTTCTCGACGCCGGAGAGAGAGTCGCGCACATACATGGACTCGTTGAAGTAGCTCACCGGTCGCCGCCAGAAGCCGAAGACACCGGCCACCAGCAACAATCCCACTCCCAGCCCAACCTTCTTGCCCAAGCTCACGCGCGCTCGCTCTCCGGTTGCATTGCTCGTGCCCGTTGCCAGGCTGCTTCGATCACCCGCACGGCCACCGGATCGAGTTGCAGTTCGCTGCTGCCGATCCACTCCCCGCGCGCAACCCAGCGCACGGCGTCGGCGTCCGAGGCGGCTTTCAGTTCACCACCCACGACGCGGCAGAGGTAGTCTGCAATCACATAATGGTACCGAACCCGATCGCCATCGCGATGAATGCGGTCGAGCAGCTCGATCAGCTCGACGGCTTCAACCACCAGGCCGGTTTCTTCCTCGACTTCACGGATCACGCCCGCGGTGAGCGGCTCGCCCAGTTCCAGCATGCCGCCGGGCAGTGACCAGTGGCCTTTGAGCGGCTCACTGCCGCGGCGCACCAGCAGCACACGCCCCTCGTCGACCACTACCGCGCCTACGCCCACCAGGGGAGCTTCAGGATACTCGCGCTGCATCGCTCCTCCAGCCGCAAACCGGCTTACTCTTACCATAGTGTGTGTTGACCGCCGTCCTGCGCAAGCATCTCGAACATCTTGACGCACGCCTTGCATCTTCGCACTTCGCGCTATCATCGAACAAAACGGGAAAGAAGAAGGCGGGGGACACGATGTCGGAATTCACGCTGCGAATCGATAACATGCACTGCGGTTCCTGTGTTCGACGCGTCAGCCAGGCGCTGGCCTCCACGCAAGGTCTCGAAGTGAAGGAAGTCCGCGTGGGCGCTGCCCGCCTGAGCACCTCCCTGAGCCCTGCTCCGGTGGATGCGGCGCTGGCCGCGCTGGCCAAAGCCGGTTACCCCGCGCGACTGGAAGACTAGGTGCCCACAACACAGTCCCTCACACTCCCGGTACTCGGGATGACCTGTGCCTCCTGCCAGCATCACGTGGAGACCGCGCTGCTCGCGGCGGCCGGGGTGCAATCGGCGCGTGTGGACCTGATGGCTAACCGGGCCAGCGTGGAGTTCGATCCGGCAGTCGCCACCCCGGCGAGCCTTGTCGAGGCCATTCGCGCGGCCGGCTACGATGCGGTGATTCCGCGCGCCGGTTCTGCCTCCTCGCAAACCTCAGCCGGCGATGCAGTCTCCAATTCTGCCACGCGCAAGGCCTGGGTCACTTTGGTCGCCGGCGCAGGGGCCATGCTGCTGGCCATGCCGCTCGACTCCAACATGGGCACGGTGGATCATGCGCTCATGGACACGACGCCGTGGCTTTATGCGCTGCCCGCCGCACCCCTGCGATGGTTCCTGCTGGTGTTGACGGCAGCCGTGGTAGGCTGGGCCGGGCGCGGCATCTACCAGAATGCCTGGGGCGCGCTCACCCACGGCACCACCAACATGAACACACTGGTGGGTCTGGGAACCGGCGTTGCTTTTGCGTGGTCGGCCTATGCGACCATCCTCCCCGCGCCGGGGCGGCAGGTTTACTTCGACGCGGTTTTGCTGATTGTGGGATTTCTGCTGCTGGGCAAAAGCCTGGAGGTCCGCGCCAAGCGCCGCGCGCTGGCTGCTCTCGACGCACTGGCCCACATGCGCCCGGTGACGGCGCGGCGGGTCGTCAATGGAGTGCAAACAGTTGTTGCTTTAGAGCAGATCGAACGCGGCGACAGCGTGCTGGTGCTGCCCGGCGAGCGGTTTCCGGTGGACGGCGAGATCACCGAAGGCCGCACATCGGTGGACGAGTCCATGCTCACCGGCGAACCCACACCGCTGCCACGCGAGCCGGGTGGGCTGGTGCTGGCCGGGTCAGTCAACTACGATGGGGCGGTCACTTGCCGGGCACAGTCGCTGGGCGAAGCCACGGTGCTCTCCCAGATCACGCGCATGGTTGCGCAGGCGCAGGGGTCGCGCGCGCCCATGGAGCGGCTGGCCAATCGCGCCAGTTCCATCTTCGTCCCCGTCGTTCTGGCCCTGGCGGCAATCACCTTCTGCGTCTGGCTTGTCGCCACGCATTCGGTTGGTCTGGCCCTGGCCAGCACGGTTGCCGTGCTGGTGGTCGCTTGCCCCTGCGCCATGGGCCTGGCCGTGCCGGCCGCGCTCACGGTGGCTGTGGGCCGCGGCGCGCAGCTCGGCATTCTCTTCAAGGGCGGCGAAGCGCTGGAACGGCTTGCCCACCTCGATGCGATCGTTCTCGACAAGACGGGCACCCTGACCGTCGGCCGCCCTGTGCTTTCCGGCGTTCACTCCACTACGCCGCGGCTGGCCAACGACCTGCTGCGCCTGGCAGCAGCCGCCGAGGAGCAATCCAACCATCCACTGGCCCACGCCGTGGTGGATCATGCGCGCGCGCTCGGGCTGAGCTGGCCGCCGGCCCAGGAGTTGCAGGTCTATCCTGGCCGCGGGTTGAGCGCCAAAGTCGAGGGCCAGGTGTGCCTACTGGGCAACGAGGCGCTCTTCCGCGAGTTCTTCGTCCCGCTGCCAACACCGGTGCGCGCGCCGCAACCCGGTGTGACACGGCTGTGGATGGCGCTCGACAACCTGGCCGTCGGCTACTTTGACGCCCGCGACGTCCTGCGTCCTGACGCCACGGAGGCAATTGCCGCGCTGCGCCGCATTCGATCCGGCACGGCCGCCATGCGGGTGCTGATGCTGACCGGCGATACCGCCGCCGCAGCCGCGCCCATTGCCCAACAGGCGGGGATCGCCGAGGTGGAGGCGGGCCTGGACCCAGCCGCCAAGCTGGCCCGGATCCGCGCCTTGCAGCAGGAAGGCTTGCGCGTGGCCATGGTGGGCGACGGCATCAACGACGCAGCGGCGCTCGCCCAGGCCGACGCCGGCATCGCCATGGGCTCCGGCGCCGACCTAGCCCAGGAGGCCGGCGATGTGCTGCTGTTGCGCGCGCAACCCTCGGCCATTCCCGACGCACTGGGCCTGGCAAGCGAAACCCTGCGCGTGATGCGGCAGAACCTGGCTTGGGCCGTCGGCTACAACCTGCTTGGCATTCCCCTGGCAGCCGGGGTGTTTTACCCCGCATTTCACATCCTGTTGACGCCCTGGCTGGCCGCGGCAGCCATGGCGCTCAGCTCCGTGTGCGTGCTGGCCAACAGCCTGCGCCTGCGCGTCTGGCAGCCGGCCACGGTTGATCGTGGCGCCTGAGGAATGCGTGAACACGCTCCATGGTTTCCGCTTGACATTCCCTCAGGGGCTAAAGCCCTGCTGATTCTTGCCGCTTGATGCGCGGGCTGCAGCCCGTGCCCTTCAAATATGCGACTTGTGCGGAGGTTCTCCGAGCCAGTCCGGAACGTTAAACTAAGTTCGGAGCCAGCCCGTGCGCATCCTTACCCGCTACATCCTCGGCGAGATTCTCTCTCACACGCTCATCGGATGTGCGCTGTTCACCTTCATTCTGTTCATGCGCGAGCTGCCCAACATCCTCAACATGCTGGTGCGCAACAGCTCCACCTTTTCCAGCGTGCTGGAAGTGGTTCTCTACCTGATGCCCAACTTTTTCACCGTCACTATTCCCATGGCGGTGCTGGTGGGCGTGCTGCTGGGGTTGAGCCGACTGGCCGCCGACAGCGAGATCATCGCCATGCGCGCCTCCGGCCTGGGCATCGGCTACTTTGTCCGCGTCGCGGGTATTGTTGCCGTGGGCGGAACGCTCATTGGCCTGGCCAACTCGCTGTGGGTGGCCCCGCGCGCCAACCAGGGCATTCTCGACTTGGACAAGGCCCTGGCTTCGCAGGCCACCTACGAAATTCAGCCGCGCGTCTTTTACGAGGACTTCAAGAACACCGTACTCTATGTGCAGGATGTGCGCTCGGGCACCGGCGCGGCCAATTGGCGTCAGGTCTTCATGGCCGACATCACCGACCCCGGCTCGCCCAAGATCACCACCGCGGCCTCGGCCATTGTGGTCAGCGACTCCACACGGACGCTGCTCATGCGGCTACGCAACGGAACCGAGCACGACCCGGTCTCGGGGCACCCGGAGCAGTACAACGTCTCCACCTTTGCCATCGACGATCTGCCCTTCACCGCCGGCCAGCAGAACGAAGGCCATCTGGGACGCCTGGACACGGCCATCTATGCCCTGCCCCTGAACGAGCTCGTCGCACGCACGCATGGGCCCGACGGCAAGCGGTTCCAAATTGAACTGAACAAGCGTTTTGCCTATCCGGCGGCCTGCCTGGTGCTCATGCTGGTGGGCGTGCCGCTGGGTGTGACCTCGCGGCGCGGCGGCAAAAGCTCGGCCTGGGTCTTCACCATCCTGCTGGTTGTACTCTATTACTCGCTCTCGCTGATCGGCATCGCGCTGGGCCATCAGAACTGGATTCCCGCATTCCTCGCCGTGTGGTCCGCCAACCTGCTTTTTGCCGCGGGCGGCATCTTCCTGCTGTGGCAGATGGCCAACGGAGGGCAGTTCCTGAGTGCGATCGCCAGTTTCACCGCGCGCACGCCCAGGCCGGACTCCGAAGCCAACGGGGCTTCCGCAGGCTCGCCGCTGGCCGCTGCCTTTCTTCGCTTGCGCACCCGGTTGCTGGGCAGGCTCCGCGCCCGGCCTCAGCGCAAGGCGTCGCGCGGGGTTTTCCCTCGCATCCTCGACGAATATGTTGTGGTTGAATTCCTCAATATGTTTGTCCTGGTGCTGCTGGGATTCGTGCTGCTGATGCTGGTCTTCACCGTCTTCGATCTGCTCAGCGACATCCTGCGCAACCACATCGGCATGTTGACAGTGGGCGACTACCTCATCAACCTCACCCCGTTGTTCCTCTATCAACTGACTCCGCTGGCTGTACTCATCGCCGTGCTGGTCACCTTCGGCGTGCTCAACCGCAACTCGGAGATCATCGCCATGAAGGCCACCGGCATCAGCATTTACCGCCTGGTGGTGCCGGTGGTTTCCATCGCCGCCATCCTCGCGGTGAGCCTGTTTCTCTTCGATGAGTTCTACCTGCCGCAGGCCAACAAGCGCCAGGATGCGCTGCGCAACGTGATCAAGGGAAAGCCGCCGCAGACCGTCACCCATCCGGAGCAGAACTGGATCTTCGGACAGCCCAGCAAGGGTGAGCCGGGCCGCATTTTCTACTACCGCTTCTTCGATGCCGACCGCAACGAGTTTGCCAACCTCTCCGTCTTCGAGTTCGATCCCGCCACCTTCGCGCTCACCCGCCGCATCTTTGCCGCCAAGGCCCTGTGGGATCCGGGAACCGATTCGTGGCGTTTTGAAAACGGATGGGAAAACGACATCGAGGGCGACCACACCAGCGGATTCCAGCAGTTCGCCCAGACTTCCTTTCCCGAGATCCACGAGGACCCCGGCTACTTCAACAAGGAAAGCCTGCAGGCGCAACAGATGAACTTTGGCCAGTTGGACCGCTACATCGGCGATCTGCGCCAGAGCGGATTTGACACCATGAAGCTGCGCGTGGCCCTGTGGCACAAGCTCGCCTACCCGCTGGTCGCCGTGGTGATGGCCGTGCTGGCCATTCCTTTTGCCCTCTCCATGGGCCGCCGCGGCTCGCTCACCGGCATTGCCGTGGCCATCGGCGTAGCCCTTTGCTATTTTGTCGTCGAAAACCTCTTCGGAGCCCTGGGCAACGTGAACTACCTGCCCGCCGCCCTGGCCTCCTGGGCATCGGACATTCTGTTCGGACTGGTCGGCGGCTACCTGCTGCTGCGCACGCCCACCTAGGCCGGTTCCAGGCTGCCCCAAGGCTATTGATCCGGCCACTAAATACTGTCAGGGTGCCCCATCCATTTCCGCGTCTTTTGCGGAAATGGATGGGAATACGATGCCACTGTTTTCTTGCCGGATCAATAGCGCATCCAAATTCTCCAACGACCCTGTGTAAAACCTGACAATGGCGCTGCCTTGGGTCGCCCTTTCGGAGGGAGAAGGGGCATTCATGCCCCTGAAAACATGCCTGAAGCGACAGAGCTTCAGCCCCGCGCCCCGATTTTCAATCAAGGTAATTGTCCAGGTCTGAAGGCCAATCCCTCTGCCGCTCTTTTCAGGGCATGAATGCCCCTGCCCACTCCCAAACGCGAACCCGGGCAAGACTCCCGGCTCTGGGTCATCGCTCAAGAAACTTAGGTGCAATGGCCGTGGCCATGTGAATCCGCCCTGCACATGCCCCGGCACCTTACAATAAAACCATGCTGAGCGAGCTGCGCCCCCTCTTCGTTTACATGCGACGCTACCGCTGGGGGTATCTGTGGGGCACGCTCTCCTGCATTGCCACTAACGCCGCGGCGGTGCAGTTTCCCCGCGTGCTGGGATGGGCCGTGGACAAGCTAGAAAAGCACCAGGCCGATCGCAATGCCATTCTGCTGTTCGCTGGCCTGCTGGTGGCCATCTCGCTGGTCAAGGGCATCTTCCTCTACGCGCAGCGCTGGATTCTGATCGGCATCTCGCGGGAGATTGAGTTCGACGTGCGCAACGACCTGTTCCGGCATCTGGAGAAACAGGACTCGGGCTTCTATCAACGCTATCGCACCGGCGACGTGATGGCCCGCATGACCAACGACCTGAACGCCGTGCGCATGCTGCTGGGTCCGGCGCTGATGTACTCGGCCAACACCGTCTTTTTTACGATTTTTGCGCTCTATTTCCTACTCCATCTGAGCCCGTGGCTGACGCTGGTCGCGCTGGCGCCCATGCCTCTGGCCAGCATCCTGGTGCAGTATCTCGGCCACCGCATTCACGACCGTTTCGAGCGCATCCAGGCCAGCTTCTCCGAGATCTCCGCGCAGGCCCAGGAGAACTACTCCGGCGCGCGGCTCATCCGCGCCTTCGCCCGAGAAGACGCGCAGATCGGCCTCTTCGAGAAGCTCAACCTGCAGTACATCGCCCGCGCCCTGCGCCTGGTACAGCTGATGGGCATGCTGTGGCCCACGCTGGAGTTCATCCTCGGCGTATCCATGGTGATTACGCTCCTGGCCGGCGGACATCTGGTCATCGCCCATCGCATCTCGGTCGGCGATTTTGTCGAGTTCAACACCTACATGATTCTGCTCATCTGGCCCATCATCGCCGTGGGCTGGGTGATCAATCTCTTCCAGCGCGGCACGGCCTCCGTCCAGCGCATTGACGAGTTGCTGCAGGCTGAGCCGGTCATCGATGACAGCGCCGCCGATGCTTCCATTACGCCAACCATCACGCTCGACGGCGAGATCGAATTCCGCCATCTCAACTTCAGCTACGGCGAGACGCCCGTGTTGCGCGATATTTCCCTGAAGATTCCCGCCGGCTCCTCGTTGGCCATCGTCGGCCCTACCGGCTCGGGAAAGACCACCCTGGTCAGCCTGCTCTCGCGCATGTACGAAGCTCCCGCCGGTTCCCTGCTCATCGATGGCCGCCCGGTCCGCGACTATCCCCTGGCCGCGCTCCGGCGCAACATCGGCATGGTGCCTCAGGAGACATTTCTATTCAGCGACACGCTGCGCGAAAACCTGACCTTCGGCGCCCCCAACGCCAGCACCGAAGAGATGCTGGAAGCCGCAGAGGCCGCTCATATTCGCTGTGAATTCGAAGAGTTCCCGCTGGGATTTGAAACCATGGTTGGAGAGCGCGGCCTCACCCTCTCCGGGGGGCAAAAGCAGCGCGCGGCCATTGCCCGCGCCCTGCTGCGCCGCCCCGCCATCCTTATCCTCGACGATGCCCTGGCCAGTGTGGACACCTATACGGAAGAGCGCATCCTCGGAGGCCTGGGCAGCTACACTGCCGGTTCAACCACCATCCTGATCTCGCATCGCGTCTCCACTGTGCGCAATGCCGATCAGATCGCCGTGCTCAACCGCGGCCGCATCGTCGAGATTGGCCGTCACGACGAACTGCTGGCGCTCGACGGCTACTACGCCGGTCTCCACCAGAAGCAGCAACTGGAAGAAGAGCTCACCGTCGCCGGCTGAGTGCTGGCGGCCTCAGGCGTTCCATCGCATACCCATTGCGGCATCGGCGCCATACTCATCCTCGTCGAAACCTGCCTCCCCGCGCCGGTTCCTGCCCGTCATCTGCGACGGAGCTGGATTGACGTTGGGGTCTCTTGCCACTTCGCGCCACGCATCGCGCACATTCTTCACACACTCGATGGCGTGCTCGAACTTCTGCCGCGAGGCCGACTGCGAAGCCTGCAGAATCTGGGCAAAGACTGTGGCGTAAAACTCGCTCAGCGCCTGCGCCGGCCGCCCGCCCACATCCATGCGCAGCCGCGCCTGCAGGTGAATGATGATGTCCAGCGCCCGCTTGACCGCGGTGCGCCGGCCGGCCAGGTCTCCGCGCTCCACGGCTGCGCTGGCTGCGTAGAGAAAGCGGATGATCCCGTCGTAGAGCGCCACCACAAGGTCCACTGCGGATGCGCTCTCGAGTGCGTGTTCCTGATAACTTCCCATCGTCGACTGCTCCTTGGGGAAAACCTGGCGCGGGGGGCAATGCCAGGGGTGCTGTGCTGCGGATCTGGGTTCAGGGTTGCTGCTCCCCGGTAGTCGCGGCGAGTTCGTTCCGTTGGCTTCGCATGGCACCCGGCTAGTTGGTGTTCTGGTTGTACCCGGTTATCGCCGAATAGAGCTCGTTGACGCCCAGCAACTGCGAGGGCAACTGCTGCATGATCTCGTTGGCGCTGTTTAGCTCCGCCGTCAGGCTGGCCTGCTGAGTGGAGATGTACGCCTGCTCTTTGGAAATATCGGCGTTCAGCGTGGACTCGATGTTGCTGTTGGAACTCGATGCCAGGGCAAGAATCCCCGTCCCAGCCGTGGTGCCGGAGTTGGTCAGCATGGCCGAGAAAGACTGGCCCCAGCCGCTGGAGTTCTGGAAGAAGCCCACCACGGAGCTATAGTCCGAGTTCAGCACCGAATCGAGAGCGGTAGCGTCAAAGGTAAGCGATCCGTCGTTGTTGACGCTCATACCCAAGTTCGTCAGGTTGTTGATGTCGGAAGCGTTCGTGTAGGACAGCGTACTGGTAGTTGGGTTGGTCGAGTCAAGGATACTGGAGGTCACGGTCATGGCGCCGGCGCTGCCAATGGTCCCAGAGGTCAGCGTCAGAACCGTGCCGATCGCGTTGCTGCCCACCGCCGCGGTATTCAACGAGGCGGTGACCCCGAGATTGGCGGCGTTGATGGCGCCGGCCAGCCCGGAAAGCGTATTGTCGGAGGAATCGAGGGTGATGGTTTGCGTGGCGCCGTTACCAACCTTGATGGTCACGGCACCGGCCAGCGTATCGCTGGTATTGGCAACCGAGGTCAAGGTGCCGTTGTCCGCGGTTGAACTGGTGTAACCGCCGGTGTCGGAGTAGTAGAGGGGCGTCGGTGACGAGGCCACGATACTCGAACTCACGGTCAGGCTGCCGGTCGAACCTTCGGTCTGCGACAGTAGCGACAGGCTCGACTTCCCGCCGGCAGTGACCACGGTGGCGGTTACGCCAATGTTGGCGGAGTTGATGGCGCCGGCCAGTCCAGACAGCGTGTTGTTCGACGAGTCGAGTGTGATCTGCTGCGCGGTGCCGCTACCCACCGCAATCGAGATCGATCCGGAGAGCGTGGTCCCGGCGTTGGCGGCGATCGCCGTCAACGAGCCATTCGGACTGACGGTATTCAGCCCGCCCAGAAGCTGCTGCTGCAACAAGGACAGTGTTGGTGAGCCGAATAGCGGCTCCGGGGTCCCGGAGCTGGTGTTTCCATCCTGCGTATTGATGGCGCTGATCAGCGAGTTGTAATCGGTCACAAACTGGTTCACGGTGCTTTCAACTGCGGTGTTGTCGTTGCCGATCACCACCTGTACCTGCTCACCGCTGGAACTGGGAGCAAGGAGTTGAAAGGTCACGCCGGGGATAAGATTGGCCACGGTATTCGAGGCGCTGGTAAGATTGTCGCCGTCTACCGTCAGTTGCGCATCCGCGCCCGACACCGGGGATGTATAGGCCAGCGGGGAGGCCGTGGCATCCTGGATGCTCGAGTTCACGGTCAACTTCCCCGCGCTGCCCGCGGTTGTAGACAGCAGCGACAGGCTGGACAGCCCAGCGCTGTTGGTCACAATCGAAGCCGTGACCCCGATGCCCGCTGTGCCGTTGATGGCGTTCATCAACCCGGCGAGCGTATTGTCTGTCGAATCGAGCGTAACCGTCTGTGCCGCCGCGCTGCCCACCTGGATCGACAGCGAGCCGGAGAGCGTATCGGTCGATTTGGCGAGCGGGTCCAGGGTTCCGGCTGAGTTCCCGCTACCGGTGCCCGCCGTGAAACCCAGGAATGCACTGAGCGAATTCGCACTGACTGCGATGTTTCCGGCGGCGCCCGACGTGCCCGAAACCAAGCTCAACTGCGATCCCGAGGAATCGGTCAGTATACTTGCCGTCAATCCCACTCCGGAGGAGTTGATGGCCGCGGCCAGCCCGGCGAGCGTGTTGACGCCGCTTCCGGTGTAGATGGTGTTGGCCGCCGGCGAACTTGGCGCAGCGCCTATCACGATGGTCTCGGCCTTACCACTGCTGCCCACTTGAAGCGTAATTGACCCAGACAGCGTGTCTGAGGCTTCGGGTACAGCGGCCAGATAGCCGCTGGAGGTGGTGGCCAACTTGGTTACTTGCACCGTATACGTCCCCGCCTCCGCGGATGAGTTGGCGGCGGTCAACGTCAGCACGTTGGTGTCTGAACTTGAGCCCGTCTTTTCGGAGAGAATCCCCTGAAAATCGGTCAGCGCGCTCATGTCGTTCGAGAGCTTCGAAAACAGGGTTCCCAGGCTCGAGATGGTTGTGTCCTGCGCTTCGAGCGAGCTCAGTTGCGACTTCCAGGGCGTCTCCACATTCTGCAGGTTGGCCACAATCGACGAGACCGTCGAGCTGACGTTAAATCCGGCGCCGCTGGTCGGCGATCCGAAACTCAAACCCACTGTGCCCATCGGGAGACTCCCTTGCGCTGACTCAAGCAGCCAGGCGTCCAACGGCTCTTGAGCAGGATTGGAAAAGACTCATTGAGACAAACAAATTTTTCTGTCGCCTTACGCCAGAAGGGCGCCCTGCGATGGGCGCCCTTCCAGTTATCGGCAGGTTTCCGGCTTACTTTATCCCTGCGGCGAAGACCTGTCGCCGGGATCCGGGCCAATCCGCTCCCGGTTACTGGAGCAGCTTGGTGACTTCCTGAGACATGCTGTTGGCCTGGGCCAGGGCCGAGATGCCGGTCTGGCTGAGGATTTCGTACTTGGACATGTTGGAGGTTGCCGACGCGTAATCGGTAGCCTGCACCGCGTTCTGCGCCGAGGTGACGTTCTGCTGCTGGGTGCTGAGCACCGAGCTGGCCGCGTTCAGCTGATTGATCTGAGCGCCGATGTAGCCGTCCTGCGCCGAAACGTCACTGATGGCCGCGTTCAGGCTGGTCAGTGCTGCCTGCGCATCGGTCTGACTGGTGAGGTCGGTCTTGGCCAGCGACTGGCCCGCGCCATCTGAGTAGCTGATGGTGGCGATGCCGTTGGTGCCGCTCAGATCGGAAACCATGCCTGTGTTCGCCTCTACGGAACCGGCTGCCGCATACACGCCCGTGCCGCCGTAGGTCAAAGTCGGACTGGCGACAGTGCCCGTATTGACCACCGTGCTGTAGTCCACGATGCCGGTCGTGCTGGAGATCCCCACGTTATAGTACGCGGAGGAGGACGTGGACTGATTGCCCGGTTCCGCAGCCACGCCCAGGGAGCTGAGTGTGGTGTTCTGGCCGGTCAGGGTTGGGCCCGCGCCGGCGTTGGTTGTGTCCGCCAGTGGGTTCGATCCCGTGGCGCTGCCGTCCGTGATGACGATGCCGGAGTTGGAAGAGGTAAAGACGATGTCCTTGTTGGCCTGGCTATAGGTGGCCGTTACCCCGTAAGCGCCAGCGTTGATCGTCGACGCCAATGTGGAGAGGGTATTGTCGGCCGCGCCAATGGTGATGGTTTGGCTGCCGATTGTCAGTTCCTTCCCGGAGGTCAAGGTGTCAGAGTATGCGCCCGAGGAACCGATGCTCAAAGTGCCGACCGTGGCCGAGAATTGAGCGCCAGGAGTTGGAGTTCCTGTGAGCGTAAGACTGGGCGTTGCCGCCTGGATGGCGTCCGTGCCGACCGGTCCGGCATTGGCGAGCGCCGAGGGTGCCGTGCCGCTTGTCTGGGTGAACAGGATCTCGTTGCCTTTCACGGTGGCAGTGATTCCGTCGCCTGTGCCCGTCAAGGTGGTCGCCAAACTGGACAGCGTAACGCCTGCCACACCAGCGCTGGCCCCGGCAAACCCCATTGCAATCAGCTGCGCCTTGGAAGCGGTAATGAGATCGTTGGCCGAGTTAAAGGCGATCGAGCCCATATAGGCGCCCGCCCCTGCAGCCGCGGCCCCGGTGGTATTCACCTCGCCATCGGTTGCCGAGATCGTCGCGTTGGCTGACGCAATCGAGGACGTGACGCCGGTTCCGGAGACGGTCACCGCGGGGTTTGCCGAGGTAAAGGTCAGCACCGTGCCTGCGCCCTGTCCGAGGGAAGTTTCCGCAGAATTGACTGAGGTTGTAACGCCATAGCCGGCGGCGTTGATGGTGGCCGACAGGTCGGCGAGGTTGTCCGTAGAGCCAGCCGTTCCCAGGGTGACGCTGTGAGACTTGCCATCAGACCCGGTGATGTTAAGGGTGCCTCCGGTCAGTGAATCTCCGGTTGTGGCCCCAACGACCATCTGGCCCACTTCGCCCACGGTGTTGCTGCCGGTTCCCACTCCGACGCCGGAGATGATGATTCCGGTATCGCTGGCGCCACCGCCGCCGAAGTTGGCGGAGCCGGCTGCCCCCACGGCGCCTGTTCCAGCTTGCTGCGCTGTACCGAGCGAGGCAGTCAGGCCAAGGCCCGAGCCGTTGATGGCGCTGATCAAGCCTTGCGCTGTATTCGCATAGGCGGTGCCCTGGCCGACAGTTACCGTTGTCGTATTGGTTGTCGGTGCGCCGTTAGCGCCCTGTGTCAGATAGTTGACCTGGATGGAAGTGCTGGTGCCGGAAGCACCGAGGCTATCCCCGAGTTGCGCTTTCACGCCGTCGTTGGAAAGGTCGATGAAGACATTGCTCTGGGTTGCGCCGCTCGAATAGGCCATGGTGCCGCCCGTGTCGCCCACGTTGCTCGAAGACAGCGACGCGATATTCAGATCGTTGATTGCCGCGCCCTTCGCGGACGAATCGCCGGTATAGATGTTGGTGTTGGAGCCGAAGACCTGTTGCTGGTTGTAGGTGGTGGTGGAACCGATGTTCGAGACTTCCGACAGGATGGACTGGTATTCCTGGTTCGCAGCCGTATCCTGCGAAGAGTTGAGGGTGCCGTTTGAGGCTTCGGTAGCCAGCGTAACGGCCCGGTTGAGCAGGCTTGTCACTTGCGAGAGAGCCCCATCGGCGACCTGGAGAAGACCTACGCCTTCCTGTGCATTCGTTTTTGACTGGGACAGGGCTTGCGAGTTGGCCTGCAGACCATTGACGAGTGAAAGGCCGGCGGCATCATCGGCGCCGGAGTTGATCTTCGATCCGGAAGACAACTGCTGCAACACTGTGTTCAGGCTGTTTGACGTGTTGTTGAGGTTGTTCTCCGCATACATAGCAGAGAGATTGTTCAAGACTCCCAGGGACATGGGGTTCTCCTTGTGGATGCGTTGATTTACGGTTTGTCACCCGGAAGCGCTCCCTTTTGTAAAACCCTGGGTAGCTGTTTCCGGCTGGGTTCCCGTCGCATCTGGCCCCTTCTTCGGCCCACGCCCTGGGGACTTTATCCACCCCCCGGAACTGTTCCACCGGCGGACAGTCGCTCCTTTCCGCTTCTAATTTTTTAACCTTTTGCGGACTCCGCCGATAACTCCCGCATAGGAGTTTTCAAGGCCATGATCCAACTCACGCGGCTCAACGGAATTCCCATCGTGCTCAACAGCGACCTGATCAAAACCGCCGAAGCTTCGCCGGACACCATGCTGACCCTCATCAATGGGGAAAAGCTGATCGTGCGCGAGCCTTGCGAAGAGGTGACCGAGCGCGTTCTCGCTTATCGCGCGCGCCTGCTGTGCCAGGTAGCCCGCCGCATGCCGGACTATGACGATCTCGCGCGCGTGGTCTCCATCACCAGCCTGGATGTTGCAGGCCAATCCAGCGGTGCACTGGCTGGCAAGCCCGGCCCCGACCGTTGAATCAACCATCTCGTCTCTCCGCAGCGAGTGTCTCCAGGAGTTTCCCATGGACAAATCGAGTGTTGGCGGAGTTGTTCTGGCCATCGCCGGCATTGTGGCCGGCTTGCTGATGGAGGGCGGAAACCTGGGCCAGATTCTGCAGCCCACCGCGGCCTTGATCGTCTTTGGCGGCACCATGGGCGCGGTGTTGCTGCAGTTCCCGATCTCCACCGTCCTGGCCGCCTTTGGCCGGCTGGGACGCCTTTTCACCGCGCCCCGCAAGCACAACGATGAGCTCATTGGCCTTCTTGTCTCTTTCGCCAACAAGGCCCGCCGCAACGGGGTTGTCTCGCTGGACAGCGATCTGAAAAGCATCGAGAATCCCTTCCTGCGCCAGTCGCTGATGCTGGCCGTGGATGGTACCGAGCCCAGCGAGCTGCGCCGGATCATGCAGGTCAGCCTGGACTCGACGACGGAAAGCGAAGAGCGTCTGCCCGCTGTCTTCGAGTCGGCCGGCGGCTTCTCGCCCACCATCGGCATTCTCGGCGCCGTGCTGGGCCTCATCCAGGTCATGCAGCACCTGGACAACATCGACGAGGTCGGCAAGGGCATCGCGGTCGCCTTTGTGGCCACCATCTATGGCGTCGGCATCGCCAACCTGTTCTTCCTGCCCTTCGCCGGCAAGATGCGCATCCGCATTCGCGAAGAACATCTGTCTCGCGAGATGATGCTGGAAGGCGTGGCCTCCATTCTCGAAGGCATGAACCCGCGCATGCTGGAGATCAAACTGGCCGGCTTCGTCGACGATCCGGCCCAGATCAAGAAAGAGAAGGCCGCATGAGGAGCCGCGTACCACGCAGCCGCGTCACGCACGATCGCTGGCTGGTCTCCTATGCCGATTTCATAACCCTTCTGTTCGCCTTCTTCGTGGTGCTCTACGCATTCGCCAAGGCCGACCAAAAGAAGCAGGTTCAGGTCTCCGCCTCCATCGACACCGCATTCCGCTCCCTGGGCTTGTTTCCCGACGCCAGCCTTCATCCCTCCGCCGGACCCGCCACGGCCATCGGGGCCGAAAAAGCAGCCATGCCGATGAACATCGTCATGGGCGAGGATGTGCTCTCGCCTGCCCAGGTCAAAGCCGATCTGGACCGGGTGCGCCGCGATCTGGAGCAGAGACTCTCCAACCAGGTGGCCACGCACACCGTTTCCATTCACATGGGCCGCGACGGCCTTGTCATCAGTTTGCGCGAAGCCGGGTTCTTCGCCTCCGGGTCAGCCGATCCGCAGCCGGAAACCCTCCCCACCCTGCGCCGCATCGCCGCCTCGCTGGCGCACACGCCCTATGATCTGCGCGTGGAAGGCCACACCGACAACCTTCCCATCCACACCGCTCAGTTCGACTCAAACTGGGAGCTCTCCACGGCGCGTGCCACCCGCATCGCCCGCGACTTCCTTGACCTCAAGGCCATGCCGCCGGAGCGGATCTCGGCCGCCGGTTACGCCGAGTTCCACCCTGTAGCGACGAACGACACACCCGAAGGCCGCGCTGAGAACCGGCGCATCGACCTGGTTGTCTTGCCCCGCACCAAGATCGATTTATCGCAACCAGGATCTCCCCAGCCCACCGGCGCCTGGCGCAAAATCACTGACGGCAATTGACTTGCCTCTCTTGGCCCGTTCCACTGTTGCGACCCTGTCTGCTTTCCCCGTAACGGAACTATGATCGAAAAATGATCAAGTTTTGCTCGTTTGTGATTTTATTTCCAAAAATATTGACTGTTTAATCATTCTGCCGCTATGCTTATTGGTATAAGCAGGCAATCGTGCACGTTGCGTTAGAGAATACCCAAGCTTTACCGGAACCATCCAGCACCCTCAGCAAACGCGATCCGGTTGCTCCATTCGCAGATTTCCAGGGGACGAAAAGAATCAAGGCGACTCCAACCCGTACGCAGTTCGCTTCAGCCAACACCTGGGTAATCCAACGCAGTTCTTCCAGCAGCCAATTCCTGACGGCGTGGAATCGATCCCATTCGCCGCAGTCAAAAAAACAGACGGATCAGACACAGAGAATCAAGTGAGGCCCCAATGAAAAACCAATTCCTGCGGCTTGTATTTGGATGCATGTTCGCCCTGGTGGCGTGCATCTCCATTGCCCACGGCCAGACAGTGACCGGCTCGATAACTGGTCAGGTCACAGATCCCACGGGCGCGGTTGTCTCCGACGCCCAGGTGGTGGCCCATAACCTCGACACCGGTGTCGATACGCCTACGACCACCAATGCGACCGGCCTGTTCCGGATCGAGTTTCTGCCCATCGGACACTACCAGGTCAGCGTGACGGCCAACGGCTTTACCACGGAGACGCTACCTGCCTTTGTTCTTGAGGTTCTGCAGACTGCCAACTTCAACGTGAAGCTGGCGGTGGGCAGTTCCTCCACGACAGTGAACGTCTCGGCCGCCGCGCCCATCCTCAACACGACCGACCCCACCCTGGACAGCACGTTTACCGCCAATACAATTTCCAACTTCCCGCTCAACGGCCTGGACTTCTCTGCTTTGACGCTCTATGTGCCCGGCTCGGTGAACACCAACGGGACCGGCGGCATGACCAGCTTCGAGCGCAGTACCTATAACTCCGACACGCCCAATATCAACGGCAACCGCGCCCAGGCCAACAACTACACGCTGGATGGCATCGACATGAACGAGACCTTCAACAATCTGATCTCGTACAGCCCGGCGCCCGAGGCGCTGGAAGAAGTGCAGGTTCTCACTGCCGATTCTCCCGCCGATTACGGCAACGTGAACGGCGCCGGCGTGGTGAGCGTGCTCAAAACCGGAACCAACCAGTTCCATGGTTCTGCATACGGCTACGCGCAGGACTACCGGATGGACGCCAACTCTTATTCAAACAAGATGGCAGGCGTGCCCAACAACCCCTACTCTTTCGCGCAATTCGGCGGCACGGTGGGAGGTCCGGTTCTGCATAACAAGCTGTTCTTCTTTGTCGATTACCTGGGCTCGCGCTGGCACCGCGGCGGCACCAACACGGCCAGCGTCATGACCGGGCCGATGCGCGGAGGCGACTTCTCCGCTCTGCTCTCCGGCTTTGCCGTGCCCATTCAGCTCTACGATCCGTTGAACAACTTCGCACCGTATACCAACGACCAGAATGTGCCCATCAACAATCCGGTGGCCAAGTTCCTGATCGCCAACCCAAGTCTCTACCCGCTGCCCAACGCCGCGCCCACCGATGGCGTCGCGGCCAACAACTTCCACGCCGCCTCGCGCAGCTACAAGGCCAACAACCAGGGCGACATCAAGATTGAATTCGATCCCAAGGCCAGCGACAAGATCACAGGGTTTTATTCCATGTCGACGGCCTACGACGCTTCGACACCGGTTCTGGCCATTACCTTTCCGGGAATCAACTTGTTCCCCACCAAGATTGTGGGCTCCAACTGGGTGCACACCTTCTCGCCCTCGCTGTTGAATTCGGCTCGCGTCGGCTTTACCCGCACCGACTGGAGCGAAGGGCTGCCCCAGGATCCGACGGGACAGTTTGGAACTTCGGGCGATGCCAAGGTCGGCATCAGCTTCTCCAACCAGACGTATAACGGGTTTACCTATCAGGGCATCGGCGGCGACCTGACCGGGCCGGGCAACGGCGCCTACAACGGCGGCAGCATTGTGGACAATACCTACAGCTACATCGACAACCTGACCTGGCAGCGCGGCAAGCACTATTTTAGCGTGGGTATTGAAGCGCTCCGCTACCAGAACAACTATCCGACCGGCAACAACTATGGTTATCTTGGCCAGGAAAACTACTCTGGCAACTTCTCCGCCGATCCCGCCCAGAGCAGCCCGGGTGGATGGGGCGGCGCGGACTTTGTGCTGGACCGGGTGCAGTCGGCAGGAGCCACGCTGGGCTTCGTGAACGTTGGACAGCGCCAGTGGCGCACCTCGGAGTATGCCCAGGACAACTTCAAGGTCACTCCAGACCTGACTTTGATCTTTGGCGTCCGTTACGAGATTGACGAGCCCTGGATCGAGCAGAACAACAAGACCGGCAACATCGACCTGGCGACTGGCCAGTTGGAGTATGCCGATCACGTGCCCGCCCTGGCGGCGGCGGGAGCCGGTGTCTGCAGCAGCCGTGGCTGCTACCAGTACAACTTCCGGCAGATCATGCCGCATGTCGGCTTTGCTTATCAGTTCAACGACCGCACCGTGGTGCGCGGCGGCTATGGCCCCACCAGTTTTTATGAGGGCAACTCCTACAACCAGCGCCTGACCTCCATGACGCCGTTCATTCAGGGAGTCAACGTATCGGTCAACTCGCCGGCGCCCGGCGCTGTAACCCAGCCCCGCACCGCGGAGGAGGGCTTTACCGGCGGCACCACGCAATTCGGCGGAACCTACAACGTATACCCGCAGAACATTCAGCCGGCGTATGTGCAGGACTTCAACCTGACGGTCGAATACGCGCTCACGCACTCAACCTCACTGCAGGCAGGCTATGTGGGAGAGACCGGCCAGCACATTGAAGACTACGGCAACGTCAACCAGTGGAAGATTCCCGGGGACCCGACGTCGGCTCCGTTCTACAACAACCAGTACATCGGCGCCGCCGCCCCGGGCACGGTCAGCGTGGGTTCGAACTCGCTGCTGATCACCGAGTCGCGCGCCATGATGAACTACAACGCCTTGCAGGCGGTGCTGCGCCAGCGCATCAATCACGGCCTGGAATTCACCGCCAACTACACCTGGGGCAAGGCCATGACCAACAGCTTTGGCAACTACTCGCTCAACGTCAACGGCTACAACGGCGCCTTCCAGAACTACTACAACAGCGGCGCGGACGACGGCCCGGCCGGCTACGACATCAAGCACAACTTCTCCGGAACCGGCGTCTATGCCCTGCCCTTCGGCACCGGCAAGCAGTACTTCTCCTCGGCCAGCCGCATACTCGATGAAGTCATCGGCGGCTGGAAGGTGTCCACAGCTGCGATCGTTTATTCCGGCTTCCCGGAGACGCTCAATGCAGGCGGGTCCAACGTGCAGAGCTACGGCACCAACCGCGCCAACCAATACTTGCCGCTGAAGGTCACGGGCCGGTCGCTGAGCCACTGGTTTGGCACCGATCCCTCGGCGCTTCCCTGCACCGCGGCCGGCAGCAAGCTCAACGCGAACAACGTCCCCTGCTCGTTCGGCGTGCCAGCGGCCAACGCCTTCGGCACCTCGCACAATGGCTCGGTGCGCAGTCCCGGCTACCTCAACGTGGATATGTCCGCCTTTAAGGACTTCCAGCTCTTCGAAGCGCACACCATCGGATTCCGCTTCGATGCCTTCAACGCGTTCAACATTGTGAGCTACGGCAATCCGGACACCGGGATCACCGATGGCAACTTCGGCAATGTCGCACTGTCGGGAACGCGCTCGGTTGAGCGGCACCTGCAATTCTCGCTCAAGTACACCTTCTAACCACTGGGCTGCCGCGGGGTAACGCGGCAGTTTCTCTCCACCGGCTCTCTGAGCCTTACGATCCCCGCCGGCTGCTAGGATGTTCAGCGGGGATCCTCACTTTTGGGAATACGGGACGCAGACATCATGGACCTTGAAGTTTGTATCGATTCCGTGGAGTCTGCGATAGCGGCTGAACGCGGCGGAGCCAAGCGGGTTGAACTCTGCTCCGATTTATTGGAAGGCGGGATCACTCCCGGCGCGGGCCTGATTGCCTGTGTGCGCCGCCATATCGCCATCGGCCTCTACGTGATGATTCGCCCGCGCGGCGGAGACTTTTGCTACACAGACCTCGAGTTCGAGGTGATGGAAGAAGAGATTGCGCACGCGCGCCGCCTGGGAGCGGACGGCATTGTGCTGGGCCTGCTGGATGAGATGGGCCATGTGGATGGCGTACGCACCCGCAAGCTGGTGGATCTGGCCGGGCCGCTCGACGTGACCTTTCATCGCGCCATCGACATGACGCCCGATCTGCCTGCGGCTGTCGACGACGTGATCGCCACCGGGGCAACCCGCATTCTCACCTCTGGCGGCGCACCCAGCGCCCTGCGCGGCATGGCGGAGATTGCCCGCATGGTGGAGGCCGCAAAGGGACGGCTGGCCATTATGGCCGGCGGTGGCATCAGCGCAGACAATATTGCAACCGTTGCCAAGGCCACCGGCGCAGTTGAGTTTCATTCGAGCGCCCGCACCGCCTTCCCCAGCCCGGTTCGTTTTCGCAAGCAGGGCCTGGCCATGGGCGACTTGCGCGATCGCGAGTACCGCCGCTTTACCGTGCGCGAAGAGAGCGTGCGCGGCCTGCTGGGAGCGCTCGCCGCGGCGAGCAAGGAATCGCAGCCGGTATAACGCAAATGTAGAATGCTTGAGAACCACTTTCCCAGGGCTCATTCATATATTCCCATGTCGACAAAGACCGATCAGCGCGCGAAGAATATCCTCCAGCTGCTGCTGCGCCACGGCAACACCTCGGTCGATGAGCTGGCCGCTCAGCTCGGCGCTTCCACGGCCAGCGTCCGGCGCGACCTTACGCGGCTTGAAGAGCGCGGCCTGGTGCATCGCACCCACGGCGGCGCCAAGCTGGCCGGGCAAACGCAATATGAGCCCTTCCGCTTCGACTCCTCGTTTCAGGAGCGCGAGGGCCGCTTTGCCGAGGAGAAGCGGCGCATCGGCCTGGCCGCGGCCGAGCTGATCCGCGAGCACGAGACGGTGGGCTTCACGGCCGGAACCACCACCACCCAGGCGGCGCGCTGCATCCGTCATCGCAGCGGCATCCATGTGATTACCAACGCCGTCAACATCGGCATGGAGCTCAACACGCAGGCTGCACTCGACGTGACCCTGACCGGCGGCACCATGCGCTGGGCGGGCGCTTTCTCGCTCACCGGCCCCACGGCCATGGAGATGCTGAGCGGCGTGTTTCTCGACAAGGCTTTCATCGGCTCCTGCGGGGTTGATGTGCGTCGCGGCGCCACCACCATCGAACCCGACGAGGCGGCCGTATTCCGCGCCATGGTGCGCCAGGCCAAGCAGGTCATCGTGCTCGCGGACTCCAGCAAGATCGCCATGATCAGCCCAGCGCTCATCTGCCCCGTCGCCGACATCGATATCCTCATCACCGATTCCGGCATCACGGCCGAAGCCCTCGATGGGTTCAAGGCCAACGGGGTGCAGGTGCTGGCGGTATGAGGCCGGCCCGTCTTCGTCACGGACGGATGCAAGTAGACGCAGGTCAAGGTTGCGGAATCCACGCCACAGAATCACCGCACTGATCGTTTCGACCTGATTCAATCACGATATACTGATCGCGATCTCAAATAACAGAGCGTCTCGAATCAGAAAAAGGGTAACCGAAACCGATGACCGACACGAACCCCGCAGCCCGCCCTGCCGACTCCGCCGCCAAGAGCCGCTACGCCCGTTTCCTTCTCCTGGTCGCCGGCCTCGGCGGCCTGCTCTACGGCATCGATGTGGGCATCATCGCCGGCGCTTATCCGTATCTTGAAGCCACCTCGCGCCTCACCGCTGCGCAGCTCTCCGTCATCGTGGCGGCTGTGCTGCTGGGCACCGTCTTCTCGACTCTCTTCGCCGGCCTGCTGGCCGACTGGATGGGCCGCAAGCCGCTCATGATTCTCAGCGGCGCAACCTTCGTCCTCAGCATCCCGGTGATTGCGCTTTCTCAGGGCTACGGCCCGCTCTTTTTCGGCCGACTGTTGCAAGGGATGAGCGGCGGCCTCATCGGCGTGGTGGTCCCGCTCTATCTGGCCGAATGCCTGGCTGCCTCCAATCGCGGCAAAGGCACGGGAATTTTCCAATGGCTGCTGACCTTCGGCATTGTGGTCGCGGCGCTGGTTGGCATGTACTATAGCTACCGCGTGCAAGCGGTCTCGCTCTCCTCGAATGCCGACACGCTGTTCCACTTCAAAGACCACGCATGGCGCAGCATCTTCTGGGTCTCGCTGCCGCCGGGCGCACTGTTCCTGATCGGCAGTTTCCTGGTCAGTGAGTCACCACGCTGGCTCTTCCGCCGCGGACAAAAGGACAAGGCCTACGCCGCTCTGCTGCGCTCCCGCTCGCCCCAGCAAGCCAGCCTAGAACTCAATGAGATGGAAGAAGCCGCGCGCGCAGCCGAGCAGAAGCTGCCCACCGGCAAGCGCGTGCGCGAGTCGCTGCTACAGCGCAAATTCGTGATTCCCTTTCTGCTCGCGCTGGTCATTCTGGCCTGCAACACCGCCACCGGCATCAACTCCATTATCGGATACAACGTCGGAATCCTGCTGCAGAGCGGCCTCTCCGACCTGCATGCCCACTGGGGTTATGTGCTGTTCACCTTTGTCAACTTCAGCATGACCATGGTCGGCATGACGTTGGTCGATCGCAAGGGGCGCCGGTTCCTGTTCATCCTGGGCATCAGCGGCATCATCGTTTCCCTGGTCAGCGTCGGCACCCTGTTCCTGCGCACTGAGAAGCTCTCCTTCGACGCCGGCCCCCAGGTGCAATCCATGGTTGGCGCGGATCAACAGCTTACGCTGCACTTCGACCAGGCCGAAGCAAGCCGTCTGCTCGCCGCCGGCGGCGATGCCGGCAGGCAGATTGCCAGCGATCGCGCCTCGCTGGCAATCATTTACTCCTATGGCGACTACACCGCCGCCACCAGCTTTGTCCGCTCCGACGATGCAGCCGCCGCGCCCATCCAGATCACCCGCGAGAGCTGCGTGCCCGCCAACAAGGTTGAATCCTTCTTCAAGAATCCCTTTGCCGATCTCGACGCCGCGCGCACCGCTCCGCTCAAAATTCGCAAGGCGATGGTGGGCCAGGTGCCGGATGCGGCGCACGGCTGGCTGGTCGCCGTTGGCCTCTACCTCTTCATGGCCTTCTACGCCATGGGCCCCGGCGTATGCGTCTGGCTGGCCCTGTCGGAGCTGATGCCCACCCGCATCCGCTCCAACGGCATGAGCATCACCCTGCTCATCAATCAGCTGGTGTCCACCATCCTGGCGGGAATCTTTCTCCCCTTCGTTTCGAATCACGGCTACTCGTCGATGTTCTTTCTCTTTGCCTCTTTCACCGTCGTCTACTTCATTACGATCGTCTTCTTCCTGCCGGAGACCAAGGGCAAGACGCTAGAAGAGATCGAAGCGCATTTCGAGGGCAAAGCCACGGCTTGACCCGACAGCACACAGATCGGAGCACCATGAAGCGCATCCTTGTTCTCTTCGCATTCCTGCTCGCAACGGGTTCATGTCTGCGCGCCGAGCCGGTGGCGCTGTTTTACCTCACCAGCGGCCCCGACTCGATCCGCTCCTTCCTGGCCCACTCGCGGCAGATCGATCTGCTTGTTCCTACCTGGTACCAGGTGGACGAGAATGGCCTCGTCACCGGAGCTCCCGATCCCACCGTGCTCAAGCGCGCCGGCGAAGACAAGGTTCCGGTCATGCCCATCCTTGCCCTGTTCGGTAAAAAGAGCTTTCATGCGCTGGCCACAAATCCTGCGGCCCAGGCAATCATGAACGAGGCCATGGTTCGCGAATGCAAATTGCGCGGCTACACCGGCTTTCAATTCGATTTTGAAAACCTCGACTGGACCGACCGCGACCTGTTGACGGCGCTGGTGAAGACCTCGGCCGAGGCCCTGCACAGGACCGGCCTTCAGCTGACCATCGCCACCGTGCCCAACGCGCCCGGTTATCCCGGCGCCGGCGCTTTCGCCAAGTGGATCTTCACCGACTGGCGCGGCGCCTACGACCTTGCCGCACTGGCCAAGTCTGTCGATCTGGTCTGCCTGATGACCTATGACCAGCAGACCCGCTGGACCATGCCCGGGCCCGTCGCCGGATGGCAGTGGACCAACGACAATCTCGACTACGCATTGAAGGTTGTCCCAAAAGAAAAACTCTCGCTTGGGATCCCTGTCTACGGATATCACTGGTATACCGGCGCGCCCACCAAGGACCCCGCCAGCGGCGAAGAGCGGCCCAACCCAACCGCCGACTACATCGGCACGCCCAACGCACTGCAACTGGCCACGGCCTACGACGGCAAGATTCAATGGGACGAGTTCGATCACAGCGCGTATTTCTGGTTCTACCGCGACCAGATGCGCGAATGGATCTTCTTCACCGACCTGCACACTTTCAAAGACCGCTACGAGCTGGTCCAGAAAGACGGCCTGCAAGGCTTCTGCTCCTGGGTGCTGGGCGAAGAAGATCCGGCCATCTGGAGTTATCTGCCGCGCCACCAGTGAGCGGGTGCATTGAAAGTTGAGAGTGGAGTCAATGAAGCCCGTCTGCAATCGGTCTATCATCGCTGGGTTTGCGCTTGCGCTCATCGCGTCGCTCGTTCCCGCGCAAAACTTCTCTGACGTCAAACCGTCCCCACAGCAGACTGCCTGGCAGGATCTCGAATTCGGCGTCATCCTCCACTTCTCCACCAACACGTTTCTCGATCGCGAGTGGGGCGACGGAACGGCCGACCCCTCTGTCTTCAATCCCACCGGCTTTGATCCCGACCAATGGATGCAGGCCATCCGCGACTCGGGCGCAAAGTACGTCGTGCTGGTCGCCAAGCATCACGATGGCTTCTGCCTCTGGCCAACGGAGCAAACCACATACAGCGTCAAGTCCAGCCCATGGCAGAACGGCAAGGGCGATGTGGTGGGCGATGTGGCCCGCTCCGCCCGTAAATACGGCCTCCAGTTCGGCGTCTATCTCTCGCCCTGGGACCGGCACGAGCCTAGGTACAAAGACTCTGCCGCCTACGACGACTATTACCAAGCTGAGTTATCCGAGTTAGTTTCGAGTTATGGCGACTTAGTGGAATTCTGGCTCGACGGCGCAGGCAGCGGCGGCCATGTTTATAACTTCCCCAAGATCGTTGAAACTCTGCGCACCTACCAGCCTAACACCGTCGTCTTTGCCGATACCGGCCTGTTTGAGTACGGCGATGCCCGCTGGGTGGGAACCGAAAGCGGCCGCGTGCCCTACGAGAACTGGAACGTGATTGACCGCCACGGCTATCTGCGCTGGCGGCCGGTCGAGGCCGATACGCCGCTGCGCAAGGAGCACTGGTTCTGGCATCCCGACGACGATGCTTCCCTGAAGAGCCTCGACGAACTGCTCACCACCTACGACGAAACCGTGGGCCACGGCGCGCAGTTGATGCTGGGCCTGGCGCCCGACCGCCGCGGCCTGCTGCCGGACAGCGATGTGGCGCGCCTCAAGCAGTTCGGCCAGGCCCTGCGCGCCCGCTTCGGACACAACCTCGCGCTCGCGCACGCACCAGTCTCGCCCGAACTCTCCGCCGCCCTCGACGGCAACCCCGACACCTTCTGGAGCGCGCCGGCCGGATCGCATCACTCCACACTCGAAGTCAGCTTCCCCGTACCGATCACCTTCAACCGCGCCCTCACCCTGGAGTGGCTCAACGACGGCCAGCGCATTCAAAAATACTCCATCGATATCTGGACCGGAAGCGCATGGAAGACCGTCGCTCAGGCGCAAGCCATCGGCCACAAAAAGATCGACATCTTCCCCGCCGTCACCGCTGCCCGCGTCCGGCTGAACATCCTCTCCAGCACCGGCGCGGCGATGATTCGCGAGTTTCAGCTCTATCAAGTCGAGCAAGCCACAAAATAGCATTGAAGGCAAGGCGGCCTGGAGCCGGACCCCGGACTGCACACTGGCTCGTCCTTTATCCTGAAGCGATGACTGACACTCTCACCGCCGACGCGCTCTCCGAGCAGGGACTCAACCTGCTCGCCGCTGGCTCGGCTCGGCAGGCAGCTCAGACCTTTCGCGCCGCCATCGCCCGAGACCCGGCGCACGTCGAGGCCCATCATGGGCTCATCTGCGCCCTGCGCGACGCAGAACTGCTGAACCAATCGGTAGCCGCCGCCATGGCCCTCACCGTGCTCACGCCGGCTGACCCGCTGGCCCACACAGCGCTCTCCATCTCCCTGCAAAAGGCCGGCCACATCGAGCAGGCGGAAGCCGCATCGGCCCGCGCGCGGATACTCGAATGGAAACAGCAACTCGCGACTCCAGCCAGCCCGGATTCCCTGCCGTGAAGCGTGCGCCCACGCCAGCCAAGCGCTTGCGAGTCATGCACGACGCGCTGCTCGGCGCCTACGGCCCGCAGCACTGGTGGCCTGCTGAAACTCCTTTTGAGGTTGTCCTCGGCGCCTATCTCACCCAGAACACCGCCTGGAAATCCGTCGAGCGCTCGCTTGGCAATCTGCGTGCGGCGGGGGCGCTCACCATGGATGGAGTCCGCTCCATTGCTCTCGAAGATTTGAAGACTCTCATCCGTCCCAGCGGATTTCACATCCGCAAGGCGCCGGCGCTCAAGGCTTTTGTGGCGCTCGTCGACAGAGAGTTCGCGGGTTCCCTTGAGGTTCTTGCCGAGGCGCCGACAGCGGCCCTTCGCCACCGGCTCCTGGAACTTCCCGGCGTGGGCCCGGAGACTGCGGACGCCATCCTGCTTTACGCGCTCCAGCACCCCGTGCCGGTGGCCGACGAGTATCTACGTCGCATCGCGGTGCGTCATGAGCTGCTGACGCCACCTCCCGGCCGCAATGGCTACGAGTCTCTGATTGCCCTCACGCACCAGGCCTTCGCTTCCGATGCGGAGACGAGTCATGCGCGCCTGTTCAACCAGGTGCATGCGCTCACCGTTGCGGTTGGCAAGGCGCACTGCGGAAGAACAGCGCAATGCAACGGCTGTCCGCTCGCCTTCGATCCGCACCTTGCATGGTTTTCCAGCGGAAAAGGGCGGCGGGCTTGATTTCGCCAATAAGGGGAGAGAATGGTCCCTGGGTCCGGCCCCGTTCTGCTCCGCTTCTTCACCAGCATGCACGACTTGATCGTCGCTGATCTAGAACATTTTCGATTCACATGTTGACCCTACTGAGAGCGTGCGAGGTGGCCTTTCCTTGAGGAAAAAGCCACGTGACCGCGTGCTTCCTGTAAAGAGCAGAATCGAAAATGCAGTAGGTCCAAAATCTCTGAGAGAAGCCTAATCCAACCCATCCTGGAATGACCTGCAAATTGCTCTATCCGCAGCGATGAAGTGAATGTGAATCGCTGACGAAGGGGCATGGGCTCACAGGGCCGAGCAGTAACCCCGGGCCACGACCTCCCTGGGCATCTCTAGGAGCGATGCAACCCACTGACAGGCCATGCCCGGAATGGTCGCCGTGCGCTGTCCGCACCCATCGCGCGCCGGGGCGGAATCCTTGCGCTTCGAGAATCCTCTGACTTGCTTTCCGAGAACAGGCGGCTCGCTGCGCTCCATCGCTTCCAACGCATCACGGAGTTGGCCATGGGCATCGCCCTCGAAGAAACGGATACAGGCAGTCTGCTGCGGCTGGACGGCGCCATCGATATTGCCAGCGCGGCGGAGTTGAAGACACTCCTTGTCCAGGCGCTCGGCCCGGGCCGCGCGGTGCGCGTCTCGATCGAGGCAGTGACCTATATGGATGTGACCGCAGTGCAACTGTTCTGGGCCGCCGAGCGGAAGGCAAGGCAAGCGGGAACCGCGTTTGGGGTCTCGGACGAGGTGCCGGGAGCGCTCTCCACCGCGCTGGCCGAAGCCGGCTTTAGTGCATTTCCAACCTTGGTCCCGGCTGGATAGTTCTGGCTGGATAGTCATGGCTGGCCGGTCACGGTTGGATAGACTTGCCGGCCGGATAAGTTTGCAGGGCGGATCGTTTTTCGATTCGGAAAGATCGATGGGGGCAAGGGTGTCAAGCGCAGGCAACGCCGAGCAATTCAAGCTGAGCTTCCGGGAGGAAGCACGGGAGATTCTCGTTGATCTGGAAGCGGCGCTTCTTGAACTGAACGAGAACCGCGGCGACCAGGAGCTGGTGGGCCGGGTCTTCCGCGCCCTGCACACCATCAAGGGCTCCGGGGCCATGTTCGGCTTCGAGGACCTGGCCGTATTCACCCACAACCTGGAGAACGCCTTCGACGAGGTGCGCAACGGTCGGCTCAAGGTAAGTTCGGAGCTGGTCGACCTCACCCTTGCGGCGCTGGATCAGATTCGCGCCATGCTGGAGGAACGGGAAGGCGCGGCGGAGACGGCGGTCTGCGCCGGGATTCTGAGTCAGGTGCGCAAGCTGACCGGCCTTCCGGAGAAGCAAGCGGCCGTGGCCAAATCCTCCGCAGCGGAGACCGTCCACGCGCCCGGCGGTCCCATCCGGCAATGGGCCATTCACTTTGCCCCGGGGCCCGAGCTGCTGCTGAACGGCTACAATCCTCTGCTCCTGTTCGCCGAACTGCGCCAGCTTGGCGGACTCTCGGTGCGGGCCTCGATGGAGATGATTCCGCCGCTCGAAGAGCTGGACCCGGAGCGCTGCTATATCGCGTGGGAGATGGTGCTGGCCGCGGCCGCGGACCGGGATGCGGTGCGTGATGTGTTCATCTTTGTCGAGGACGGCTGCGAGCTCGGCATCGAGCCGATTGCCGGGCCGGAGACCTCCACGGCCGCCATGCGCGATACTGCGTCACGGGCCCTGGAAGAGCCACGCGCGCCGGGCGGCGGCCGCCGCACCTACGACAAGCCGGACAACGCCAGCAGCCTGCGCGTGCCGGCCGCCAAGCTCGATCAGTTTGTCGACCTGGTGGGCGAGCTGGTCACCGTGCAGGCGCGGCTGGCGGAGTTGAGCGCGCGGTGCGACGACCCGGAGGTGGCCGCGGTGGCCGAAGAGATCGAGCGGCTGACCTCGGCGCTGCGCGAGAACTCGATGAACATCCGCATGCTGCCCATCCGCGCCACATTCGAGAAGTTCCGCCGCCTGGTGCACGACCTGGCCCGCGACCTGGGCAAGGATGTGGAGCTGACCATGGACGGCGCCGACACCGAGCTCGATAAAACGGTCATCGACCAGCTGGGCGATCCGCTCATGCACCTGATCCGCAACAGCATGGATCACGGCATTGAGCCCCCGCAGATGCGCCGGGCGCGGGGCAAGCGGACGACGGCCAGGCTTCATCTCTCCGCTCGCCACTCCGGAGCCAGCGTGCTGATCGCGGTCGAGGACGACGGCGGGGGCATCGACGTTGAACGGGTCAGGCAGCGCGCCGTCGAGCGGGGGCTGGTCGGGGCCGAGGCCCAGCTGAGCGAGGCCGAGACCTATGCGCTGATCTTTCAACCCGGCTTCTCGACCGCACAGCAGGTGACCGATGTCTCCGGCCGGGGCGTGGGTATGGACGTGGTGCGGCAGCGCGTGGAGAGCCTGCGCGGCACCATCGACGTCGACAGCAAACCGGGCATGGGCACCCGCGTGACCCTGCGCCTGCCCCTGACCCTGGCCATCATTGACGGGCTGCTGGTCAGCGTCGAGGATGCGTACTTCGTTCTGCCCCTGGCCTCGACCCTGGAGTGCATCGAGCTCAGCGCCCGGGACATCGAGCAGGCCAACGGCAAGCATGTGGCCCACGTGCGCGGCGAGATCGTTCCCTACATCCGGCTGCGCGAGCACTTCCAGGTGCGCGCCCCGCGGCCCGAACTCGAGCAGATCATGGTGGTCGAGAGCGGAGAGGGCCGCTTCGGCTTCGTGGTGGATCAGGTACTGGGCAACTGCCAGACGGTGATCAAGAGCCTGGGCCGCGTCTACCGCCATGTGCAGGCGGTCTCCGGCGCCACCATCCTGGGCGACGGACGGGTGGCGCTCATTCTGGATCCCGAACGTCTGGTGCAGGACGCTTTGCGGGCGAAGGCGCGCAATCAGGGCGCCCGGGCTTCGCCGCATGCCGCGCATGTCCGGGCAAGAACCGTGTCTGAGGCGGTTCGCTTGTGAAATCGGAATCGCATCGTCGGCGCTGGCGAGTCTTCCAGCACCTGTCAACAACGAGGAAACCAGCTTAAGTCGCGAGCTCCACACGGCAGGGCCAAGGGCGAAGAGGATCATCGAAGCCACAGGCCGATCGGCTGGGGAGAGAACGAATTCGAGCAAGAAGGAGGGACGGATTTCATGTCGACGACATTGGTAAGTGAAGGCCGGAAGCTGAACGGCGCCGGCAGGGGGCAGGCAGAAAACGGTCACGGAACGCCGGGCCGGGCAAGCGCCAGGCCGCAGCCACGGGAGGACGAATCCACGCGGGTTCTCGATGAGATCATGCGCCTGGTAGACGCCTCCAGGGAAGGACGGTTATCGGAGCGGGGCAAGGCCACCCTGTTCAACGGCGTCCACCGCGAGATGATTCAAGGAGTCAATGAGATGCTGGACGCGATCCTGCTGCCCATTGGCGAAGGCAACCGCATTCTGGCGCAAATCTCCTCGGGCAAGATCGACGAGTTGATCGCCCAGACCTACAAAGGCGATCACGAAAAGATGAAACTGGCGGTCAACAATGTGGCCATCGTTACCCAGGCCCTGCAAAAGGAAATGGCGCGGCTCATTGAAGCTTCCAAGGAAGGCCAGCTCTCCGACCGCGGCAAGCCGGAGAACTTCCAGGGGGCATACGCCGAGATCGT